>OGKB01001356.1_pt1 | contig 13014 bp, 9 predicted proteins | sample 1572351 | NCBI WGS metagenome assembly OGKB01 (sample SAMEA2582088, study PRJEB24529) | metagenome | biome: Human gut stool | place: China | collected 2011
AGGTACAGAATTGATCCGCCGTAAGCTTGGAAAAGATGCAAGTGCGATGACAATCACATTGCTTTTGAACTCTGAAGGAAAGAAAATGGGAAAAACACAGTCTGGTGCAGTTTGGCTTGACCCGAATAAGACATCACCATTTGAATTTTATCAGTACTGGAGAAATGTCGCAGATGCAGATGTTCTGAAATGTATCCGTATGCTTACATTCCTTCCGTTGGAAGAGATTGACAAGATGGATGACTGGGAAGGAAGCCAGCTGAATCAGGCAAAAGAGATTCTCGCATTTGAGTTGACAAAACTTGTTCATGGAGAAGAGGAAGCGACAAAAGCACAGGAAAGTGCAAGAGCATTGTTCTCAAGTGGTGCAGCAGCAAACATGCCGACAGCAGAACTTACAGAAGAAGATCTTGTGAACGGAAGTATCGATATTTTGACAATGCTTGTAAAGAGCGGATTAGTTCCATCTAAATCTGAAGCAAGACGTGCTGTAGATCAGGGCGGTGTTGCTGTAGATGGAGACAAAGTTACTGATATTAAAGCGGTATTTGCAAAAGACGTGTTTGCAGGAGAAGGTATCGTGCTGAGAAGAGGGAAAAAGAACTTTAGAAAAGTAATCATGAAATAAGGTTCTGAAACATAGACTTATGACAGCTGCCTTATGTGGCGCAGGTGAAAGGAGTGTATAAGATGGCATTTCAAGAAGTGAAAATAGAAGACCTTTCGTTCAATCCATTTACAAAGATTGGAAAAGAATGGCTTTTGATTACAGCGGGAAATGAAGAATCCTATAATACAATGACAGCAAGCTGGGGAGGCGTTGGTGTTATGTGGGGAAAGAATGTGGTAAGTGTTTACATTCGTCCACAGAGATACACGAAAGAGTTCGTAGATCACAATGATCTGTTTACGATTGCGTTTTTTGGGGAAAACTATCGTCCGGCGCTTGCTTACTGTGGAAAAATATCCGGAAGAGACGAGGATAAGGTGAAAAATGCAGGATTGACACCGTATTTTACAGATGGAACAGTGGCGTTTGAAGAGGCGGATATGATTATGGTCTGCAAAAAACAGTATCATCAAGAGATGCGTCCGGAATGTTTTGATGTCAAAGAGAATGATGCAAGATGGTATCCGGAAAAAGATTATCATACGATGTATATGGCTGAAATTGTGAAGGTGCTTGTGAAAGAATAAGAGTGCGAAAAGAAGAGGAATCCACCAGGTGATTGAACTGGGAGGGTTCCTTTTTTTGTGCTGATAAAAATGTTTGGTGAAAGTGTATATGCAAAATGATGTCGTTTTTTGTAATTTATTAAAAGTATTAATATAAAATTTTTGTGAAAGCTTTAAAATTTCAATGAAAAAAGAAAAATATCCTATATTTTTTCTTTAAAACATATATTATACTAGCAATATCAACAAACGACGGAGCGAAACGTCGATAACAGAAGGGAGAACAAAAGTTATGAAAAGAAAATTAGCATTATTAGCAATGGCAGGATTACTCGTTGTATCTACAGCAGCATGTGGATCAAGTGGAGGAGACAATGGAGGATCTGACAAAGGCGGAGACAAATCCACATCAGACGTTGCGAACAAAGATAAACCTTTAGTATGGTTCAACCGTCAGCCATCTAACAGCTCTACAGGTGAGTTAGACAAGAACGCTTTGAACTTTAATAAAGATACATATTATGTAGGATTTGATGCTAATCAGGGTGCTGAACTTCAAGGAACAATGATCAAAGAGTACATTGAAGAAAATATTGCTACAATCGATAAAAATGGTGATGGTGTAATCGGTTATGTATTGGCAATCGGTGATATCGGACATAATGACTCTATCGCTCGTACAAGAGGTGTTCGTAAAGCTCTTGGAACAGACGTTGAAAAAGATGGTGCAATCAACAGTGACCCAATCGGAACTAATACAGATGGTTCTTCAAAAGCAGTAAAAGATGGTTCAATCGAAGTTGGCGGAAAGAAATATATTATTCGTGAGCTTGCTTCTCAGGAAATGAAGAACTCTTCAGGAGCTACATGGGATGCGGCAACAGCAGGTAATGCAATCGGAACATGGTCTTCTTCATTCGGTGATCAGATCGATGTAATCGCATCTAACAACGATGGTATGGGAATGTCAATGTTCAATGCTTGGTCAAAAGACAATCAAGTTCCTACATTCGGATACGATGCAAATAACGATGCAGTTGCAGCTATCGCAGAAGGATACGGCGGAACAATCAGCCAGCATGCAGACGTACAGGCATATTTAACACTTCGTGTTCTTCGTAACTCACTTGATGGTGTAGATATTGACACAGGTATCGGTACAGCAGATGAAGCTGGAAATGTTCTTTCAGAAGACGTATACAGATACAGCGAAGAAGAACGTTCTTACTATGCATTGAACGTAGCAGTTACAGCTGAAAACTATAAAGAATTTACAGATTCTACAAAGGTATTCGAACCAGTTTCAAATCAACTTGATGAAAAAGAACATGCAAAGAAAAAAGTATGGTTGAACATCTACAATGCTTCTGATAACTTCTTAAGCTCAACATATCAGCCATTACTTCAGAACTATGATGATCTTCTTAACCTTGATGTTGAATACATCGGTGGTGATGGACAGACAGAATCTAACATTACAAACCGTCTTGGAAATCCAAGCCAGTATGATGCGTTCGCAATCAACATGGTTAAGACAGACAACGCAGCTTCTTACACATCTTTATTGAATCAATAATAACAAAAAAGAAATGAAAAAGAGCAGATTATTGGGAAGAAGAAATTCTTCCCGATAACCTCTTTTTGAGTAAAAGAAAATAATAATACGTGTAAACAAAACAGGAGTAGAGAAGAATGGCAGATAAGAAAGAAGAAATCATCTTATCGATATGTGGCATGAGCAAGTCTTTCGGAAGAAACCGGGTTTTGGATCACATTAATTTAGATGTGAAAAAAGGAACGGTTATGGGACTGATGGGAGAAAATGGTGCTGGTAAATCTACGATGATGAAGTGCCTTTTCGGTACATATCAAAAAGATGAAGGAAAAATTTTCCTTGATGGAAAGGAAGTAAGTTTTTCAGGTCCAAAAGATGCACTGGAAAACGGAATCGCAATGGTTCACCAGGAATTGAACCAGTGCTTAGAAAGAAATGTAGTTGACAATCTATTCCTCGGACGCTATCCGCGCAACTCAATGGGAATCGTGGATGAGGGAAGAATGAAAAAAGAGGCTTCCGAGCTTTTTAGAAAACTTGGAATGACTGTCAACCTGACTCAACCGATGCGGAATATGTCCGTATCACAGCGGCAGATGTGTGAAATTGCAAAAGCGATTTCTTACAATGCAAAAGTAATCGTTCTCGATGAGCCAACATCCTCATTGACAGTTCAGGAAGTTGAAAAGCTGTTTGAGATGATGAATATGTTGAAAGAACAGGGAATTTCCTTAATTTATATTTCGCATAAAATGGATGAGATTTTCACGATTTGTGATGAAGTATCCGTACTACGGGATGGAAATCTTGTTATGACCAAACGGTCAGAAGACACAGATATGAATGAGCTGATCGCTGCGATGGTTGGACGTTCTCTTGAGAATCGTTTCCCGCCGGTAGACAATGAACCAAAAGAACCGATCTTGTCTATCCAGCATTTGTCAACGAAATTTGAGCCTCATTTGCAGGATATCTCCTTTGATGTAAAAAAAGGTGAAATTTTTGGATTGTACGGTTTGGTAGGAGCAGGACGTACAGAGCTTTTGGAGACAATTTTCGGAATTAGAACCAGAGCGGCAGGACGTGTTTACTTTAACAACCATCTGATGAACTTCGGAAGTGCAAAAGAAGCGATGGAGCATGGATTTGCGTTGATTACAGAGGAACGTAAGGCAAACGGATTGTTCTTAAAAGGAGATTTGACATTTAATACAACAATTGCAAATCTCAGTCAGTACAAATCCGGACAGTTGTTGTCTGACGCAAAGATGACAAAAGCGACTTCGAATGAGATTAAGATTATGCATACAAAATGTATGGGACCAGATGATATGATTTCAAGTTTGTCAGGAGGAAATCAGCAGAAAGTTATTTTTGGAAAATGGCTTGAACGTGAACCTCAAGTGTTTATGATGGATGAACCGACACGAGGAATTGATGTTGGTGCAAAATATGAAATCTATGAATTGATTATCAAAATGGCAAAGCAAGGAAAAACAATCATTGTTGTTTCGTCTGAAATGCCGGAGATTTTGGGAATCACAAACCGTATTGGTGTTATGTCTAATGGACATCTTGCGGGAATTGTTAATACAAAAGACACAAATCAGGAAGAGCTCTTAAGGCTCAGTGCAAAATACCTATAATGAGGGAGAATGATAGATATGGCTAATGGAAACAGTAAGATTCTTACGGAAGAGCAGGAGTTAAAGCTCCGCAAACCGATTGAGGATCATGTGGGTAAAATTCAGGAAAAAATTGACAGCCTCAGAGTAGATGGTACAGAAAAAGTTGTTCATCTTCAGGGCATTATAGACAGAATGAAAAAAGACCGAAGCCTTACAAAAGGGGAAAAAGAGAACCGGATTCAAGAGGCAAAACGGGAGCTGGAGAAAGCAAAAGCTGTTGAGGCAAAAAATAAAGATCAGATTTCAAAATTGATTTCAGAAGCAGAAGCTTACTTGAAAGAACATTTTAACAAAGATTACTACAATGCAGTTTTAGAAAGCTGTGCACAGCAAAAAGTACAGGCAAAAGAAAACTATAAAGCAAGACTTGTAGAATTGGAAAAAGAGCATCAGGGAATTGTTGCAAAACTTTCTGATCACAATGAAATTAAAGATGAGAAGTATGTTTACAAAAACCGCCTGTTTGATGCGAAGATTCAATATCAGAAAGAACTTCAGGAAATCAAAGACAGAAGACATGCAGCTTACAATTACAAATATCATTTGATTGATTTACTGCGTATGTCAAAATTCACTTTCCTGGAGACAAGAGCACAGAAATGGGAAAACTACAAATATACATTTAACCGCAGAGCATTTTTCTTACAAAACGGTTTGTATATTGCGATTATTTTAATCTTTATCATGTTATGTATTATTACTCCAATGGTAAAAGGTTCACCGTTACTTACTTACAACAACGTATTGAATATTTTACAGCAGGCTTCGCCTAGAATGTTCCTTGCACTTGGTGTAGCAGCATTGATTCTTCTTGCAGGTACTGACCTTTCTATCGGTCGTATGGTCGGAATGGGTATGACAACCGCAACAATTATCATGCACCAGGGTGTCAATACAGGTTCTGTATTCGGACATATTTTTGATTTTACAAAAATGCCGCTTGGAGCAAGAGTGATATTAGCACTTGTAATGTGTATTTTGTTATGTACAGTGTTTACAACAATTGCCGGTTTCTTTACCGCAAAATTCAAAATGCACCCATTTATTTCAACAATGGCAAACATGCTTGTAATCTTCGGTCTTGTTACATATGCGACAAAAGGTGTATCCTTTGGTGCGATTGAACCAGCGATTCCGAATATGGTAATTCCGAAAATCAATGGATTCCCAACAATTATCCTTTGGGCAGTGGCTGCAATCGTAATTGTATGGATCATTTGGAATAAGACAACATTTGGTAAAAACCTGTATGCAGTAGGTGGAAACCCAGAAGCAGCATCTGTTTCAGGTATTTCCGTATTCTGGGTAACAGTTGGTGCATTTGTTCTTGCAGGTGTTCTTTATGGATTTGGTTCATGGTTAGAATGTGTGAGAATGGTTGGTTCCGGTTCAGCGGCTTATGGACAGGGATGGGAGATGGATGCCATCGCAGCCTGCGTAGTAGGTGGTGTATCATTTACAGGTGGTATCGGTAAGATCTCAGGAGTTGTAGTTGGTGTATGTATCTTCACAGCACTTACATATTCTCTTACAATCCTTGGTATTGACACAAACCTTCAGTTCGTATTCTCAGGAATCATTATTCTTGTAGCAGTAACATTGGACTGTTTGAAATATGTTCAGAAAAAATAATTTTATTTTTACAAAAAGAGAGTCAGAAGCTATTCTGGCTCTTTATTTTGTTCGGGGTATGCATTGCATTTGAAGTGACATCTGATATAATAAAAATTACTATATAGACATGGAGAAGAAGGATATGAAAACATACACAGTACTTTTAGTAGACGATGAAGAAGATGTAATACAAGTCATTATGAAAAAGATCAACTGGGAAGGGCTTGGTTTTTCTGTGATCGGCTATGCGAACAACGGTGTAAAAGCGCTTGAGATGGTGGAAGAATACCAGCCGGATGTGGTGATGACGGATATTAAGATGCCATATATGGATGGCATGGAACTTGCACATCACATCAAAGAGGAGTTTCCGGCCACAAAACTGTTGATTTTCACCGGATTTGATGAATTTGAATATGCAAAAGAGGCGGTTCATTTAGAAGTTGAGGAGTACTTGTTAAAGCCGGTAAATTCAGTTGAACTGACCAATGTGTTTACGCAGATGAAGATAAAGCTTGATGAGGAGATCAGCGAGAAGAAAAACGTTCAGGTGCTGCAGAATTATTATCTGGAGTCTTTGCCACTTTTGCAGGTCAATTTTTATTCCACGCTGATAGAGGGAAGAATTCAGGCAGGGGAACTGCAGAAGTATCTTTCAGACTATCAGATCTCGTTGGAGGGACCTTGTTACTGTTGTCTTGTGATCCATACATCTTCAAGCAGGATACAGCAGGATGTGAATCCGTTGCTTTTATTTGCATCAGTTGAAAAACAGGCAAAAGAGCGCCTTGGAGAAGCTTGGAGAGGAAAGTGCTTTTCTTATTTGGGAAATAGTATTTTGCTCGTGCAGCTTCAGGATGAGCACGAGGTATCGAGGCTGACAGATGAGTGCGACCGGTTCTGCAGATATGTCAAGCGAATGGTCGGAGCTGTTGTGACTGTTGGGATTGGATTTGTCTGCGACAATATTTTGGACCTTGCACAGTCGTATGCAAGTGCAAGAGATGCGGTTTCATACCGCGCGATTTATGGGGCGTCAAGAGCAATCAATATCAAAGAGGTTGCGCCGCAGGAGGTAAGTGAACCGGATTTAAAGCAGGGGACAGATTCGTTTAATCAGCTGTTTAAGATGATTCGTTTGGGCACGGAAGAGGATATTGAAAAAGCGATTGATGAATACTTGGAGCAGATATCCTTTCAGAGAAAATCCTTACAGCAGCACTATATTTCAGTCATGGAACTGGTAAGTGAATTATATCGTTTCTCTGCAAATAACGAGATTGTGATGGATGAATTTTCCGGAGATATGAGAAAACTGTATGGAAGGCTTCTTGATATGGAGCCGCAGAGCTTTCGAAAATGGCTTTTGGATATAAGTTTCTCTTTCCGTGAGAGACTGTTAAATTCAAGAAGCAGATCGACAAAATCTTTTGTCTTAAAAGCACAGGAGTATGTTCGCAATCATTATGCAGATGAAGAGTTGTCTCTGGACAGCATCTGTAGAGAACTTGGAGTATCCAACTCTTATTTTTCTACAATTTTTAAGAAAGAGACCGGCAATTCTTTTATCGGGTATCTGACAGAGTATCGTATGGAGCAGGCTGCCCGTATGCTGATCGAGACGGGGGAAAAGAGTTATATCATAGCGAAAAAAGTAGGCTATACAGACCCGAATTATTTTAGTTATGTTTTTAAACGGCAGTTTCACACATCGCCGTCAAAATACAGAACGGAGTATATGGAACGTGAAAAATAAGTGTTTGGCATATTTGAAAAAAATAAAGCCGAAAGGGATACAATCAACCCTTATGATTGCCTTTTCTGTGGTGTCGATTTCTATCATGCTGATATTGGGGGTTGCACTCTATCTTCGATTTTCAGGGATTTCAAAAGATGAGATGGTTGGAAGCACACAAAAACTGATGGAACAGGCAAGTGAATATTTAGAAGACTATCTGGTGAGTATGAGACAGATCTCAGACACGGTTTATTATAATGTAATAAAAGAAAATGATTTTTCCAGTCAGGCTCAGAGTATTCAAAGTGGAATGAATCTTTTGTATGAAGTAAATGGAGACAATCTGCAGAGTATTGCTATCTATAATGACTATGGACGTCTGATGGCAGCGGAGCCTGTGGCGGCGGAGAAGGAAGATCCGGATGTCACAGAACAGGATTGGTATAAGAAGGCGATGGAGATTCAGGAAAATATGCACTTTTCAGTGCCGCATATCCAGAATCTGTTCGACGATGGCACGTTTCGGTATTATTGGGTGATTTCGCTGAGCCGGGCAGTGGAGATTACCGACAATGGAGTGTCGCGTATGGGAGTTCTGCTTGTAGATATGGATTACTCAGGAATTGCCCGCATGATGAAGCAGATCAATTCGGCAAACAAAGGACAATATTACTATCTGTGTGATGGAGACGGACAGATTATTTATCATCCGCAGCAGATACAGATTGCAGACGGAACAAGGAAGGAAAGCAGTCAATCTGTGGCAAAATATAAAGAAGGAGTGTATGACGAGGAATTTGAGGGAGAGCATCGAAAGGTTGTTGTAAATACAATCAGCTATACAGGCTGGAAGCTGGTTGGTGTAATTCCTCAGACGACCTTTGTTGACGGCACAATCGATATCCGGTATTTCATTGCCATGCTGATGCTTTTGATGGCGATGATGTTGATGATTATTAATCGTATTGTCTCTGTGAGGATTTCCAGCCCGATTCTGAAATTAAATCATTCTGTTATTGAATATGAAGCGGGAGAGAAACCGAAGATTTATATTGGAGGCTCCACGGAGATCAGGCATCTTGGAAACTCTATTCAGAACTCCTATGAGCAGATTGACATGCTTATGAAGAAAATCGTACTGGAGCAGAACGAACGGAGAAAAAGTGAATTGGATGCATTGCAAAGCCAGATTAATCCACATTTTCTCTACAATACGCTGGAGTCTATTACCTGGATGATTGAGGGGGAGCGAAATGACGAGGCATCGTTTATGATCACCCAGCTGGCAAGGCTTTTCAGAATCAGTCTTTCGAAAGGGCGTACGGTAATCAGTATCAAAGAAGAACTTCAGCATGCGCAAAGCTATATGAATATACAAAAAGTACGCTATAAGAACACGTTTTCAGTCATATTTGATGTACAACCTGAACTGTATGAGTATTGTATTGTAAAGCTGGTGCTGCAGCCGATTCTTGAAAATGCAATCAATTACGGTGTGGGTTCGATGGATGATTGTGGAGAAATCAAAGTGACAGGCCGCATGCAAGGAGAAAATATTATTCTTTCTGTTACAGACAATGGTCTTGGGATGACGGAGGAAGAAGTTGATTTGATCTTGACGGACAGTAAACGGATTCGCAAGCATGGTTCCGGTGTAGGGCTTGTGAATGTGAATAACCGAATACAGATTTTGTTCGGAAAAGAGTATGGTCTGGTTGTGGAGAGTGAACCAGATGAAGGGACGACAGTATCCATCTGTATTCCGGCAGTTTTGTACACGGAAGACAACCGGGAGGATCTTGAAAAAGGGCGTATGTTCCGAAAGGAAGAGACGGCAAAAGAAGTGCAGGTGAAACGAGATGATGAATAACAAAAAAGGATTTGTCCTGACAGAAGTGATTCTGATGATAATGGTCATCGGACTGGCGTTGATGATGATTTCGGGACAGAATAAAAAAGCACTGGATAAGGTTTCGGTAATTCTTGAAAATGCAGGAGACAGTCAATGGTCTGCTTTGAAGTATGGTCTGAAAATGGCGGCAGAGGAGGAGGGCATTGAACTTGCGGTTGTGGATGTAGAAGAAGGATTGGATGCAGAAGCTCAGAAAAAAGTTTTTGAACGTGAGATTGAGGATGGAGCGGATGCGTTGATCGTGCAGCCGGTGTTAGACAAGAATGATCAGGAGGTGCTGAAGAAGATTGAGAAGAGAGTACCGGTTATGCTTGTGGGTTATGAAGCGGAGAAAGGGGAAACAAGGTATGATCTTCCGGTTATAAAAGAAGACAATTATGAGATGGGACAAGCTTTGGCGGAAGAAATGCTCAAAGATTTTGAAGGAAATATAGAAGAGAAAAAAATAGGACTTCTTTTAGCGTCGACGGATTCCAATATGCTCAGCAGCCGAGAGTGTGGTTTTAAAGATGCGCTGGAAGATAAAAATGCCAATATTTTAGAGCTTTCTTTGGATTCGCTTTTAGACAGAGAGGAAAACACGGAATCGAAAGTGGATATTGTGATTGCTTTGGATGATAGCAATCTGACTGCAATTGGCGAATATTTGGCGAGCAGTCAGCCGCACGGAGAATTACTGTATGGAATAGGTCAGTCTACAGAAGCTATCTATTATCTTGATAAAGGGATTGCGGAGTGTGTTGTAGTTCCGGACGAGTTTAATGTTGGCTATCAGAGTCTGAGCGAAGTTGCAAGAAAGCTGGACCATTATTTTGAAAATATGAAGAAACAGACGGTATCATACTCGGTAATCCGAAAGGAGACGTTGTTCAGCAAAGAAAATCAAGAACTGCTTCTTACAATGAGCCAGTAGAGGAAAGGGGGAGAAAAGTGAGAAAGAAGAAAAAATGGTTGGTTGGAATGCTTGTCATCGTAAATGTATTTCTTTTGTTTGGTTGTGGAAAACGTCAGGAAACACGGGACGACAAGGTGCATATCGGGGTTACTTATTACAACCAAAGCGATACGTTTTTGAATGAGCTTCTTGCCCGGTTCAAGGAACAGTTGAAAAATCCCGAACATGAGGAGCTTGAGGCGACGGTTACGATATTAGATGCAGCGGGATCACAGCGCACACAGGATGATCAGGTGAAGGAATTGATTGACATGGGGTGTGATGTGCTCTGTGTAAATTTGGTGGATCGGGCAGATCCGTCGGAAATTATAGACCTTGCCAGAGATCATGATGTTCCGATTATCTTTTTTAACCGGGAGCCGGTAGAGGAAGATCTAAGACAGTGGGATGAACTTTATTATGTGGGAGCAGAGGCGAAACAGTCCGGTGTGATGCAGGGAGAGCTTGCGGCTGAAGTAATACAGAAAAATACTCAGATTGACAAAAACAGAGATGGAAAGATCCAATATGTCGTATTGGAAGGGGAGGCAGGACATCAAGATTCAATCATCCGGACAGGAAATGCGGTTGATACGATAAAAAACAGTGGAATAGAGCTGGAAAAACTAAGCTATCAGATTGCAAATTGGAACCGTGTTCAGGCACAGAACAGGATGGAGCAGTTGATTAGCCAGTATCAGAACAAGATTGAACTTGTTCTTGCAAACAACGACGATATGGCGCTTGGAGCAATTGACGCTTACAAAAAGGCGAATTATACGGCACGGATGCCGGACTTAGAGCGCTTGCAGATTCAGAGCTGTCGGGAACAGTATATAATGATAAAGAAGGACAGGCAAAGGCGATGGCGAAGATGGTTGAGGCAATTGGAACAGACGAAGAGATTGCCGAGAAATATGTTTATCTGCCATATATAAAAGTGACAAGCGAGAATATTGGAGAATTTCTTGAGAAATAAAAAAGAATAAGGGGTATAAAAGAGCATGAAGACATTGACAAAAGATATGAAAATTTTTTCATATCGCACGGAACCTTTAAACGGCATGGAGGGAGATGACGGAGGTTTTTCGATAGAACTTTATGGAAATGGAAATCTAAGGTATTGTGTCTATCGCCTTTTTGATGACATCAGGCTGCTTCAGATGTTTAAAGTAAGTAAAGAGGCAGTGTACGATATTTACGGGATTATTGAGAAGGCGAGAAAACGCTTGGAGCAAGTGCCGCAAAAGTTGGACAATGGTTCGGAGGATGGAATGTTGAATGAATTTTTGTTTAGCGACTTCAGCTGGGTTACTGCGGTGAATATTCAAGAAGTATTTGTCAAAGGTATGATACTGACCAATTATCAGTATTATCAGCAATATAAAGAAAATATGAAACATGAAAATACAGTCTTAGGTGTGTTTAAGGAGATTTGCAAAGTATTGAAAAGTGCGGGAATTGAGCTTTCTTTGGATTCCTGTGAGATTTGGAAAGACTGCAAATTAAAAGTGACATGGTAGACGAGTAAACAGATGAAAAGTATCATAGTGAACAATATAAAGGCACTCAGCGCAAATGATTGAGTGCCTTTGTATATTTGGATTTTAACCTAGAATCGAATATACTGCACACTGTAAGGTGGAAGCGTAAGTGCACCGTTCAATGTTAGTTCGGCATCGGTTATCAATTCTGTTCCAGTTCCATTCAAATCGCCGTGATAAGCGGTATATTCCTGCTCCGAGGCATTGACAGCAACGAGAATTCGTTCGTTGTCTGTCTTTCTCTCAAAAATAAGCTGGTGGTTTTGAATGACGATATTACGATAATCGCCGTTACAAAGTGCATCGCTTTTTTGGCGAAGCGAGATGAGATGGCAAAGCCAGTCTGTCAGTTCATTTGGCTTTGGCTCTTCAAAACACGGACGAAGTGCATAGTCGTTATCGGGAGCTTTCATCCCTTCTTCGCCCCATTCACTGCCGTAGTACAGGCAAGGAATGCCCGGCATTCCAAGTAAAATACCATATGCAATACGGATATGTTGTTTATTTTTTAAAATACTTGCAAGCCTTGTTACATCATGGTTATCTGCAAATGTCATCAAATGTTTTCCACGGTAAATGCACCATGGGTCTGCGCCAAACTGACGGTGCAGAGAGTGTGCGATTTCGAATAAATTCATATCATTTAAGCTGGAAAATAATCCTTTGTAACATTCGTAATTTGTGCAACTGTGCAGCATGTCGTCGTTTACAATCAGGTTGTAATCTCCAAAAAGCACTTCTCCAATCAGAGCAAAATTCGGTTTTAATTCCTGACAAAAGCTGCGGAGTCTTCTCATAAAGCTGTGGTCTAAACTGTAGGCAACGTCCAGACGAAGCCCGTCAATATCAAATT
>OGKB01001362.1_pt1 | contig 12972 bp, 11 predicted proteins | sample 1572351 | NCBI WGS metagenome assembly OGKB01 (sample SAMEA2582088, study PRJEB24529) | metagenome | biome: Human gut stool | place: China | collected 2011
TTGCCATGCTCTACAGTGACAGGAAAGATCTGCTCGATCTGTACAATGCGGTCAGCGGAAAACATTATGAAGATCCGGAATTGCTGGAAATCTTTCAGCGTTTTTGAAACAAAACAGACTGAAAGAAATCGGTCCTCAACAGTTTAAAGAGGATACAGTGCAGGTAGCAGCTGCATCCTCTTTAATGAATATTTCAATATCATAATCTGTTATATTCGTCATCACTGACCGGTTCACACCACTCATTTGAGCTTTCTTCCCCTGTCGGTTCAAATGTCAGATGAGAGAACCAACTGTCTTTTTTCGCACCATGCCAGTGCTTTACATTGGCAGGAATCGTGATTATCGTTCCAGGAACAAGGCTGACGGGATCGTGCCCTTCTTCCTGATACTAGCCTTCTTATTCCAGTTTTCTCCAAATAAAATATCATCATTGTAATGTGCAAATTCCGGCGCAAATTTGCCAAGTGCATTTCTTCCTGCTGTCTGTACAATTTTTTCCGTTTTAGAAACTTCCTTTCGATTATTGTATTTTTTTGATCCAGGTCATGATATCTGATTCTGGTGTGAGCAGTTTATCTTCATTAAAACGGATATTACAGCCTTGCATGACCTGTGCCCCCGGACATTCTTTTACAAAATCTTGGAAAGTATGGCCAAGCCAGCCTCCATTTGTTGCAAAAGGATAGACAGTTTTTCCGGATAAATCAGTATCATGCAGAAATGTCTTCATTGCCGGAGCAAAGGCATACCACCAGACGGGTGCACCAAGAATTACGGTATCATACTCAGTTAGATCGATGTTCAATGGTTGAATCTTTGGCATAAAGCCACTTTCGACTTCCAAATAATAATTGTTTTCATGCGTATTAAAGCACCTTCTTTCTTTTCGGATGATCTCCGATATAGTTATTATAAAGTCGATGCTTTTATATGTCGAATACCTGTTTTTTATATGAGGTTCATGCTTAAAAAGCATGATCGTTTATTGATCTTCGACTTTCTTTCTGAAAAATTCCAGAAAATGTTCTGTTGCCGAAGAAAAAGGCAGCTGTCTTTTCCAGGCAAGGACAGAGGTTGCAGTCAGTTCAGGAGACAGCGGTATCATGCGGATTCTGGATTCTTTAAGAAATGGCAGTGCGCCTTCAGTGGTCAGTGCATAATCAAGTCCTGCTTCAACAAGAAGAGCGGAGTTTGTACTTAAGTTGCTCACAGCAGCTATGTTAAGATGCTCATAATGTTTGCCGAACCAGTTTGCAACCTCTGCGTGCACTTTTTTTCGGCTTGGCATAATGACCGGGACTTTTGCAAGTTCTTCTGCTGTGACAGAGTTTCTTTTCGCCAGCGGAACACATGATGGAACAATTGCTGCCCATTTTTCCGTCACAGGCATGCGGATATATTCGTACTGTTCGATGTCTGACGGTTCCAGTAAAAGCCCGATATCCGACAGTCCTTCATCCATCCGCTGGCGAATTTGATCTGCATTGGCCGTATAGATATCAAAAACAACCAGGGGGTGGATTTCGTGAAATTTTTCAATAATTTTCGCCAGATATTGGACTGCTGCAATTTCTCCGCAGCCAATGGTCACTGTTCCTTCCAGTTCTTCCTTACCACAGCTGACTTCAGCTTCTGTCTTTGCAAGAAGATCTAAAACCTCTTCTGCCCGGCGTCTTAAAAGATATCCTTCATTGGTAAGAGAAAGTGGTCTGCTTCCCTTTATAAAAAGTGTGGCTCCTATTTCCTTTTCAAGCATAGCCATTTGCCGGCTTAAAGTAGGCTGTGTGATGTGCAGACTTTTGCTGCTTTTGTGATATTCTGTTCTTTTGCAACTGCCAGAAAATACTGCATAAGTCTTGTCTCGATCATATTCTCATCTCCTTATTTTTGGCAATAAAGCCTGATATTTACTGTCTTTTCTCACTACAAGGTAAAATGTCACATTTACTTCCGGATCAGTCACAGGAATCGCGACTCTCCCGGCTGTATCTGTAAACCTGTCTGACATTACAACATCTGTTATAAAACATGGCAGCGATGAGGATCTCACCAGTTCGTTCATTGTGAATTCATCCGTCTGTACAAGAAATTTAGATGCAGGCATTTTTTTACGGCAGATTGCATCCCAGAACCCAAGTTCTGAACGCAGAAGAAAGTTGAAGCCATTAATATCCTTAAATGACAGCTTTTTATATCCTGCAAGTTCATGATTCTTCGGGACACAGACAAATAGTTTTTCCTTCATATATTCTTTTGAAACAAAGTGTTTGTCATGAATCAGAAAAGGCAGGATCGCCAGTTCGCATTTGTGATGGTGCAATGCTTCTAAAACTTCGGCATTCTGGCATATACCGGAAGAGATTGTCATTTCCGGATATTGGCTGTTTAACTGCATAAGAAGCTTCCATAGTGGCGCAGGCGCACAGGATTTTACAGTAATTGTCTTTAGTTCGGCATCATACGTTCTTACTCTTTGAACTGCATGATCGGCTTCTTCCAAAAGCTTTCTGGCACATTCTACAGCAACCTTTCCGGTTTCATTTAACTCAATTCGATTTTTGGTCCGGTGAAACAGGAAAACACCAAATTCTTCTTCTATGTTTTTCATAGAACGGGTAACCGACGGGGTGGAAATATGGAATGCTTCTGCCACCTTTGACAAAGTTCCCGTATCTGCAAAAGCAATCAACTGTTCCAGTTCATTCAGATCTAACATACTATCACCTCGGATTTTTTAAAAATTAAATTCACTTTTCGATTTCTGAAAAGCAGATTTCGATATAAATATTGTACATTTTTCGTATTATCAAGTAAAGTATCACTTGTAAAGAAAAAATACTTTTCATAAAAGGAGGTACTATTTATGGAATATGTAACTTTAAATAACGGAATCAAAATGCCCAAATTAGGATATGGTGTCTATCAGACAGCTCCGGAAGATACGAAGAGATGTGTCCTTGATGCAATTGAAACGGGATACAGAAGCATCGATACAGCACAGGCATATCAAAATGAGTCAGGTGTTGGTGACGCGTTGGCTGAATGTGGATTGCCGAGGGAAGAATTTTTCCTTACAACAAAAGTATGGATTACAAATGCAGGATATGAAAAAGCAAAAGCTTCTATTGAAGAGTCTCTGAAAAAACTGCGTACCGATTATCTGGATCTGCTTTTGATCCATCAGCCGTTCGGCGATTATTATGGAACTTATCGTGCAATGGAAGAATTTTATAAAGCCGGAAAAATACGTGCCATAGGTGTATCCAATTTTGGTCCGGACAGATATCTTGATCTTGAACATTTTTCAGAAATCAAGCCTGCGGTCAATCAGGTTGAAACTCATGTATTCCAGCAGCAGAAGACTGCAAGAGAATACATGCAGAAATATGGCTGCCAGATTGAGTCATGGGGACCATTTGCAGAAGGTAAAAATGGACTGTTTACAAACCCTGTTCTTACAGAAATCGGAAAGAAATATGAGAAAACAGCGGCGCAGACTGCCCTTCGATTTCTACTGCAGAGTGACGTTGTAGTCATCCCGAAATCTGTTCACAAAGAAAGGATGAAACAGAACATCGATGTGTTTGATTTTACACTGACCGCGGAGGATATGGCTGCAATTGAAGCACTGGATGGCGGTGAGAGCTTATTCTTCTCCCACTATGATCCAAAGACAGTTGAGTGGTTCATGTCTATTTTATAGAGAGTTTGGCCGAGGGGATAACAAAAATGGTTGTCAGAAACAGAAAGATATGTCTATAATGTTTGCAGAAGAGAAAAAAGGAGAGAAATACCTATGCTGCATGAAAAAATCAATCTTGGAAACAGTGGATACGGAACAAGGGATACAATTCTGACAACCTACGTGCAGAACAATCTGGAAGGAGTCCCTGCGCGTCGGCGTCCGGCAGTGATCATTTGTCCGGGTGGCGGATATGAATATCAGTCAGACAGAGAGAGCGAACCGATCGCATTGGAATTTTTGAAAAGAGGGTATCAGGCATTTATTCTGGAATATGCAGTCCTGGAAGAGAATGAAACGAAAGGTCTTCTTCCATATCCGCAGATGGATCTTGCGAAAGCGGTTGCATATGTGAAGGAACATCAGGAGGTATGGAATGTGGACGGAGAGCAGATTACGATCCTGGGATGTTCGGCAGGCGGAAATCTGTGTGCGCTTTACAGCGGATTTTATCAGCAGGACTGGTTTATAAAAAAGACAGGATACAGCCAGAAACAAATGCAGGTACAAGCCATGATCTTGTGTTATCCCGTGATCGACTTCAGGGCAGGATGGCCGAAAGAGGATGACATACGGAGAAGAATCAGTGTTGAAGAAGCGTGGCAAGGTGCGCAGAATCTTGTGACAGAACAGACGCCGAGGACATTTATCTGGCATACGAATACAGACGGAACGGTTCCGGCAGAGAATGCATTACTGTTTGCCCAGGCATTGTTGAGGCATGGAGTAGATTCGGAGTGCCATATGTATCACAGAGGATGTCATGGGCTGTCACTTGCAAATGAACAGACGAAGGTAAGAGGAGAACATCTGAATCCACATGTGGCGGGATGGTTTGACACAGCCTTCGAATGGCTGGAAGAATGAGTCCATGAGGTGGTATCAGTAGAAGCCTGCGTGATAATATCACAGAAAACAACATATGTATCTTATATAATGACAGAGTCAGCAGACAAAGAAAACAAATTTGTCTGCTGACTCTATATTATTTTTAGGAGGATTCTTATGAATCAGGTAAAACGAAAAAAGAGAAAAGCCCATGTGGAAGAAAGGGATTGTGTTGCCTGCGGATGCTGTGTCAAGATATGTCCGATGTCGGCAATTCAGATATTTCATGGAGTGATGGCAGTGGTGGATCAGGAAAAATGTGTTGGCTGCGGAAAGTGTGTAAAAGCGTGTCCGGCAACGGTTATTTCAATTCAGGAGGCGGCAGAATGAAAAAGAGTTGGTATGATTATTTGTGGATTGCTTCTCTGATGTATCTGGTGTTGGGATTTTTTCAGATTCTATTTGCGTGGCTGGGACTGTTATGCTTTTTTATTCCGCTGATCATTGCAATTGTGAAGGGGAACAAGGGGTACTGCAATCGTTATTGCGGAAGAGGACAGCTGTTTGAGCTGATCGGAGGCAGATTTGGGTTATCCCGCAGGAAGGATGTTCCTAAATGGATGAAAAGCAAAGCGTTCCGTTATGGATTTCTGATTTTCTTTTTTGCGATGTTTTTTCAAATGCTGTGGACGACGTATCTTGTGTTTTCAGGAGTAGAAAGTCTGCATCAGGCAGTTACCTTGTTATGGACCTGGAAGCTTCCGTGGAACTGGGCGTATCATGGCGTGAATGTTTCGCCGGGAATCGCGCAGTTCGCATTTGGATTTTACAGTGTGATGCTGACTTCTACAGTGCTTGGGTTTGGACCATGCTTTTGTTTAAGCCACGCTCCTGGTGCGTATATTGCCCGATGGGAACGATGACGCAGTTGATCTGTAAAGGCAAAAATAAAAGAGCGCTGTCTGATTTTAAAAATTGAGACTGGCAGGTGTGAGGCATGTTTGATACAATATGAAGTAATGGAATCGGAGAGGAGTTGAAAACGTATCCATTCCGAATAAAGAATTGATGGATCGTTTTGATGAGATGTTGCAAAAAATAGAAGTATTATAACTCACCAGAAAGGACACAGCATGCTTCAATTTATTTTAGGAAATTCAGGTGCGGGAAAATCGCATTATTTATATGAAAAGATCATTCAGGAGTCAATGAAACATCCGGAAATAAACTATCTGGTCATCGTGCCGGAACAGTTTACGATGCAGACGCAGCAGGATCTGTGTATACTGCACCCGAATCACGGGATCATGAATATCGATGTTTTAAGTTTTGGACGAATGGCACACCGCATTTTTGAGGAAGTGGGACAGTCGAGAGGACAGGTTCTGGATGATGAAGGAAAGAATCTGATTCTTCGGAAAATCGCCGGACAATACGAAGATCATCTGATGGTATTAAAAGGGAACTTGAAAAAGCAGGGATACATCAGTGAGGTCAAGTCGGTGATCTCTGAGTTTACACAGTATGGAGTCGGATTCGAAGAGCTGGATGTGCTTATGGAAAATCTGGATGAAGAAAGTTTTCTATATTATAAGCTGTCAGATATCCGCATGATATACGAGGGGTTCGAGCAGTTTCTTGCAGAAAAATATATTACAAAAGAAGAACTGCTGGATGTGCTCAGTCAGATGGTGGCAAAGTCGGAGATTTTGAAAAACAGTGTGATCGCACTGGATGGATTTACCGGATTTACACCAGTGCAGAATCGGCTTCTTGGAGAGCTGATGAGCATTTGCAAAGAAGTTTTAATAACAGTTGAGATGGATGGAAGGGAGGATGCGTTTCGGTATACGCATCCGTATCAGTTGTTTGCACTCAGTAAGCAGATGGTGACGGGTCTGGTACAGATTGCGGGAGAGCGAAAAATAGAAATTGCCGATCCAATTTATTTGTATGACAAGCCGGTTTACCGGTTTCGCAGCAATCCGGAGCTTGGCTTTCTGGAATCTGAGTTGTTCCGCTATTCCAGAAAACAGTATCCGGATGAAACAGATCATCTTTCGGTGTATGCAGCGGGCAGTCCGGATATGGAGGCAAAGCTGACTGCACAGAAGATCCGCAGACTGGTGCGGGAAAAAGGATACCACTACCGGGATATCGCAGTAATCTGCAGTGATATGGGAACATATGCAGATCATCTGGAGAGGGCATGCACAGAGTATCAGATTCCGGTGTTTATGGACTACAAAAAGAGTATTCTTTTGAATGCATTTGTAGAATATGTGAGGAGTGTCCTGTCCATGGTGGAGCAGGACTTTTCCTATGAGAGTGTGTTCCGTTTTCTAAGGACCGGATTTACGGAATTTACAAGAGATGAGATCGATCGTCTGGAAAATTATGTGGTAGCAGTGGGCTTAAGAGGCTATAAAAAATGGCAGGCAGTCTGGACGAGAAAGACAAGTTCGGCTGATGAAGAAGAGCTGGCAGTACTAAATGGTCTGCGGGTCCGGTTTGTAGAGATGACACAGTCACTGGTTTTTGTTTTGAAACAGCGAAAAAAGACAGTGCGTGATATTTGTGAAGCAGTGTATCGCTTCTTTGTGGAAAATCAGATTCAGCAGAAGCTGAAAGTGATGGAAAACTGTTTTGCGGAAAAGAAAGAGCTGGCACTGGCGAAAGAGTACGCACAGATCTATCGTATTGTGTTGGAATTGTTTGACAAATTTGCAGAACTTTTGGGAGACGAGGGGATTTCTCTGAAAGAGTACTGTGAGCTTCTGGATGCAGGACTGGAAGAGGCAAAAGTCGGTGTGATCCCGCCGGGTATGGATCAGGTTGTGATTGGAGATGTGCAGAGAACCCGTCTGAAAAGCAATCTGAAAGCCCTGTTTTTTGTGGGGGCGAATGATACCCTGCTTCCGGGAAATATGGGGCAGGGAGGACTGCTTACCGAACGGGACCGGGAATGGTTTCAGAAAGAAAAGCAGGCACTTTCTCCGGGCGCAAAAGAAAAGACGTATATTCAGAAATTTTATCTGTATATGAATCTGACCAAACCGGAAGAGTTTCTTCATATTTCATATAGTAAGGTTTCGTCTGACGGAAAAACATTGCGTCCGGCGTATCTGGTCTGGGATTTGAAAAAACTGTTTCCGAAGCTTGTTGTTACAGAAGAAGAGGCGCTTCTCATGACACAGAGGGAGCTGACTCTGGGAGAAGGGCTGGAATTTGTGATCCGCGGAGTTCGGGACCGGTATCTGGGTGTGGATGAATCCTGGAAAGAACTCTATACCTGGTATCGGCAGAATGAAGGGCAGAAAGTGGACAGAATTCTGGATGCAGGATTTTTCAAAAAGAAACCGGATGCGCTTACAGGAGAAGAAGCAGCAGAATTATACGGGGAGAAAAAGCAGTTCAGTGTTACAAGGATGGAGCGGTTCTCGGCCTGTGCCTATGCGCATTTTCTGACTTATGGACTGCATCTTTCGGATCGGGAGCGATATGAGTTTGAGGCGATGGATCTGGGAAATATTGCCCATCAGTCCATGGAGCGGTTTGCAAGAAAGGCGCAGGAAAAGCGGATGCCGTGGCCGAAACTGGAAGAGGTGCAGAGAGATGCCATGATCGAGGAGAGTGTGGAGGAAAGTATCAAAGACTACGGAAATACGGTACTCTACAGTACTGCCCGCAATGAGTATATGATCGTGCGCATCAAACAGCTGATCCGTCGTTCGGTGTGGGCGCTGACCAGGCAGATGGAAAAAGGGGATTTTGAACCGAGCGGATATGAAATGAATTTCGGAAGCGGAAAGATCGACCGGATCGATACCTGCGAGGATGAAGATGTGGTTTACGTGAAAGTGACAGACTACAAGACCGGAATGAAGAGTTTTGATATTGTGGCATTGTATCACGGGCTGCAGATGCAGCTTCCGGTGTATCTGAATGCGGCACTGGAGCTGGAAGAACGACGTGCGCCGGGGAAAACAGTAGAGCCTGCCGGTATCTTTTATTATCGGATCAAAGACCCGATCGTGGACAGAGAAAAAGATGATCATGCACTGGAGGAGAAGATTTTAAAAGAGCTCAGGCTGGATGGAATGATCAATGCGAAGGAAGAGGTGATCGAGCATCTGGAGCATCAGCTTTCGGGGACATCGGTTCTCAACCCGATCGGGAAAAATAAGGACGGAAGTCTCAACCGGTATTCCAAAGTACTGCCTCCGGAGGCGTTTGCTGCCATGCTTTCCTATACAAAGAAAAAAGAAGCTCAGGTGAAGCGGCAGATCTATGCAGGAGAAGTACAGGCAAATCCATATGAGTTGAATGGAAGTACAGGGTGTGACTACTGTGCATACCGGGATATCTGCGGGTTTGATCCAAGACTGGACGGTTATGCGTACCGGAGTCTGGAAAAGTACTCGAAAGAAGAAGTCATCCGCCGGATGGAAGAAGAAATCGAAAACAGGGAGGAACCGTCATGAGTGTACAGTGGACAGAAGATCAGAAAAAGGTCATTGAATTAAGAAACAGGAATATTCTGGTCTCCGCAGCGGCCGGTTCCGGAAAAACGGCGGTTCTGGTAGAGCGGATCATTCAGAGACTGTTGGATGAGAGGGATCCGCTGGATGTAGACAGGCTCTTGATCGTGACATTTACCGAAGCGGCAGCAGCGGAAATGAAAGAGCGAATCCGGGATGCCATTGAAAATGCCCTGGAAGACACACCGGGAAATGTGCATTTACAGAGGCAGGCAACGCTCATCCACAGCGCCCGGATCACAACAATCCACAGTTTTTGCCTGTCTGTGATAAGGGAGCATTTTCATGCCATTAATCTGGATCCGGGATTTCGGATCGCAGAAGAAGGGGAGTTGAAATTACTGCGTCAGGATGTTCTGGAGGAAATGCTGGAGTCCTGCTATGATGAGGGAACGGAGGCTTTTCTGGAATTTGCAGAGAAATTTTCTACGGGGAGAAGTGACAGGCAGCTGGAAGAAGTGATCCTGCAGTTATACGAATATGCGGGCAGCTATCCACAGCCGGAAAAGTGGCTGAATGCGTGTGTGGACAATTATCAGGTGGAAAACGAACATTTTTCTGACGCTGGATTTGTACAGATCCTGATCGAAAGTATCCGTCAGAACCTGCAGGGGGCAAGGATTCTGCTGAATGAGGCGCTGCATATCTGTGAGGAGTCTGACGGACCGTATCTGTATGCAGAGGCGTTGGAAGCGGATCTTATGATGATCGAGACTATGGAAAAGGCAGAGACGTTTGAAGCATTTTACGGGAAGATCAATCAGATTGCATGGAAGCGGCTTTCTGCCAAAAAGGATGAGACGATTGATCCAGAGAAGAAAGAAGCAGTGAAGATGCTGCGGGAAAAAGCCAAGAAGATGGTAAAAGATCTGCAGGAAACCTGTTTTTACGAAACGCCCGAGGAACTGGCAGAAGATTTGCGAAATACAGGAAGTACCATGGAAGAACTGGTCTTTCTTGTGACAACCTTTGCAAGGCTGTTTGCAGAGAAAAAGAGAAGCCGCAATGTGATTGATTTTCAGGACATGGAGCAGTTTGCCCTGCAGATTCTGACAGAAGAAAAAGACGGAAGTCTGGTACCATCTGCTGTGGCGAGAGAATATCAGGAGCAGTTTGAGGAAGTGATGATCGACGAGTATCAGGACAGCAACCTGATCCAGGAAGCGATTCTGACCAGTGTGTCTACTGTGAGCCGCGGAAGTTACAATGTGTTTATGGTAGGAGATGTCAAACAGAGTATTTACCGTTTCCGCCTCTCCAGACCGGAACTGTTTATGGAAAAATATGATACATACAGCCAGGCAGACAGCGAGAAGCAGCGAATCGATCTGGACCGGAATTTCCGAAGCCGCAAGGAGGTGCTGGATGCCACGAACTACGTGTTTGAGCAGATTATGCACAAAAGTGTGGGCGGTGTGGAGTATGATGCCCGTGCGGCACTTTATCCGGGAGCTGATTATCCAAAGAGCAGGGAGCAAAACGGAGTATCGGCAAATCGGGCAGAGCTTCTTTTAGTAGATGCACAGGAGCTGGAAGAAGAGGACAATGCACGCCGTCTGGAAGCCCGGGCAGTGGCAGACCGCATCAAACTCTTGCTTTTACAGGGGCAGGTGGTGGATAAAAAGACAAAGGAATACCGTCCGGTACAATATAAAGATATTGTGATCCTGACGAGAAGCATCAAAGGCTGGGCAGATGTGTTTGCTCAGGTTCTGGCAGAAGAAGGAATTTCTGCACATGTGGGAAGCAGAGAAGGATATTTTGAAACGTATGAAGTCAGTGTTCTTCTGGATTATCTGCAGATTCTGGACAATGAGCGTCAGGACCTGCCGCTGGCGGCAGTACTTACGTCACCGTTTGCGGGGCTGGATGCGAGAGAACTGGCAAAGATAAGAAGTACGTATCCGGAACTCTTTTTCTATGAAGCGGTTCACGCCTATGCGTCTGATGATGAAAAGGAGAAGGAACCAATCCTGCAGCAAAAACTGAAAAACTTCCTTTGCCGGGTGTCGGAATTCCGGGATATGCTTCCATATACAGCGATGCATGATCTGTTGTGGGAGATTATAGAAAAAACGGGGTACGGTATGTGTATTTCGGCGATGCCGGGTGGTGCACAGCGAATGGCAAATGTACAGATGCTGGTCGCAAAGGCAGCAGCCTATGAAGGAACCAGCTATAAGGGACTGTTCAATTTTGTGCGGTATATTGAACAGCTCAAAAAATATAATGTGGATTATGGAGAGGCGAATCTTGCAGATGAACAGGCGGATACAGTCCGTATCATGAGTATCCACAAAAGCAAGGGGCTGGAATTTCCAATTGTGATCGTGGCAGGTATGGGAAAACTTTTCAATACGCAGGATGTGAAGGGCAGTATTGTAATCCATCCGGAGCTTGGTGTGGGAATGGATGTGATTGATCTGAAAAAGAGAACAAAGGCTCCGACACTGTTAAAAAAAGTAATCCAGAAACAGGTGGCAGTGGAAAACTTAGGGGAAGAGATGCGGGTGCTCTATGTGGCAATGACAAGAGCAAAGGAAAAGCTCATTCTGACGGGAGTGTGCAAAGATGCACGGACAAAGCTGGAAACACTTTCCACAAGGGAAAAAACAGCATTTCTTCCATATGAAGTTCTTTCTGCGAATTCGTATCTGGACTGGCTGCTTCCTGCGGCATCCCCGGCAGAAAGTTCGATCGGAATTACCGTTGTTGACAGTCTGGGCGCGGCTCAGATGGAGGGAGCCTGGGAAGCGGCGGATGAACTGACTCGAAATGTACTGGAAAACTGGGATACAAATCAGATTCATGATGCCGGATACCGGGAAGAGCTGAAAAGACAGTTGGACTTTGCATATCCGTTTGCGGAAGAACAGCGTTTTCAGATGAAATTTACAGTTTCAGAACTTAAAAAACGGGCCTACATGGAAGAGGAGGCAGGAGAGGTATTATATCAGGAACCGGAAGCAGTGCCTCTTGTTCCGAGATTTTTAGGAGCGGAAGAAGCGGCATCCGGAGCAGTCAGAGGAACCGCGTACCACAAATTTCTGGAGCTTCTTGATTTTGAAAAAGAATATACCAGAGAAAGTCTGGAGGAACATTTGAAACATCTTCAGACAGAAGGAAGGATCAGTCCGGAGATCGCAGAGGCTGTAAAAACGGAAGATTTCCTGAAGTTTCTGCAATGTGAAAGCGGGAAACGGATGCATCAGGCGGCAAAGAAAAAACAGTTGTACAAAGAGCAGCCCTTTGTGCTGGGGGTGGATTCAGGAGAAATTTATCCGGATACAGAATGCAGAGCACAGCTTCTGGTGCAGGGAATCATAGATGTGTATTTTGAAGAGGAAGACGGACTTGTAGTCTTAGACTATAAGACAGACCGGGTAAGAACGGCCGATGAACTTGTTCGGAGATACCAGTCACAGCTTACATACTATGCCCGCGCCCTGTCACAGATTACAGGAAAGGCAGTCAAAGAAAAGATCATTTATTCATTTGCTCTTGGAAAGGAAATCAACGTTTAAATGGAAAGTTATGTACTGATTTATTTACTGGCAGCCAATGTGGCGGCATTTCTGGTGTTCGGGATCGATAAATGGAAAGCAGTAAAAGGCAGGTGGAGGATTCCGGAAAAGACACTGCTTCTTTTTGCGGCAGCGGGAGGCTCTCCGGGAGCACTGGCCGGAATGTTTGTATTTCATCATAAGATAAGGAAACCGTTGTTTTATCTGGGGGTTCCACTGATTTTACTCGTGCAGATTGGTGTTGGGCTCTGGATCTGGCAGAGGTAGTGACAAGCAGCAGACACAGATTGTTCTGCTGCTTCTTTACGTTTAGAAAATAGAAAGAGTTCTTTAG
>OGKB01001383.1_pt1 | contig 12778 bp, 14 predicted proteins | sample 1572351 | NCBI WGS metagenome assembly OGKB01 (sample SAMEA2582088, study PRJEB24529) | metagenome | biome: Human gut stool | place: China | collected 2011
TCAATTGAACTTTTTCACCAGCTGCAAGGTATTCAGTTACTGCTGCAAATACAGCGTCAACTGCTGCTGCTGAATCTTTCTTAGTCAATTCTGTAGCTTCTGCTACTTTTGCAATCAAATCTTGTTTGTTAGCCATTTAACAAATCCTCCAAAATATTTTATGAATTAGTAGTCACTAACTCTAACAAGTATTATCATATCTAAAAAATGTTATTAGGTCAAGCACAAAACGAACTTTTTTCTATCTTTCCAAAAATATCCAACTTATTCATAGCGAACAAGAACTGCCCAAGCATTTTCCCCAGTATGTGTTTGGATAATAGAACCCGTTTCTAAAACAGGAATCGGAGCTGTCACAAATTGTTGTAACACCTGTTTCATCTCATTTGCCAACTCAGCAGTCCCTGCATACGAGATTCCAATCTCAGCCACTTTTTTATCTTTTAAGCCTTCAGCTAAATCATTGACCCATTTTTTAAAGGTTTTTACACCACGCCCCTTAACAATCGGTTGTAATTCGTGGTTTTTCATTTGCATAACCACTCGAATATTAAGCAGCGAACTGAGAAGACCAGTCACACGACTAATACGACCGCCTTTTACAAGATTTTCAAGCGTTGAAACACCAATATACAATTCTGTTTTTTCGCGCACTTCTTCGATTTTTGCTAAAATAGCATCAAAGTCTGCACCTTCTTTTGCTAGTTTTGCAGCTTCAACCACTTGAAACTTCAATGCTTGATCCGTAAAGGAGCTATCAATCACTGTTACATCCACATTTGCCAAGGTTGCACCTTGACGTGCAGCTTCGACCGTTCCAGATAAAGCATGCGACATATGAATAGATATGATTTTATCGGCAGTTTCTCCGAGTGTTTCAAAGATTTCTGCAAAAACACCAACTGGTGGTTGACTGGTCTTCGGTAGATTTTTACTTGACTGCATCAAATGAAGAAATTCTCCTTCTTTTAAGTCAGCATCTGAATAAACAACACCGTCTACCATTACAGACAAAGGGACGATTGTAATCTCTAAATCCTCTACAACTTGCGGTTCAATCGTAATAGATGAATCCGTTACAATTTTGATTTTTGTCATGGTTTTCCTACTTTTATAAATTTTATCTATTTAATTTATTATATCAAAAAAATAACTTTTTGTGGAATAATTTTTCTGGATAAAATATGTAAAAGATGTGTAAGAACCTCTTACTTTTCTAAATAGGCATAATTATTAAATTTTCAGAAAATAATTGACACTCTTTTATTTTTTTGTTAGCCTAGTGATGTATCTTGCTGAAGCAATTGCTTTTAAGAAAGGGTTGATAAATGAAACAGACAAAATTTTTAGGAATTCTTTGTCTTGCTCTGGTTATGATTTCAATTACAGTTGGTTCTAGCCACTTTTCGTGGTGGCAGCTGCTATATGGAGATAAGCAGACCGGGCTGCTATTTTGGGAGTCACGCTTGCCAAGGACAATTAGCATTCTCCTAGCAGGGTCTAGTATGAGTATTGCCGGACTTCTTATGCAGACTGTTACACAAAATCATTTTGCTGCTCCTAGTACAGTTGGAACGGTCGAGGCTGCGAAATTTGGTATGTTGCTCAGTTTATTTTTCTTTCCGTCAGCCACATTAGCGCAAAAAATGCTATTTGCTTTTGTATCTGCTATTTTTTTTACAATTATTTTTATTAGATTTATCAGAAAATTCTCATTTAAAGAAAAATGGTTGTTACCGCTTGTCGGAATTATTTATAGTGGGGTGATTAGCGCAGCTGGAGAAATCATTGCTTATCGTTTTGATCTTGTCCAAAGCATGACTTCATGGACACAAGGCTCTTTTTCCATGATTCAGAAACATCAATATGAATGGTTGTTTTTAAGTTTAATCATCTTGATTGCGGTATGGAAACTATCAGCCACATTTACCATTATGAATCTAGGGGAAGACGCCAGTCATAATCTAGGCATTTCCTTTTACCAAATGGAGGGAATGACGTTGTTTCTCATTGCATTGACAACAAGTGTGACGATGATTACAGTCGGCTCTCTTCCATTTATCGGAGTCATTGTTCCAAACATCATTCGGAAATTTTATGGTGACCATATCACGCGCATTAAGGGACTGACCGCATTAACTGGTGCCTGTCTCATCTTAGCCTGTGATATTGTAGCGCGTCTAGTCATTCGTCCTTACGAAGTCTCCGTCAGCTTGATTTTAGGAATTTTGGGTAGTTTGGCGTTCGTGTATCTTTTGTGGCGAGGTGCTGCTCATGAATAAAATGAAGAGTCAAACAAGAAATCGCTTACTTTTATTGCTTTTGGTAGCCAGCTTGAGTGGCTTGTTATATCTCATGCCGATGGACTATCCTTTAACAGGTTTTATTATGAAATTGCGCTTGCAAAAGTTACTAGCCTATCTCTTAGTCGCCATAGCTGGAAGTCTTGCTACAATCAGCTTTCAAGCAATCACAGAAAATCGTTTTTTAACACCAAGCATTCTTGGAATGGAATCTCTCTATGTCTTTATGCAGACGATTTATCTTTTCTTTGCTAGCAAATTCATCGGCAATACCAGTCATCCTTTGCTTGAGTTTATCTTAGTCTTACTCATACAGTGCGGCTTCTTTTTCTGCCTGCAACCTGCATTAAAAAAGCTACTCCAGCAAGGATTTCTATTTATTTTATTGATTTGTATGGCACTAGGGACGCTATTTAGAAGCGCTAGTACATTCTTGCAAGTGCTAATGGATCCTAACGAATATGATAAACTGCAGACAAAACTTTTTCCTTCCTTTCAACGAATGAATATGGATATTCTATCTGTCGCTACAATCATCATTGGACTAGCAGGTTTGTATTTGTTAAAGAAGAACGCTATTTTGAATATCTTTCATTTGGATAAAAAGACAGCTACTATTTTAGGTGTAGAAGTTGAAAAAGAGCAAAAAAAGATACTATGGGCAATTGTTTTGCTGACTTCAACGACAACTGCTCTCGTTGGACCTATGATGTTCTTCGGCTTTATGATGTCCAATTTAGCCTATCTGTTAATCAAAGAATACCAACACAAATGGTTATTCTCAGTAGCAATTTTACTCGGTTTTCTTTCTCTAACTACTGGGCAAATGCTGGTAGAGCGCGTCTTTCAGCTCCAAATCAATGTCAGCATGGTCATTGAGCTTGTCGGAGGGTTATTCTTCTTTTATCTTTTAGCTAAGGAGGCAAAACGCTAGAATGCAATTAAAAAACGTTGGCAAATCATTTGGAAATCAAGCAATTTTAGAAGATATTCAACTGAATATTTCACCGAGCAAATTCACCGCCTTTATTGGACCAAATGGTGCTGGAAAATCAACGCTGCTTTCCATTATGAGCCGTTTGCTCAAGAAAGATCAAGGTTTTCTCAGTATCAAGGGAAAAGAAATTGAAGCTTGGAACTCAAAAGAGCTCGCCAAAGAATTAACCATTTTAAAACAGAAAATCAATTATCAATCTAAATTAACGGTTGAAGAATTGGTTTCCTTCGGTCGCTTTCCTTATAGTCAGGATCGTTTGACAAAAGAAGATTTCAAAAAAGTAGAGCAAGCACTTGAATATCTGGACATTCTTGATTTAAGAAACCGTTTTATTGATACACTCTCCGGAGGTCAATTGCAGCGCGTTTTTATCGCTATGGTGCTCGCTCAAGACACTGATTTTATCCTTTTGGACGAGCCACTAAACAATCTAGATATTAAGCAAAGTATTTCTATGATGAAAATCTTGCGTTCTCTCGTTGATGACTTAGGAAAAACGATTATCATTGTCATTCATGACATCAATATTGCCAGTCAATATGTTGATGAAATTGTCGCCTTTAAAGACGGAAAAGTCTTTTATCAAGGTACAACCAATCAGGTCATGAGAAAAGAAATTTTAGATCCATTGTATGAAATGGACATTACCCTTGGGGAAATCAATGGTAAAAAAGTTTGTATTTACCTATAAATATTAATTTTGGAGGAATTTTAATGAAAAAGAATACAAAAACACTACTTCTATCTCTCTTCGCAGCTGTTGCAGTTGTGCTACTCGCTGCTTGCAGCGACAATAAACAGTCCAATTCAAAAACGACAAACTCTTCATCTGCTTCTAGTGAAGTCACTATCAAAACAGCAAATGGAGATGTGAAAGTCCCTACCAACCCTAAAAAAATTGTAACACTGGATTTAGGTGCAGCTGATACCATTCGTGCTTTAGGTAAAGAAAGCAGCATTGTCGGTATGCCAAAAAAAACTCTTCCTACTTACTTAAAAAATTTACCAAGTAGCATTAAAAATGTAGGTAGCATGAAAGAACCGAATATGGAAGCTATCGCAGCTTTAAAACCAGACTTGATTATTGCTTCTGGTCGTACAGCTCAATATGTCAAGAAACTCAAGGAGATTGCCCCTACTGTATTATTCCAAACAGACAACAAAGACTACTGGGGTTCTACCAAGAAAAACATCCTTTCTTTAGCAAGTATCTTTGGGGAAGACGGAACGAAAAAAGCTAAAAGTGAATTAGCTAAATTAGACAAAGAAATTCAAACTGTTGCTGCTGCCAATGAAAAATCAAATAAAAAGGCTCTGACGATGATGTTAAATGAAGGTGCAATGTCTGCTTTCGGAGCTAAATCACGTTTTGCTTTCCTTTACAGTACTTTGAAATTCAAACCAACAGATGCTAAAATCAAAGAATCAAGACATGGACAAGAAGTCAGCTTTGAAAGTATCAAACAAATCAATCCAGAAATTATCTTTGTTCTGAACCGCACTCTTGCTATCGGTGGGGACAATTCAGCCAATAAAGACTTACTGAATAACTCACTGATCCAAGAAACAAATGCTGCTAAAAACAAAACTATTGTAAACTTGACATCTGACCTTTGGTACCTCAGCGGAGGCGGACTCGAATCAACAAAATTGATGATTGAAGATGTAAAAAATGTAGCTGGGAAATAATATAAAAGAGCTGGAGAAAACCTTAAATGAATTTTCTCCAGCTCTTTTATCATCCTCAACTTCTAATTATCCTCTACCGCGAAACCATCATTTGTGATGAAATGATGTTCTAAAATTCCCTCATTTCCAAATAAAACTCCGTGGAGAACACCGCCATAGACAGCACCGCCATCCATGCCAATTTTTTGATCCTGCGTTTGCCAAAGGCGACTTGTCCCAGGCATCTCAGAAAAAAGATAAAAAGTCGGAGTATGCCCAAATACAATTATTTTCCCTGTTTGATTGAGACCTTGATGAAAGGGCTCACGTATCCAAACTTTTTGATAATCGCTTGTTTCATGCCAATCTTTTAAAGTTAAGTCAACTCCAGCGTGTACAAAAATATAGTTATCTGTTTCAACAAAGAAAGGCATCTGACGAATAAAATACACGAGGTCTGGCGCCTCTTCCGACACGCGCTTTGCGTCTTCAACTCCATCAACAGGAGTATCTAAAGGTCGCCCCAAAATGGAATTGATTGTTGTGTCTCCGCCATTGCGACGATAATGAGCATAGCCGCTCTCAGGATTGTCCAACCAAGTTAGAAACATGTACTCGTGATTTCCAGAAATACAAATCGCTCCTTGCTTTTCAACAAGTTCTTTCACACACTTCAAAACAGCGCGGCTAGCTTCCCCACGGTCAATCAAATCCCCTAAAAAGATGAGTTGGCTCTCTCCATCCCATTTTTTGAGTAATTCTTTTAGCATTTTTGCTTTTCCATGTACGTCACCAATTACAAAATAATTTGTCATGATTACCTCCTGATAACAACCCATTTAGCACAAGCCAAAGAGTATTTCATTTTTTCAAGAGCTCTCTAGCCTGCGTGAGGGCTGCTTGGGTCACATTTTCACCCGCCAACATTTTGGCAATTTCTTCGACACGCTCCTCATCTGATAACAAGCGAACAGTTGAAACGGTCGAATGTTCATCAGATATTTTCTCAATGAAAAATTGATAATCTGCAATGGCAATCACTTGTGGTAGGTGCGAGATGGCAAGAACTTGTCCATTGGAGCCAATTTTATGAATCTTTTGAGCAATAGCTTGTGCAACACGTCCCGATACACCTGTATCTACTTCATCAAAGACAATGCTGGTCTTGCCTTCCTTGCGAGAAAAAGCAGACTTGATTGCCAACATTAAACGAGACAATTCACCACCTGAAGCAACCTTAACGAGAGGCTTGAAATCTTCACCCGGATTGGTCGAAATGTAAAATTCAACATGCTCATTCCCATCGCGGCTAAATTTTCCCTTGGTAAATTGAACTCGAAAATTCGCCTTTTCCATATAGAGGTCTTGCAGTTCTTGCTGAATCTCTGCTTCTAACTGCTGGGCTAATTCATGTCTAGCTTGACTGAGATGGCCTGCTAGAGAAACCAAGTCTTTTTCCAGCTTTTTCAGCTCTTTGTCCAAATCCTCTGATGAAAGATTTTTCCCAGTAAGAAGAGTGTATTCTTTAGAAATCTGCTCAAAATAAGCTAGGACATCATCTACTTGACCGCCGTATTTGCGAGTAATACTATAGATTAAATCTAGGCGACTTTCTACTTCTAAGAGACGGCCACCATCAAAATCCAAGTCTTCTAGAATATCCTCCAAACGCTTTGTCACATCTTCCAACACATAGTAAGATTCAGAAAGGTTGGTCGCAATTTCTTTGTAAGTGGCGTCATAGTCTTCAATAGCTTCCATGTCATTCATGGCAGATCGAATATTAGATAAACTCGAAAACTCCTCATTATCCAGCATAGCGTAGGCATTTGTCAAAGTGTCTGCAATCTGCTTATGATTGAGCAACTTATCACGTTCTTGATTTAAAGCTAAATCTTCACCTGCTTTTAAATTAGCTGCTTCAATCTCTGCAATCTGATATTCCAGCATATCAATTCGCGCCTTATTTTCTTCTTGATTCTTCTGAATCGTTATAACTTGCTTACGCAACTGACGATACTGATCAAAAGTTTGCTGATAATCCGCTTTGAGTTTAAAAAATACTTCATCTCCAAACTCGTCCAACATAGCAATATGTAACTGGGAACGCATCAACTCTTCTTGGTCGTGCTGACCATGAATATCCACCAAATGCTGTCCAACAGCTCGCAAGACAGACAAATTAACCATTTGACCATTAATGCGACTGACACTACGCCCATTTTGAAAAATTTCCCGCCGAATAATCAGCTCCTCTGTCATATCAAGTCCTTGCTGCTCAAAAATTTCAACCAAAGCCTTACTCTGCTCAATTGCAAAAAGCCCTTCAATCTCTGCTTTTGATGCACCGTGACGAATCACATCTGTTGTCGCGCGGCTTCCTAGCATCATGTTCATAGCATCAATAATAATAGACTTCCCAGCACCCGTTTCACCTGTCAAAACAGTCATGCCTTGCTCAAAATTGAGGGAAATCTCTTCAATAATTGCAAAATTTTTAATGGAAATTTCAAGTAACATAGGCTATCTACCAATTCCTGATTTGTTCCAATACCTGATGAGCCATTTCTTCACTACGGAAAATAAGGAGAATCGTGTCATCATCGGCTAAAATACTAAAAATGTCCTTAGAAAAATCTTCTACAATTTGTCGCTTCACAAAAGCTGTGCTTCCAGGGACAAGATTGAGATTGATCATATTTCCCAATAGCTCAAACTTTAAGATATTATTGTCTGCTAACTTCAAACTCGTACTAGCTGATTTCGGTAGTTCATAAATATAAGTGTTATTTTTCAGCGGAATTTTGACAATGCCCAATTCTTTAATATCACGCGAAACAGTTGCCTGTGTTGCTGTAATTCCTGATTTCTTCAGATATTCTACAATTGCTTCTTGTGTTCCAACTTCATAGTCCGACACAAAATGTCTAATTTTTTCTAATCTTTCCTTTTTATTCATCTTTAAATTCCTTATGTGCTGTCTCTACGACCGTTGTAATCATTGTTTTTACTAGATTTTCTGGGTGAGAACTTTTTTCTAAATAGGCTAAAAATTCCACATTCCCATGCCCACCTTGAATAGGGGAGAAATCCAGACCTTGGACAGAGAATCCGGCTTCAACCATAAAGTCCGTTACTTTTTCTAAAACTGCTTGATGCACTTTTTTATCTTTTACAATCCCATTTTTGCCAATCTGCTCTCTTCCTGCTTCAAACTGAGGTTTGATGAGAGCCACAACTTTTCCATTTTCAGCCAAAATCTTATACAGAGCTGGCAAAATGAGACCAAGCGAGATAAAACTGACATCAATGGAGGCAAAGCTAGGTGTCTCCTCAAAATCAGCTGCCTTGGCATAACGAAAATTAAACTGCTCCATGCTGATGACGCGTTCATCTTGCCGGAGTTTCCATGCCAGTTGATTGGTGCCGACATCTACTGCATAGACTTGCCTTGCTCCATTTTGCAGCATGACGTCCGTAAACCCACCCGTTGATGCCCCAATGTCCAACGTGACCTGATTTTCAACTGAAATTTCAAAAATCTGCAAAGCCTTTTCTAATTTTAAACCACCACGGCTAACATATTTGAGCTTTTCGCCTTTGAGCTTCAACTCAATAGTCTCATCAACTTTCTCGCCAGGTTTATCGAAACGCTCACCATTCGCAACAGCAACGACTAAGCCCGCCATCACACCGCGCTTGGCCTGTTCTCTTGTTTCAAAAAGCCCTTGCTTATAAGCTAGAACATCTACTCTTTCTTTCGTCATTGAGTTTTAAACTTTCTATTATCTTTCTGATAGCCGCGCCTGAAAAAGCAAGCTCTGCTTCTACTTCTGCCAATAAATGCTCTGTTTCCTCTAGCTGTTCTTCAAAGAATCGCTTTGCTCCATTCAAGCCCAAAATAGCTGGATAGGTGGCTTTCTCTGCTGCCACATCTTTCTGCGGTGTCTTGCCCAACTCTTCAAAGTTCGCTGTGATATCTAAAATATCATCTCGCACCTGAAAAGCTAGTCCCAGCAGCTGACCTATTGCTTTCAATTTTTCCTGCTGTGATTCTCCTACTTCAGCAATCAAACCCGCAGCAATAAAAGGATAGGTCAGGAGTTTACCAGTTTTATTGACATGAATATTCTGTAGCTCTGCTAAACTGATGTCCTTTCCTTCGCCCTGCATATCAAGGACTTGACCTCCGACCATACCAAAAGTTCCAGCCGCCAACGACAATTCTGCGATTAAGTTTACCTTGATTTGACTAGGTAGTGCCGCTTCTGCGATCAAAGCATAAGAATCTAAAAAGAGAGAATCTCCTGCTAAAATCCCCATTGCTTCGCCAAATTTCTTGTGGCTGGTCAAGCGACCACGACGATAATCATCATCGTCCATAGCCGGCAAATCATCATGAATCAAGCTACCTGTATGAATCATTTCAAGTGCTGCTGCCACTTGGAAATGTGCTTCTGTCAGTTCAAGTCCTAGACCTTCTAATAATTCTAAAAGTAAAAGAGGACGAATTCGCTTACCGCCTGCATTAACAGAATAGAGGATTGCTTCTATCAAATCAGCAGATACCACTTTTTGAGCATAAAAAGTCTCAATAGCTTGTCCAATTCTAGCTAATTTTTCGTCTTGTTTCATTCCATTTCCATTTCTGTGCCATCAGCCTGCATAACCTTTACCAGCGTTTTTTCTGCCTGATCTAGTGTTTTTTGCAATTCTTTTGAAAGCTGCATCCCCTTTTGAAACTCAGAAATCGCTTCTTCCAAAGCCACATCTCCGTTTTCTAACTTCTGTACGATAACTTCTAAATCTGCTAAATTTTCTTCAAATTTCTTTTCTTTCGACATCTTTTACCTCAACTTCTATTTGACCATCTCGCATCAAAATGGTTAATTGATCTTTTTTATTGACTTTCTCAATAGATTCTAACACCTGTTCATCTTTTTTGACAATAGCATAACCCCGAGCCACAATTCGGCTAGTATCCAGCATGAGCAAAGCATCAGACAGACGCTTGACTTCAGCCACTTTATGGTCATAAACAACTGCCATATTGCTACGCAGAAGCCGTTCCAACTGAGCTACACGCTCTTGATAAATCTGAACCTGCTTTAAAGGAGCTAGAGCCTCCAAACGATGTTGTAAAAGCCTTGCTCGCTGCACTTCCTCGTTATAATATTCGCGAATTTTTTGCTTGAGCCGTAAATTTAGTTGATCTAATTTTTGCAGGTAGCTATCATATAGTCGTTCTGGTTGTCGAAAAATGACAGACTGACTCAGCTTAGCTAGTCGCTCACGATTGTAAGTAAGACGATTAGACATGGCAGCTGCTAACCGATTTTGTTGCTGCTGCAAGTGTGCTAGGAGATCCAGCTTTGTTACAGGTGTTGCTAATTCAGCAGCCGCCGTCGGCGTTGCAGCGCGTCTATCTGCAACAAAATCTGCCAAGGTCGTATCCGTTTCATGCCCTACACTCGAAATAATCGGAATGTGCGATTCAAAAATTGCACGGACAACCACTTCCTCATTAAATGCCCAGAGATCTTCAATTGAGCCACCACCTCGACCGATAATAAGGACATCTAAATCATTTCGCTCATTAGCACGACGAATATTTTCAGCTACTTCAGCAGACGCTCCTTCGCCTTGCACCTTCGTCGGATAAAGAATTATCTCAACTCCCGAAAAACGACGGCTGACAGTCGTTATAATATCGCGAATCACTGCACCACTAGGACTGGTCACTACTCCAATTTTCTTTGGAAATTGCGGTAAAGCTTGCTTAAAGCGCTCCTCAAAAAGCCCTTCCTCGCCTAGCTTTTTCTTGAGCTGCTCAAACTGAATTGCCAAAGCTCCGATACCGTCTGGCTCCGCTTTTTCAATGATAATGGAATAAGATCCACTAGGTTCATAGAGTTGAACACGACCGATGACATTAATCTTCATACCCTCTTCCAAGTCAAAACCTAACTTCTTATAAACACCACCCCAAATTGTTGCCTGAATGACTGCTTTTTCATCTTTGAGAGAGAAATATTGGTGATTAGGTCGCCTACGAAAATTAGAAACTTGCCCCGTCAGATAAACTCGTTCTAAATAAGGATCTTTATCAAACTTTAATTTTAAGTATTTGGTCAAGGTTGACACGGATAAATACTCAGACATTCCTCTCCTTTCATTTCCTGTAATGCTTCTTTATTCATAATTTTTATTATACCAAACAATCTATAAAAAATCATTTCCAGCCCTCAACGAAAAAGGAAAGACTAGTTTCCCATATCTTAAGCAGAGCCTAGCCCAACAAACTTGCCAAAATATACAAAAGATAGATATGCACAGGATAGAAAATGTAGAAAAACAACTTCATACCACGACCCTTTTAACCATTATAAAAATACATTGGAATAACCGCAAAAACCATCATCCATTGTACAGACATTGGATCTGTTGGATACACGAATAAAGAGACTAGTGTTAATACCGCCATTTATGCTATGCGGTGTCTGCGGAAGAGATAAAAGAGAAGACCAAGGTAAACCATGACATCCCCTCCTTCAACCACGAGAATGTTCGGAATGGCCATGATAAAAAAATCAATAATTTGAACCATCAGAGGTGATATATTTTCACTAGCTAGATAACCCGATAGAAACAAAGCCGGCAGAGCCAGAAGAATCGGCAAAAGAAAAAGCCCTAACCCTTTCCAAAATGAACGAACTTTCTTTTCCTTCACCCCTTCAACCATCAAATCTCAAGCACAGATAGATACGCCCGCTAAGAAAAAGGCGCCAAAAGCATTATTCGCCAGCCCAACTTGACCATTGGTAAAAAAGTAACTGACAATCATGTTTCCAATAATCATAAACCATGTCATAAAGAGCAACCGTTTCAAATAAGCTTTTCGATTATGCGTATAATAAAAACTATCAGCTGCCAGAAACATAAAAAGAGGAAAAACTATGCGTCCTAGCATTGTTAACCACATCGGGGCGCCAAAAGCACCAAACATTTCGTGGATATGATCTAAAAACATAAGAAAAATAGCTAAAAATTTCAAGTTCGTTGCATTTGATACTTTCTTTAAAGATTGTAACATCATAAAATCTCTATTTCATTTTTTTCAACAAGCATTATCTTATCGAAAATTTCCCATTCTTTCCATTACATAAACTTACATTTTCAGAAAGAAAAGTGACATTTTTGTAAGGCAAAAAAATAAGGTCAAGATAAGAAATCTCAACCTCATTAAATACAATGTTTTTTCATAAGATAGTAGATATGGAAAAGATTATTCTCCCTTTCAACTTATAGCTGAACCTCATGAGCTAAATATCAAATTTATTACTCCAATAAACAGTTAAGAAAAGCTAAATTTTCTAATTTTTGAATGCTTCTGCAGACTTTTTCATTATAACATATTTTCATTTTTAGCTAGCTTCTTCATCCACTTAGGGATTTCTTTGCTGATTTCTGTTGGCAAGACTACATAGTTTTCTTTACTTAACTCCTCTGCAATGGCTGAATGCAGATAGACTGCGGCAGTTACACGTTCCAGTAAAGAACTACTATTGAACTGCCCTACAAAGCCTGCAATCATCCCTGCAAGAGTATCTCCCATGCCACCCGTTGCTTGATAAGGACCGCCTATGTTCAGTTGGAAATAATCTGCATTTCCACTTTGAAAAATAGTCGTTCCATGCTTTTTTTGAACAACGATAGTTTTAACAGGAAAAGCATTAACTGCTTCTTGGCTTTTTTCGAGTGTCTGCTCTGTTAGCTTTAATCCACTCAATCGTTCCCACTCTTTTTGATG
>OGKB01001389.1_pt1 | contig 12751 bp, 19 predicted proteins | sample 1572351 | NCBI WGS metagenome assembly OGKB01 (sample SAMEA2582088, study PRJEB24529) | metagenome | biome: Human gut stool | place: China | collected 2011
GTTTTTTCTCGGCTAAATATTCGGTTAATTTCATATAGCCTCCTGAATACTGAAATATTAGCAAAACTATTTCTTTTATTCAATAGTTTTAATATTTTCACTATTCTTGATCTTATTAGCGGGGCTAATATAATTCGGGAAAAAGATACAAGAGGGATACAATGAGCGAAGTGGGACAAAGACTTTTTGAGATTAAAACTCGCCTAAAAAGTATTTATGAAACAAAGAAAAAAGATTTGGGATTAACTCAAGCTAAAATCGCTAATCTGTTGGATATTAAGACACAGGGCGGTGTAAGCCACTATATGAACCCAAATAGCAAGCAACCTATAAGCAAAGAAACGATCATTAAATTTGCTTCAATTCTTGATGTTGAACCATCTGATATAGATCCTGATATTTCCGAGGACTTCACCACTCTTGTAACAAAGGCAAAAGAGTTTTCGGAACCGACAGCCACCGATTCAATCAAGCTCACATTGCTTGATAACCATCTTGCCGCCGGTGATGGTGTCATTAATCTTGATTACCCAGACACAATCCGTTCTATTGAGTTTTCACGCGATAAGTTCATGGAGATTTTTCAACGAAAAACCGCCAATAACCTCTCGATTGCGATTATCGATGGAAACAGCATGTACAACCCAACCAATGCCGAAATGAGCCTAAAACACGGTGATATTGTGGCGATTGATCAGACAATTAATGAATTCAAAGATGACGGCATATATGCGTTTGTGTATGAAGGAAAAGCAAGAATCAAACGCTTGCAGTATCTAAGCGGGTACAGATTAAAAGTGATTTCAGATAATCCAAGTTATGATCCAGAAATCTTAGAAAAAGAGCAAGTAGAACAGATTCACTTTGTTGGAAAACTAATCAAGAAACTAACACTAGATATTGTTGATCTATAACTACTAACCTAAGGAAACGATTATGAGCATGATTTTAAGCGATTATGAAAGATACATTGTTGAATGTGAAATAGAAATAAATTCGACGCCTGAAGATGCGCCAAATATTTCAATGGATGATATTATTCCATTTATCAAAAACATTAAGCCAGATGATGTTTATCTACGAAATAACGAAACATCCTCATTTAGCGTTACTGAAACTAAGTATCTAGATGATGATGAAAGGTATTTTGCTATTCTATTCCAACACGCAAATGGACGTGCATCAGACCCTGCGTTTGCTGAATTAAGAACGGCGAAGAGCCGAACGGTTAAAAAAGGATTAGGTGAGGGAGTAGCCATTAGCTGCCATTTAATCATTGACACCAAACCATTCAGTAGTCTATATCCAAACAAGTATTCAGCAATTCTTGAAGAAGTGCCAGGCTTAACCAAAGGAATGCTTGCGGACATTCTTACTTATTTCCTAAGAGAAAATACAAACTTTAGCTTTTTACGAAAATTAGAAAATAACAAAGAGATTGGTTATAGACCTATTCTCAAAATAGACTATTTAGCATCACATAGCTTTGCAGAATCATTTAAAACCGGTTATCTATGTGGCATTACAGCAACAAAATCATCGAAAAATACAAGTGAACTAGATGAAATTGGTGCCGAAGTTATTCATGAAGAACGCTTGGTTATTAAAACACCTAAAAGCGTAAGAAATAAAGCGCTAAATGTGATTGCAAAAGTGATCCCTATTGCCAAGGAACAAGGTTTTTCTAGATTGCGCATTTCACGATATGAAAACAAGAGAAAAACCACAACCAGTTATGACATACCAGATAACATAGGTACCTATGATGAAACAGTTAAAAGCATATCTGAGACACAATTTGCATCAAGAGAAAAAATCAATTTAGGAACTCAAATAGAAACCTGTCAAAATTGCATTCATGATGAATTATCAAGTAAAATGTTAAAAATTTTGGAGAAAATCAAGGAGGGGTAAATGTTTATTACAAGCAAACTATTCGCTCCATTAAACTATTTAAGAATTAAACATAAAGAAAAAACATTTTTTGATCTTATTTTGCCTTTAATAGCGACGATTTGCTTTCTAGGAGTAAATCATCTACTCCCTAGCCCGCTTCTCTTTACCGGAGAAAAAAGCGTTATCAGTATTGTGAATGGCATATTACAAATGCTATCAGGTTTCTATATTGCGTCTCTTGCCGCAGTTGCAACATTTAGTCGCGCAGAAATTGATGAGGAAATGTTAAATGCGCCAAAATTGAATGGAATACCTGTAACACGACGCCTTTTTCTCACACATCTTTTCGGGTATTTGGCAATCATCAGCATTCTACTGTACTTTGTAGGCGGCTTTGTTCAAATATCAGCAAACAACTTACATTTTTTAGAAAATTTTGAATATTACGATTATTTATCTTGGATTCCTCAAGCTGTTTACATATTTGGCTTGTTTAATCTTATCTTTGTTACGCTTCTTGGGCTCTACTTTATGATAGATCGAATTCATCGCTAATAATCTTTCACAAATCACCAACCGCCTTCGGGCGGTTTTCTTTTGCCCACAATTCCTACCGCACTTTTAAAAGCCCTACTTCTCCACTCTATTTCTGTGATCTAGGTCACAAATTCAACAAATGATCAAGATTTTCTAAAAATAAAATATTAGTAAAAACAGAAATTTAATAGTTTAAATAGTGATTTTATTAAAATGTATTAGTTTTAATATTTACTATTAATATTAGTTTTAGTATTATAAGACACATCAAAGCAAAACACTTTGAGTCGCTCTTTAAAAATTGTGATGAAAAAAGCCCCTTTCGGAGCTTTATAGTTAAGTGAGGATTTCAACCTGAGTTGATTGATTTGTAGATTTAACCAAATCGATAGCGTGTAAGCAATCAGTGTAGTTTTTATAGCCTTCCCCGCTATCTGCAATGATTTTACCGTTATCTGCTTTTAGACGCCATCGCCATTCAATGCGAGAGTCTACATAAGTTTCAAATTTCATAAGGGGTTCCTCAATGAAAAAGTATTTATTCCATTATTACTTCCAAGGCGCCAAATGGGCATGTGATGTTTACGCAAATAACCCGGAAGAAGCCAAAGAAAAAATAAAAGCAATGTCCCAAGCAATCTATGATGGCGAATTAAAATGCGAAATACGCATCCCAGAAAATCCGCTTTCAAGAGTGGCAAGGTTAATTGCAAGAATAACTAAAAATATTCGTTAAGTAAGTGACTATCATCACAATTTTAGACAATTAGGTTCAAAACACATTGATCGCCCAATGGTGAGCGGTTAGTAAAAGTTCGGACGGCAGATAGACCCGACACTGCAACAAAACGGAAGAAAGCCCGAATCGGTTAGTGTGTTTAGCTTAAATATGCCTCCGGCAATGAATCGGAAATATTGAGCGAATTTTAAAGACGAGCAAACGCGGCTTAGGCGTGACATACCGGAGAGACGGTAAACTGCCGCGGTAGCTTAATAGGTAAAAGCAACCGGCTCATAACCGGAGGATAGTTGAGTTCGAATCTCTCCCGCGGCACCAATTCAAAGCGTATTTGCTAGGACAGAGATATTTTGGGAAGTACAACCGGAATGAATGATAGAAGAAGTGCGCTTTGAAATGGCAATAAAACACGGCTCTTGTGTTTGCTAATGGCAAGAGGAAATTAGCAGGTGCCGGAAACGGCAATTAATTAACCATAGGTTTGTTAAAAAGTATTGTTATTTAAACAACAGAGGTGCAACTCCTCCAAGAGCCAACTTTAGTAACCCCACAGCCGAGCATGAGGGCTTAAAACTTATGCAGTTTTCATAATTTTGGTTCCTTAGGTTATTCGCCCTCCTTGTGAGGGCATTTTTTTACCCAGGAATCAATACCATAAGGAGCAAAAAATGATTACAAGCGCTAACGTTAATTTTTCCATTAAGCGCATTGATGGCAAATATCACCTAATAAAAACAATTAATGCGACTAATGATATTGGCGGCATTTATAACAACTCAACAAAAGAGACATCCAGCGGATGGGATGATATTGAGTTTATTGGATGGGATTGGGTTAACTGGATGGTAGCTCATATCGAGAGATTGCTAAAAGCTCGTTACGGCGAGTGCGTGAGAGTTAATACAAATGTGCTAATTGAGGAGTAAAAAAAATGAAAAAATTAATCATCGCAGCAGTTATTGCAATTTTGGGTTTGATATGGATGTTGTACATGTCGGCAGCACTATCAATAAAAACACAACATACAAGTGTTACTGACTATTACAACAATGGCGTAAGCGAGCAAATCTCCGCCGAGTGGGAGCGTAAAGCAAAAGCCGAATGGATTGCGGAATTTGGTGATGCACAGCCAAATTTGACAACGGAAAGTCGAGTTTATTTAGAACAAGAAACGGCAAGATTGCAGGCGGAGCGAAATGGAAACTGAATTTAAAAAGCCGGAGTACACCGTAGAAATCCTTGCTAATTGCGGTGGATTTAGAGGGTTGATAATCAATAAAGATACAGGATTAGTTGAGCGCAGAACGAAAGTACACGAATCAAAAGATTTTGCGCTTGATGATGTTACTGATACTGCGGCTAGATTTTATCACTCATCACCAAGCAAGACTGTTAGAGGATTGGCGTTAATTGATGGCGTATATACTTTGCTAAAGGAGCACGTGAGAGGTCTCTAATGCCTAAAGATAAAAACCGCCATTACAAAATAATCCCTAATGAGCGCGGACTTGGATTTGTTGCTATTGAGTATATCTACGACCGCGGAAAGATTAAGCGACTTTGGACAAGCAATAATCACTGTGATGAGAGCTTGTGTGAGGTTGAGATAAAAAACCGAAAGGCGCGAGTTAAGCAAATCCGAGAGTTGGATTTAACGCGCAAGTGCTTACATAAATTTTACAACTGGGGGCATCAAGATTTGTTATGAGAGGATTACAAACAGCGTGGGAAAATCGGCGAGAGGCTGAGTATCACGCACAAATTGAAGAGGCGGAAAGATATGAATCAGAGCTTGAGGCGGAAAAATCCCGAATTGATGAGGCCGCAAAAAACGGTGACGAATTAATGATTGATGCTATCAATGACGCAGTTGGGGCTTTGAGCAATGATGATTTAGAGCTCCAGTGGCTAGCGTTTGGCGCCGGTGCGTGGGATAAATTAAGCACATTCCGCGACAAGGCGATCGAGGTCGTGGCAAGAAAAAATTTAGAAAAGGAATAAGACAATGACAACACAAAACACGCCAATGAAATTATCTGAGTGTAAATCACTCAAGGATTTTTTGAATCATCCGGTTATCACCGAAAAAATAAAATCTCTGGTAAACAAAAACGCGGCAACATTTACGACAAGCATTATGCAGATTGTTAATAGCAACACAATGTTACGCAATGCTGAGCCGATGAGTATTTTTAACGCGGCATGTATGGCGGCAACGCTTAATTTACCACTACAAAACGGATTGGGCTTTGCTTATATCGTCCCGTATCAAAACCGCAAAGAGAAAAAGACCGAGGCTCAATTTCAGATCGGCTATAAAGGGTTTATTCAGTTGGCCCAGCGTAGTGGGCAATTTGAGCGACTTGTATCGCTACCGGTTTACAAAAAGCAGTTAGTCAAAAAGGACTTTATCAACGGGTTTATTTTTGACTGGGAGCAAGAGCCGGAAAATGACGAAAATCCGGTTGGATATTACGCCTATTTTAAGCTCATTAATGGATTTTCCGCCGAACTATACATGAGCCATGATGACGTTGTTAAACACGCTCAGCGCTACAGTCAGACGTTTAAAAAGGGCTTTGGTGTATGGCACGACAACTTTGAAAGCATGGCGTTAAAAACAGTGCTTAAATTGTTGTTATCAAAACAGGCTCCGTTATCCGTTGAGATGCAACAAGCGGTGTTGGCAGATCAGGCAATCGTTAAAGATGCAAAAGACGGTGAGTTTGACTATCCTGATAATCACATCCAGGACGCAGAATTTGCTGAAATGAAAGTCGATGCCGAGGCGTTTGAAAACTGTAAGAAAAGCATTGCAAACAAAGAAACCACATTGCAAGAGCTTTGCGATAATGGATTTGAATTTACACCGGAACAATACGCAGAGCTTGAGGTGCTAGAAAATGTACCGAATGAAAGCTAGATGCTCAATACTATCTAGACTACTGCCAGAGCCAAAAAATAAGTCTGATTTAATCTCCGCTACCGCAAAAAGTGCAGTACGTGAGATTGCCAAGTTAGACTTGTTTGGCTATCAGTCCTTTGAGGGTAACAAATACACCGAAAAAGGATTGCAGCTTGAGGAGCAGGCTATAAAGCTCAGTAGTCTATCTCGTGGTTTGGTACTTAAAAAAAATACTGAGCGCCGTGAAAATGATTGGATACAAGGTGAGTGCGATATTTACGTGCCATCTCGTAAGCTAATCATTGACACAAAATGCACTTATGACATCGGCACCCATCCATTTTTTAAAGATGAAGCCGAGGAAAAAGCCAAAAAACAAGGTTATGACATCCAAGTACAAGGCTATATGTGGCTTTGGGATTGCGAGGAGGCGCACATTGATTTTTGCTTATTCCCCACGCCGCTTGATCTGATTAAACCGTGGGAAAATGAGGAAAAACTAATTGATTTAGTCGACCAAATCCCACAGAAAAAACGGTTAACGACCGTAGTTATTAAGCGAGATGAAACAATCATTGAAAAAATCAAACAGCGTGTCGAGGCGGCTCAAGATTATTATCAAGAGTTGATAGCGCAAATGGAGAAAATATGAGCGAATTGAAATTTGCCGATGTGACTTTAGTAAATGGTCGCGTGGCATGGATTAACTTTTCGGAAATCGAAAGCATTACAGATTGTCTTTATCGGTTCTGCAAAGAAACAAATGAAGTTATCGAGGATTACGATGATTGGGAGCTTAAAGCAACAAAGCTAACAATGAAAAGCGGTCGAATTTATTATGTAGATTTTATGCTATCTGAGTTTGACGATAAGTTTAACCTTAATAAATATCGATTACCCGCGTAAATTAAACAAATTTTACTAACAATAGCCCTCGTATTGAGGGCTTTTTATTATGCGGAAGTGCTAGAAATGATTAAATTTATTCGAAACAAGTAAGAAAATAATCGCACTTTTGCTGTTTTGTTATTCATTTTGACAATTTTGACAATTCCGCAAATATTTATTTGTAAAAATAAAGTTGCAACACTATAATGATGACAATTACATGTGGTTGGTGAAAGCAATCATTGTTCTTTAACTAAAATCGTAGATTTTAATTAGGCTTACTAAACTTTAGTAGGCTTTTTTAGTCTAAAGATGTACTCTACTATCATAAGGAAATCAATATGAAAATGACAAAACGCCAATGTATTGCCAATATTCTTATTGGTTTTGGCTCTATTCTAAATATTGCTCCTGTTGTAGCAACAACGCCACTTTCACAGACCAATGCTCAACTGGAAGCTAATAAGCTTATCCGTTCATCATGGGCAAAAGTGGGGGAACATTTGAAGCAAGCTTACCAAATAAATATGCACAATGAGCAATAAAAATAAACAGTCAAAGCACCAAGATGTTATTGAAGCCGTCAAGCGTAATCCATCCATACTAGAAGCACCTGAACTTCAAGCTGTAATGGTGCATCAGCAAAGAGTGCATTCCGGCCCGTTACCACCGGCAGAAGACATTGTGTTATATAGTCAAGCAATCCCCAATGGCGGTGATAGACTAATGAAAATGGCAGAGAAATCGTTAGATATTGCTGACCGAGCTCAAATTGATGAAATTGTTCTACGGAAAGAAGAGCAACGTATCCAAAAGCGAGGGCAGTACCTTGCTATTACTGTCGTAGCTTTGTTTACTGGATTGTCAGCCTATATCGCTTATTTAGGCAATACAACTGCAGCGGCTGCGCTGATGGGGGCTGGTTTGGTCAGCATCGTTGGTGCATTCTTGTATTCCAATAAAAAAAAATAACCTAAATCCCACTACACGCGGTGGGATTTTTTATTGACAACCGCCACACCCTCGGATTAAGATAACCCCGCTTTCAACAGAAGGTCAGTAGCCACAATTAAGTGGCTTTTTTTGTATCTGAAATCCAAGGAATGCTTATGTGGAAAATTGAAAATGCTGATGAATTATCGAATTTTATTCAAAACCTAAAAAACCATGATCAGATTGATGTTGAAAAGGTTGAATTTGATTTTCTAAAACAGGTAAAAATCAAAATTCAAGGCGATCCACTGCGTTATAATGGCAGTATCAACTACGCTATCTGCAAAGCGATTTGTGAATTCCAAAATGAAATCTGGCGTACTTATGCTGAAATTAAAACAGGTAAACCACACATTACTCAGCTTACCCAAGAAGAAAAAGATGCACTGGAAATCACTTTCACCATCAACGAAGGTTGCACAGAAATCATCGCCGATCTCAAAGATTTATTTAAAGAAATGCGCAAATGTTTTATGGGACTAACAAACGGTATGACAGGTAAACAAAAAATCTTTACTTACACCACGCTGGCCATTTGTATTGGCGGTGCAGTAGTTGGTATGAAATGGGTTGAAAGCCAAAAAGATATTGAGCTTGCTCAAATTCAATCGACAGAAAAACAAGCCTCTGAAAACATCGAAGCGCAAAAACTAACAACTATTCTAACCACCATTAAAGACGTGGCAAACCACAGTACCAATTCACGCTTTAAACAATCTATTCAATCTATTGAAGAACATACTGAAAAAGCTTACAGCGAAGTCGTGCGTGCAGCAAGTGATGCGGAAAATATTACAATTTCCAGTAATAATGCGGAAACTAAATTAGACAAACCGAAAATCACAAAAATAGTTGATGAGCTCAATAGCCAAGAAAAAGCAAAAACCACCCCTGATGCCATTGATTTATACATTGACGGCGTAAAACGGCAAGAAGGGAAAATCACTATCTTTGCCCGCACTTTACAAGGCGAAACCTTTACCGCCAACATCGATAGCGATATGTTAGGCGATGAAGGTGTGAATGAAATTATCGACCGAGTAAAAGATATTAACACCATCAAGCTAAGTGGAATGGTAAAACGTCGTGCAGGGAAGATTGAACAGGCGACATTTAGTACCATCATTGTCGAAGAATAAAAAGATTATTGACAAAAACCGCCATCAACGGATAAGATTTTTTTCATCGGGGAGAGATAGGTGTAATACAATACTCGAAAGGGAAATAAGCCCATACTGGAGACAGCAAATAGAAAGAGCTAACCGCGACTTTCATCGGGGCTGTTAAGAAGTAAGTTGATCCCCGATATTGACAACCACAAAAAACTAAAATACTATGCGCCTAAGGTGTCAGAACCTTTTCTCTAACAGGCGGTAGTAAACGGATCGCCAAAAGTGCGGTCTTTTTTTATGCCGAAATCTCGCAAAGTCGAGAGGGCGACTAATACAATACCTTTTGGGAATACGTCCACCCTTAACCTGTTAGGAGGGTTCTGAACCTCTCGGCACCAGTGTCAGAACTGGTCAATTTCAGAAAATCTAACAGGAGTAGTCAAAATGACTAATTTAACCATTCTTAACAATTCTATTCGTTCATACGAAAATCTCTTTTCATTAAATGATCTACATAAAGCAAGTGGCGGTGCAGATAAACATTCACCATTTCGTTTTATGCGAAATGAGCAAACAAAAGACTTAATTTCAGAAATAAATTCCCAAACACCAAATTTGGTGGCTAGCAAAATTATTCGCGGGGGATCAGATTTAACAGTTCGCGGGTACTGGGCTTGCGAAGAATTAGTGCTTTCCTACGCAATGTGGATTAGCCCTAAATTCCACTTGATCGTATTACGTGCGTTTTTGAATTTACATAAAAATCAGACCGCACTTTTACCAAGCACCATTACACCGGAGCAACAACAAGCAATTCAATCTGCAGTACAACAAGCGCACCATAGAACAGGCTTACACTGGCAAGAAATCTACCGCCAATTAAAAGCCATGTTCCATATTGCAAAATACGATCAACTGCCACAAGACCAATTTGGCAACGCAATGGCTTTTGTTATGAATCTGCAACCTATTGCACTGCCACCGGTAGAAAAGAAATTCACCTTTGAATTTACCGAACATGAACTCCAACAGCTTGTTTGGGCGTGGTTTGCTTTATTACGAGGCACGGAACTTTGCCAAATACTCCACCCGGCATTAAAGCAAATTGGTTCACACTACGCCGCTTCCGTTTATGGTGTGGCTTATGAATATCGCCATACTATTCAAAAATCTCAAAAAGTATTAGAGCGAATCACGGGGCAATTTGAATGCGAGCAAGGTAATAACTGGCGCGTATTAAAATATCTTCGAGCCTATGACCCCAAAGCAAAAGGCTTTCAGTTAGACATCCTATAAACAACGAAAAATCCGACCGCACTTTTGAAAAATCGTGCGGCGGATTGCTACACCCAAAATTCACAAAAAAGGACAAATTATGTTCAGAATTTTACTTGTGGTGGCGTTGTTATGGGCGGCACACGAACTCAATTTAAACCAAGACTGTGATGGGCGTATCTGCGATATGCCCCAAGCACAAAGAATCAACTAACCACAACCGCTCGAAAGGGCGGTTTTTTATTGGAGTGAATATGACTGAAGAATTACTAAGATTAAAAAACACGGCAAGAGTATTAGACATTAGTCGCTCTACTCTTTTACGAAGAATGAAAGATGACAAGGATTTTCCCGAGCCAATAAAAATCGGTAGATTTCTCTACTGGAAATCTACCGATATTCAACGTTATATCGACTGCAAACAAGCTAAAATGGCGAACTAATCTACTGTTAAACACACTGCAGCAGATTCTCTCGCCCTCTCCTCAACAAAATCCCCCCACCACTGCATATATTCAATCCGTTGCGTTAGGTACTTGGCTTTATTGTAGGTGCCTCGCACGGATGAATATTCAAAGTGAGCCAGGCAAACTTCAATAATTTCAGGGTTAAATTCGGCATCATTCATTGCGGTACTAAAGATGGATCGCAATCCATGGGCCGTCAGTGTATTTTGATACCCCATTCTCTTAATGGCTTTGTTTGGGGTTTCCTTGTTCATCGGCTCATTTGAGTTTTTAAACCCGGTAAAAACATACTTTTGACTGCCTGTGAGTTTCTTCATTACAGCAAGGACAGTGAGCGCTTGTTTTGATAATGGCGCAATAAAATCCTGTACTTTTCCAACTCGCCCCTTCATCTTGTGCTTTGGTATATACCAAAGTTTTTCATCAAAATTAATCTCACTCCATTCCATTTGTGTTAATGCACCAACACGAGTAGCGGTCAACAATAGCAATTCGATTGCGCACCGAACCTCTAAAGACATTTTAGAGGATTGAAGCGCTGTAAAGAATTCAGGCAATCGTTCTGGTTGGATTGTCGGGTTATTTTCCGCTATGGGTCTTAAAAAACCTTCAGATAAATTAGCAATAGGATTGCTATGTAACAAACCAATATTCACACCAAGGGTCATGATTTTGCTCATATACCCGATAACTCGATGTAATGTGTCTAGTTTCCCCTCTTTTTCTAAATACTTTAATTTGTTTCGTGCCAATGGCGCAGATATGTTTTTTAGCTCCATGTGGCCAAAGTGCGGTAGCAAATGGCGAGTAACGCGATCGACAATATCATCATAAGTAACTTGTTTTAAATTCCCTGCTTTTACCTCATGATGTTTGAACTCAAACCATTTTTCAGTAAGTGTAGAAAATAGATTTTCTTTTTCCTGTAAGGCTTCTTGCTCAATGATAAAATTATGTTCTTGCGGATCGATATTTTTTGCTAATAGGCCCCGGTACTCATCACGCTTAACCCGAGCATCCGCAAGCGATAATTCAGGATAACTCCCTAAGCTAATAATCGTTCTTTTTTTGGTGATTGGCTTATAATATTGAAATCGCCATATCTTAGATCCGGTAACACGAACAAATAAAAATAGACCATAACCATCAGACAAAGAATAATCTTTCTCTTTCGGTTTAGCTTTTGTAATTTCCGTTGTGGTGAGTGGTTTAACGAGTTTTGGCATACGAAACCTTGTTATTATCAATCCTAAATTGATGGTATTACATTACCTTTTTCCTGATTTTTGGTATTACAAACGCAGAAAAATTGAAGTTATCATACTAAATGTAATACTAAAATCATGAAATTGAATGATACTCTATGAAACTCTATGAGACAATAAAATAAACCAAAAGACTATAAGTGATTGATTTTATGTTATGAATGGAACTTTATGATACTTTATGAAAAGAAAATATGGTGCGACCGGCTGGACTCGAACCAGTGACCCCCACCATGTCAAGGTGGTGCTCTAACCAACTGAGCTACGGTCGCAGTGAAAAGTGCGCTAATAATAGCTAGCTTTTCAGGCTAAAACAAGTTTTTTATTTGATTGTATGGATGACTGCAAAAAAATTAACCAATCCATTATAAAGATAAAAAACAGGAGAAAAATAAACCGCACTTTCCTTAATAGAAAAGTGCGACCAAAAATTTCAATGTTTTTTAGGAACGTGAATTAGAAACTTGACGTATCTTGGAAAAGACCAACTTTCAAATCGGTTGCAGTGTAGATAACGCGACCATCCACTTCCACTTCACCATCAGCCATTCCCATGACTAATTTACGGTTAATCACACGTTTCATGTTGATACGATAAACGACTTTTTTCGCGCTTGGCAGGATTTGTCCGGTAAATTTCACTTCGCCAACGCCTAAAGCGCGGCCTTTACCTT
>OGKB01001406.1_pt1 | contig 12647 bp, 11 predicted proteins | sample 1572351 | NCBI WGS metagenome assembly OGKB01 (sample SAMEA2582088, study PRJEB24529) | metagenome | biome: Human gut stool | place: China | collected 2011
CTAAATAAAGTTTTCAGTGTTTTCCGCTTTTCAGAACATATCCCGACACATTTTCCGCTCCGGGTACAGCCGCCTACGGCGATCTTCCATCGAAATTTCCTGTTGCGCAAAAAGCGAACAAAGGACAGAATGGGGGTTCTGTCCCTTGCTCGCTTTTCGCAAAATAAGGTTTGGGGTATAACAAACATAAAGTATAGGGGTCTTCATTATGAAATGAACGGAGCTAAATCCTCTCCAGACATTTGACCGCCCGGAAAGACATGTTCAAGTCAGGCTCACGTGGGAGCCGGCGCAATTTTGCCCAGCTCCCAGTGCAGGCTGACAATTTTTCTCAGGATTACGGCTCATAAACGTCGTCAATGATCTCGAACTCTTTTGCTGCGAGAGTCTTCTCGACCCATTCTCTCTTTGCTGTGCCGTTCTTTGCAGCTGCGAGCTTGCTCTCATCTGCTGCCTGGAACTTCTTTGCGTCCTCTAAGATCTGCGGAGCGTCTTTTCTCGGGATAACGATAACGCCATCCGGATCAGCCAGGATGATATCACCCGGGTTTACGCTGACTCCGCCGCAGGATACCGGTACGTTAACCTCACCTGGTCCCTCTTTGTACGGACCACCCGGTGTTGTGCCTGTGCAGTATACCGGGAAATCCCATTTTCCGATCTCATCGATGTCACGGATCGGTCCATCAAGAACGATACCAGCGATCTTTCTGTCGTAACGAAGGTAAGCCATCATGATCTCACCCATCAGGGAACGTGTATCATCCTCTTCGTTGGATACAACGATGAAGTCACCTTCCTGAGCGATGTTTAATGCTGCATGAAGAGCCAGGTTGTCGCCGCCTCTTGCCTTAACTGTGAGAGCCGGTCCTACTGCCATCTGCTCTTTCGGCTGGCTTACCAGATGAATTCTCGGGTTCATCGCTGCGTTTCTGCCCATTACATCACAGGTGTTGGACGCCGGGATGTTCTTGAACTGCATCATTACATCGTGATCCGGCATGTGTCTCTTTAAATAGATTCTTTTACCTACTGCCATTGTCATAATCTCCTTTTCCGTGGATTTTTATGTGGTTGAGGTTGCTTTTCGCTCCCTCATCTCTTTCTGAGGATATTGTATCGCAGGATCATGACAATTACAAACAATGTATTTATTTGCTTTTTACAACATTTTTTTGTTGAGTGCTTTACATCTGATCTTCGCTTTTATATAATGAAAGCGGCGGGTTCATCCTGCCGGATTTCCGTGTATCTGCATTGATTTCAGTCGTTAAAACCGGCTGTTTCACATCATGGAATCCGTCACAAAACAGGAACCTGCTGCCCTGTTGATCTTTTGAGTAACAGACGGTTACTCCCGAACATGGATTTTCATTTGGAAGATCCCATATATTTCATATCTACTTTTACAAAGGAGTCTTTTTATGAACCTGTTGAGCCTCTATTATTTCGTAGAACTTGCAAAAGAGCTTCACGTCACGAACACCGCTCAGAAGCTCTACATCTCCCAGCAGAACTTAAGCCAGCACATCCAGCGTCTGGAACAGTACTACGGCGTCCCGCTCTTTCATCGGAAACCAAAGCTCGCGCTCACCTACGCAGGTGAACAGCTCTACGCAGTCGCAGTCCGGATCCTCGCCGAGGAACACGAATTCCAGAACCGTCTCGCCGACATCTCAGAAAAAAGCATCGGCAACCTGAAGCTCGGGATCCCGGCCTACCGGGGACAGATCTGTCTCCCGGAGATCCTGCCGCGCTTCTATGAAAAATGGCCGAATATCAAGATCGAACTGTGCAACGAATCTTCCAGCAAGATGGAGGAACGTCTCTACGACGGCGAACTTGATATTTTCATCGGGATCATGTACCAGGATAATCCCAAACTGGAATCGTATCCGCTTTTGACAGACCACATCTATCTGGTCTGTTCCGACGAACTTCTTCAGAAATATTATCCGGATTCCTGGCAGAGTCTGAAGGAGGAATCCGCCGGCGGAGTCGAACTGGCACGGTTTTCAAAAATCCCGTTTCTGCTCCCGGCCCCGTCCATGAAACTCCGCAAAACGTTGGATCAATGTTTTCTCGATGTAAAAGTAAAACCGAACATTTTCCTGGAATCCCAGACCACGGAGCTTTTTGTATCCCTCTATCCTTATAACTACGGAGCATTCTTCTGCACCCAGATGCGTCTCCCGACGCTTTTAGCCGCAAACCCGAACGCAAACGCATTCCCTGTCGCCCTGAAGAAATCGCTCATCAACCACCGCCTCGTCCTCGCCTACCACAAAGAGCGCTTCCTGCCGGACTACGCACATGATTTTATCGAGATCACGAAGGATGTGTTTGGTGAGATTGCGAAGGTGCGGCCGAATTAGGAGGAACCGTTGTAAGATAGGCCGACAACCACAACTCAGCTTTACACAAGGAGAATCTTATGGATACCAACAGCCTCTATTACTTTGCCGAGGCAGCAAAAGATATGAACTTCACGCAGACCGCCAAACGACTTTTTATCTCCCAGCAAAATTTAAGCAACCATATCATGCGCCTGGAATCTTATTACGATACAAAACTATTTGAACGAAAACCTCATCTTTCCCTCACTTATGCCGGTGAAGTTTTATTGACCTATGCCACTAATTTTAAAATTAATGAAGATAATTTGAAAAATGTTCTTTCCGATATCAAAGAGAAAGAACGCGGAGTTCTTCGAATCGGCTGCAGTCCTATGCGTACCAGTATTGTAATGCCTCAGCTTGCTGTCCGCTTTGCAAAAAAATATCCCAACGTAGAGCTCCACTTTTATCATTGCCACAGCAACCAACTAACTGACATGCTTCTGTCCGGAGAGCTTGATATGGCTGTCACAGTAGATAAGATAAAGCATCCGTATCTTACCTCCACCTATCTTTTTACAGATACGATCTATCTAATGGTATCAAAGCAATTACTGACACAATATTATGGCGACAAGGCAGATTCCCTGATTAAAAAGTCACTGAATGGCGCTGAATTAAGAGATTTTGCTTCTCTTCCATTCGTCAATGTTCGCCTGACAAAAATCATTCAGGATTGCTTCGATGATCAGAATTGCAAACCCAATTTTATCATCACTACAGATATTCCTCGTTTTTCTCTGTCCGATTTTTACCAGGAAATTGCAGCCTCTATCATTACAAAGACGAATTATCTGATCATGAAACATCGGGTCGATGAGAATGTACTATTTTTTCCTTTAAATACATCCGCTGACATGTCACTGCACGATATCGCTTTTGTCCGCCATCAAAAAAAATATCTTTCCCGATACGGTCAGCATTTTCTTGATACGACTGTCCGTTTTTTCCAGGAATTAAACAATGACAGTACATCCTCACATCCTCACAATTAAAAACTCCATCACATTTCTGTTATACACAAAAAGCTGCAGCCCCATCAGGGTACCGCAGCTTTTTATTATCAGGCAGCTTCTTTTGTCTTTTTACTCTCTTTATACTCTCTGTACAGCGGAGCAACAATCGAGATTACAGAAACGACCAATAAGATCAGGCAGATTGGAGATGTAAAGATTCCGCCGATCGCCGGAAGGACACCTTTTTTGATCTGGATTGCCCGTGCCAGTCCACCTTCCGCAATCGGACCTAAAATAAGTCCCAACACCATCGGCGTTACATCAAATTCAAATCGCACAAGGAAGAATCCAATCACACCGAACAGCAGAATGATATAAACATCAATGATCGCATTATTGATCGCAAACGCACCTACCGCACATAATACAACAATAATCGGAGCCAGCATATAGATCGGCACTCTGGCAATATACGCAAAATATTTTGCACATGTAACACCGATCAGGAGGAAAAATAAATTCGAGAAAAAGATACCGCACATAACCGGATATGTGATCGCCGCCTGTTTTGTAAACAGATCATTTCCCGGAAGGAGGCCATGGATCCTCATACCGCCCAACATGACCGCACATGCCGTAGATCCTGGAATTCCAAGTGTCAGCATCGGGATCAATGAGCCTCCGGATACTGCATTATTTGCACATTCAGATGCACCAACACCTTCTCGTAATCCTGTACCAAACAATTCCGGATGCTTTGACGCACGTTTTGCTTCATTATAACCTAAAAATGCAGCAATACTTCCGCCTGCACCAGGTACAATTCCTACAATGATACCAATAATCGCAGAACGAAGGTATGTGATCGGATATAAGCAGAGTTCTTTTAATTGGAACTTTTCTTTCTTTACTCCTTTGATCAGTTCATCATTTACAATTGCATTCTTCGAATCACTCACAAGTGTTAAAACCTGAGAAATCGAAAACAGACCAATTAAAGCAACGATCAATCCAATACCTGTCTGAAGGTATGCGATTCCAAATGTGTATCTCTGTGCTCCGACAATGGAGTCCATGCCTACACATCCCATTAAAAGACCAATCGCACCGCTTAAAAGACCTTTTAACATATTTTTTGATGCAATGGACGCAATGATCGTCAGACCAAAAATTGCGATCATAAAGTTCTCCAGCGGTCCGAAACGAAGAGAAAATTTTGCAATCGGAGGTGCCAATGTCAGCAATGCTACAACACTGATCACACCGCCCCAAAAAGAACTGATCGCCGCCTCACGAAGAGCAATGTGCGCCTTGCCCTGCTGAGTCATCGGATATCCATCAAAAATCGTTGCAGCAGCAGCCGGAGTTCCCGGTGTATGCAGCAAAATAGCAGAGATCGATCCTCCGTATAAGGAGCCGCAGAAAATTGAGATCATAAACAGAAGCGCTGCGATCGGCTGCATGCTGTATGTGATCGGAAGAAGCACTGCGATTCCCATTGTACCAGATAATCCGGGAAGTGCTCCAAATACAATTCCGAGCACAGTTCCGATAAATGCCACAAGCAGGTTTCCCGGCAGCGCAGCAGTCATAAATCCTTGTATAATATATTGGATCATACTCTTACCTCCTAAATCAAGAATCCCTGTGGGAGCGGCACATATAACATCTTCTTAAACACTACATATATGATGACTGTGACCGCAAGAGAAACCGCCACAATCTTGATCATATCCTTTTTAGATGCCGTTCCCGGAAAGTTGATGATCATGGTTGCGATCAAAAAGATAAATGTCGCAACACAAAATCCAATATACTGCATTCCTACGACATATATGATCATCGCTGCAAGCATAATGCCGACCATTTTTTTCCCTTTTAAAGTCAGTCCTTCTTTTTCTTTGGCTTCTTTCGATGTCATAAATCCGTTAATGATCAATAAGATACTTAAAAATACACCCAGACCTGATACAAAAACCGGAAAGTACATTGCCCTGTCCGGAAATCCAAGTGCCATTTTTAAGGCTATTCCAAAAACTGCCAGAAGGATAACTCCTGCAATCTTATTTCCTTTTGCCATATTATTTCCCCCTGTTTCAATCTGAGGGGAATGCAGAAACATTCCCCTCTTTTCGGTCTTCATGCATCTTTCTTACTGTTTTGCAATTCCAAGGCTCTTGCACAACTCCATGTAATTGTTGTATTCCTCTGCTGCGAAAGCTTTGTAATCTGCGGAATCTTTGTAATTAATGCAGTTTCCAAGTCCCATCTTTTCACATTCTTCAATAAATCTCGGATCTTCTGTAACCTTTTTCCTGAGTGCTGACATATAATTTACAATTTCCGGATCTGTTCCTTTTTTATATCCATATCCGCGGTTTGTTCCGGTAATCTTTAAATTCATGCCAAGATCTTCAGATGTCGGTACACCCGGAAGTTCACTTGAAAAATCCATATCGCCAAAGGTACATACGCATACGCTCTGACCTTCATCCATCATGCTTTTCGTTTCAAGGATCGTCTCACAGAATGCATCCACATGACCGCCTAAAAATGCTGTTTTTGCATTTGCACTTCCATCAAACGGAACTAATTCCATCTCATATCCGCAATCCTGAACCATAGAAAGTGCTGCCATATGGTTTGCGTTGTTAATACCGGATAAAGCAACTGTAATTTCGCCCGGATGATCTTTTACATACTGAAGGAATTCCTCTCCCGTTGAGAAACGATCATCACCCGTTCTAAAGCTGAGTGCATACGGTACACTATCCTGCAGAGCAATAAACTCGATATCATCCAGATAGGAATAAGTTGCAGTTCCCGTACAATCACCAAGTGCTGCTCCGGAAGCCAGTGTAACAACAGTATATCCATCAGCCGGTTTCTTCAAAACATCCGTAACTGCCACAACTCCGGATGCTCCGGTTGTATTCGTAACAACGATCGGAACATCTACATATTCCTGTAAATATTTTGTCATTAATCTTGTTGCAGTATCAACGCCTCCTCCTGCCGCAAAACCAACAACAAATGTGATCGGATCTTTTGGGAAACCTTCCGGTGCTTTAATATCAGTTGTATCTGCTGTTTTTGCACTGTCACCCGAAGCTGCTGCAGTTTCTGCTTTTGTTTCTGCTGCCGCTGCTGTCGTCTCCGGTGCTGCTGTTGTAGCAGTCGCTGCCGGTTGGCTGCATCCCACTAACGATGCTCCTAAAAGTCCTGCACATACCATTGATAAAATTCTCTTCTTCATACACGTATCTCCTTTTTTAATAATGTTTCTGGATTCACATGAACCATCTTCCAGATTTCTTCTTTTGAAATTCCTTCCTGATACAAGCGATCCAAATACCAGGAAAATGCAATCGTCGGATACGGGAATTTTACCTGCCCCGTATCACTGCTTAAAATAATGTGATCTGCACCGACCATTTTTATTTCATTTAGAGATTTTTCAAATGTACTTTGGCCTTCGATAATGTGACCACAGGAATGTTCGATCATTGCTCCTGATTCTGCACAGCACATTTGCTGTTCCACACTTAGCGCACACGCCGGATGTGTCACATGCGTGATCAGGATTTTATCCATTTTCATTTCTGCAGCCCGTTCTACCAAAATCATTGTTTCGGTTGGGCTCAGATGTCCTGTTGCCAATATCAAATCATACATTTTAATCAGTTTCAGGATTTCTATGACCTCATTTTTGATCTCTCCATCCGGTGTCAAAATGGAAATTCCTCCGGAAAAACCTTTGAACGATCGAAAATTTTCGGCATCCATTGTTGGCATCCATACAATGTCACCATTCATTTTTCCAAAGGCCTCCACTGCATATGGATTTAATCCACCAACCTGATGATTAAGGACTAACCCCGACACTGTTTTAAAGTCCGGATACAGTTCATTCATGATTGACGCTCTGCCCGCCGTGGAGCTCACATGACTCTTCAGAGTAATTCCATTCATACCTGCCTTTTTTGCCTGCATTACAGCCTGACAATCCGACAGTTTTCGCGGGATCACATCCGGGCCGGTATGAATATGCAGATCATAAGCTCCTCTAAGGAATTCAGATTCTTTCTGCTGTCCGCAATCGATCAATTTTCCTCTCCCTTCTGTCACATATCCAGATATTTCTGATTGACAATATTTTGTACTTTTCCCGTCTCTGCCAGAAGTTTCACCTGCTCAGCAATCTTTGGGATCATCTCATCTGCCAGATCATTGGAAGTTCCTCCCATATGCGGTGTTAAGATCACATTGCTCATTCTTGCCAGCGGATTTTCTTCGAGATTTTCGTTTTCAACACAATCAAGACCTGCAGCAGCAACTTTTCCAGATGCTAATGCCTCTACAAGTGCCTGATCATCAATCAATCCGCCTCTTGCCGTATTGATCAGGATCACGCCTTGCTTCATATTGTCAATCTGTTCTTTTCCGATTATATGGCGTGTGCTTTCAAGAAGCGGTACATGAAGCGAAATCACATCGGAAACTTTGATCAGATCTTCTAACGGAAGGTATTTCATTCCATTTTCTGTTTCCTTTTCTTCGTTCATTCGATATGCATCGTAATAAACAACTTCTGCACCAAACTTTTGTACCTGCCCTGCAACCATTCGTCCAATATGGCCTCCGCCGATAATTCCGACTGTCTTATGATTCAAAGTTGCCATCTGTTTTGAGTAAAGCTTGTTATTCCAGATTCCGTCATGTGTAAGACGATTCTGATCAATAACTCTGCGTCCTGCCGAAAGCATCAGAGCAACAGCTAATTCCGATACAGCATAAGCATTTACCCCCGGCATATTTGCCGTGATCACACCCTTCCTGCCTGCTTCTTCGATATCTACTGAATCATACCCTGCACCCCAGCGGATAATTGCTTTTAAATTCTTTTTTGGTCGAATTGCTTCTGCCGGTGTTTTTAATACGCGGACAATAATGCAATCCCCTTCCTCCATTTCTTCATATTCTTTTTGATCATTGACCGGAATCACTGTATGTTCAGGAAGAAGTTCCTCGAATTTTTCTTTGGTACCTTCCGGATAAGGTCCTGCCAGAATTACCTTCATGCCTTTTCCCCTTTCATGAATTCTGCCACTTTTTTCATTAATTCCTCAGATGGACTCTTACGATCAATCTTTGATACCTCGACGATTAATTCTTTTACATCTACGCCGTACTCAGCAGCCACTGCTTTAAATTTTTTCACGAAAGAAGAATGACATCCGGAATATCCAAGGATCAGTTCCAGTGGAGTGATCGCTGTCTTATATCCGTGTTTCTCCATCGCTGGGATCAGGTCTTTTTCGAGATAATTTAAAAGTCCATAGAAATCAACTTCCTGTGCTTCACCTTTTTTGTGAGCAAGGGCTGTTGCAACCTCTGTTGCAAGGTTTCCTGCACTTCTTGCCATTCCGAGAAGTCCGCAATCCAGAAGATCTGCACCGCTCTCCATTGCCGCCTGGGCGTTTGCCGCTGACATTCCAAGGTTGTTGTGGCAGTGGAAACCAACAGGGATGGAAACTTTATCCTTTAAAGCTTTCACATACTCTTTGACTTCATCCGGAAGCATACATCCCGCGGAATCCATGATCGTCACTTCATCTACGCCCATCTTCTGGAGCTTTAATGCCTCTTCTGTAAGTTCATCTGGATTCAGAAGGTATGCTTTCATCAGGGAGTAACGACATTTTAATCCGTTCTCCTTGACTGTTTTGATTACCTCTATGTACTTTTCCGCATCTCCGGCATCTACACCGACACGCAAGAATGCAAGTCCTGCTTTTGCTGCATGCTCAACATTTTCTTTTTTGTAACGTTTCGCATTCAGAAACATACCGATTTCCGCTTTATCCAGATAAGGTTTTGCAAGTTCAAAATATTTTGCATCGCTAACCGGACCTTCAAAGCCAAGATTCTCAGCTCCAAGTCCTTTTGCATTTCCATATTCGATTACAGAAACTCCATTTTCTGTCAGCCCTTTTAACATCAAAACAGTTAAATCTTCCGGAAATCCATTTCCAAGAACATTCGCACCATCACGCAGTGTACAATCCATAATTTTCATTTTGTCTTTCCTCCAGTCCCATTTATAGTTGTGCATCATTTATGATCTTGTACTTATTGTACATGTTACATCAGTATCCATCGCTCATCTTTCACAATAAATTATTGTTTTTTTTGCTTTTCTTGTTCTCTTTTCACAATTATTGTATCAGAGTTATTTCTGTCTGTGAAACATTGTATTTTTGTTAGTACACAAATTTATTTTGTTACTTTTTTAGAATTATACATTTTTGTTTGTTATTTTATTAACTAGTTCATTATTTTGCAGATTGCTTAACAACATTTCCTTTTCATTTTTACAAGAACAGATTGTTTTATTTTGTGAACAATACCGACTATAATAAAGGCAGTCAAAAACATTGAAAAAAAGATGTTTTATCATAGGAGGTATTATCAATGGGTTGGAAAATTTTACTCCCGCAGGAAATTATGTCCGAGGGCCGCAAGCTTCTTGAGGATGCTGGCCACACAGTCATCGACGGACGCGGTTTTGAGACAGAAGATGTTCTCGCTGATTTCAAGGAATATCAGCCGGATGCGATGATCGTTCGTATCACACCGATCACTCGCGAAGTGATCGAGTCTAATCCGAACTTAAAAGTAATCGTTCGTCACGGCGCTGGTTTCGACGCTCTTGACGTAAAGGCTTGCCATGACAACAATGTTCAGGCTCTCTACGCACCGGTTGCAAACAGCACATCCGTTGCAGAGACTGCAATGTTACTCATCCTCGAGTGCAGCCGTAACGTAACTGTTCTTCACAAGACATGGGTTGACGATTTCTACAAAGCAAAATTAAAAGTTCGCAAGAATACATTAAACGGCAAGACGATTGGTATCATCGGCTGCGGCAACATCGGAAGCCGCGTTGCAAAACGCTGCCTCGCTTTCGAGATGAACGTTCTCGCATACGATCCGTACAAACCGGCATCTGAGTTCCCGGACGGCGTTGAGGTTGTTCGTGATCTTGACCGTATCTTCAAAGAGTGCGATTACGTTTCTCTCCACTGTCCGAACACTCCGGTTACCAAGAACCTGGTAAACAAAGAGCGTCTCGCAATGATGAAACCGACCGCATTCCTGATCAACACTGCACGCGGCGGCTGCGTAGACGAGGATGCTCTCTACGAGGCATGCAAGAACGGCGTGATCGCAGGCGCTGGTCTTGACGCAATCAAGAAAGAACCGGTTGATCCGGCGAACCCGCTCCTCACACTTGACAACGTGATCATCTACCCGCATATCGGCGGCAACACAGTAGAGGCTGCTCACCGCGCTTCCTACTTCGCCGCTATGGGAGTTCAGGAAGTTTACGAAGGCAAGAAACCGACATGGCCGATCAACGATGTAGACTACGCAACAGCAAAGACCTACACAGACACAAAGAAACCGGATACAAAACCGGCTGGAATGTTCGATTTCTAATTTCTTACGACATTTTCTTTTCTCATAAATCTATAAAAGCAGGCAGGACTTATCGGATGATAGGTTCTGTCTGTTTTTGTTATACCGTTCCAGATATAGTTAAAAGATTTTCGGGATTATTTACAAATTTTGTTTACGAAATTTGTCATCTTTCCAGTTGACATACATGCAGGAATTGAATATACTTCTACATACAGATTGCGTATCTGTATTCAAGGTTGTTCGCTACCGGTCATGCGAATCATAAATAGACCGTGTAAACGTTGTTCGCTGCCGGCCATGCGAATCACAAATAGGCCGTGTAAAAGTATTTAAGCCTTCTGAGAATCTTCAGAAGGCTTTCCTTATATTACATAAAAGTCCTGTCAGGTATCACGAAATACCAGGCAGGACCTTTTCTTTTTTCTCTTACAGGAACAATCTCTCCGGATTGCGCCTGATCAATTTGTCGATCTCTTCCTCCGAAAATCCACGTTCCAGAAGACCTTCCGCAAACATGCGGAGTCCATCTGCGGATCCCGGGGAATTTAATTGTCCGAAATCAGTGACAAGATACGTATTGTCTGTTCCGACTGCACGGATCTGCTCGATCACAAGCTCCCAGCTCACGCGGTTATGGTACACCGTAAAGAAGCTGTGCTCCACCATCGCCCCGGCTTTCACGCAGAGTTTCTGATCTTCGACGGAAAAGCTTGTTGCCGGATTCTCCGCATGGGTCAGCACCAGGCGTTTCACGCCGCGCTTCGCCGCCTCCAGCACGACAGGAACCCCTTTCTGTCCACCGATATGTCCGGTCCCAACGACCAGATCATACTTTGCAGCGATATCGAGAACATCATAAACCGCCGGGAGAAGCTTTCCATCCTCTCCCAGAACAGACAGATACGGACTCAGGTCCGCGGACGGATCATTCCGGAAATGGAACTTCCGGTAAGCCAGCGAGTCCATCGTCGGGAACCAGACGTATTTTCCGCCCGCCTGCGCCATGCGCTCCACGGCATCCGGATTGATTCCGCCTGCCTGACGGTTCAAAACAAGACCGCCGTAAATTTTAAGGTCCGGGTATAACGCAGAAAGAATGGCAGCACGGCCGGTCGTGTCAGCGAAGTGGCATTTTACCACTCCGCCTTTCATTCCGGCTGTCTTCCATTCTTCTGCTATTTCAAGATCTGTTGACTTTCTCGGGCTTACATCCGGAGAAGTATGAATGTGCATATCATATGCACCTTTCAGGATATCTTCCATAGCACAAAACTCCTTCTTTCTGCCGGACACGGATCACGCATCCGGCAGTATATAGTTTCCGGTTCCTAACGATACGGAAGGAATACCGGGATCAGAGCGACAACAACGATATACGTAAGAATGACCATCGGGATACCGATCTTTACAAAGTCGAGGAATTTGTATTTTGTCCAGCCGACCGTCATCATGTTCTGCGGTGCTGCAAACGGAGTTGCGTAGGATGCCGCACCTGCAAGAGTGATGATCATCGCGATCGGATACGGGCTTACTCCGATCTTCTCTGCGATGGAGAGACCGATTGGCATGAAGATCAGGATCGTCGGGATGTTGGACATTACCTGTGTCAGGATCGATGCAGCGATAAAGATCACGGTGCTGATCATGAACGGGCTCGGGTTATCGCCGAGGATGTTGATAATGATATTTGCAACCGCATCACCGGCGCCGCAGTTCTTTACGCCTGCGGAGATCGCGCTGAGCGCGCCGACCAGGATCAGGCAGTTCCAGTCGATCGCCTTGATCGCATCTTTTTCACAATAAAAGACTC
>OGKB01001409.1_pt1 | contig 12610 bp, 9 predicted proteins | sample 1572351 | NCBI WGS metagenome assembly OGKB01 (sample SAMEA2582088, study PRJEB24529) | metagenome | biome: Human gut stool | place: China | collected 2011
AGCCCGTCAAGATCGATCTTGTCAAAGGTATCGTCGATCGTATGCCACCAGTACACGCCGGGACCCGGAGCATCCGAGTGTTTTCGTTCTTTTTTCGCCTCATAACGGGGATTGATGTGATATGGGATCTCTGCGCCCCAGAGCGACTGGTCCGCTCCCCGCCCGATACGCCCAAACATCATTTCCGCCGCCGGATCTACCTTCCGCACCTGCTCTTTTAACCATTCCTCGCCCTCAAGCCCCGCTGTCCGGATCGCAAGCGTATGGTCTGCTCCTTTTGATCCCAGAAGATCAAGATTCAGGTGAGCGATGCAGTGCTCCTCAAGCTCATCCCAGTGGTGATCACAATACCAGGTGGATCCCATATAGCGCCCGTTGGAATGTCCCGGCCACCAGGCGATCCGCAGGGAATAGAGCATCTCATCCTGATGTTCTTTCATATAACGAGCAAGCTCCAGAGCCAGCGCATTTGCCGTGCAGTTGTCAAAAGCGCCACGATACCAGGTATCATAGTGACCGGAGAGCAGGACAAAATCCCTGCTCTTTCCCGGGATCTCGGCGATCGGCAGCGCGACGTTTTTTACGCATGTGTCCACCTCGCTGGAAAGCTGCGCAAAAAGCTGTTTTCCTTCTGCCTCATATGTTTTCAGCTTCCGGATCAGTTTCTCCCCGCAGGGCTTTGAGACGGCGACCACCGGCATCCGTAACTGGAACAGAGATGAGTCCATATCCGGAGTTCCCCAGACAGGACTTACCGTGTCCTCATGGACCGCATCCTCGTCGGAGGTCCAGATCTGGATCCACCCGGCCGCTCCATGCTGCTCCAGCAATTTTGCGTAACGCTCATCAAATCCGTACCCGAGGACAAGCTTTCCGGCAACCGTTTCCATAAACCGTTTCTGTTCTGGAAGGGAGACTTCCGTTTTTGTTCCGGGATCGTAGATCAGTGGGATCTCGATCCTCCCTTTTGTGCTCTCCGAGAAAGACCTTGGACGGCATGGGAACTCCTCACCATCTGCGATAAGGACACTGCTCACCGGATTGCTCAGATAAGCCGGAAAATCCTCCTCATGGCAGGAGATCCCGGATTTTTCCAATGCATCAAGAATATACTCGACCGCACGATACGCCTCGGGTTCACCAGAAAGCTTGTCGAACGAACAAAGGTACTCCAGATGTTCTCTTAAGCGCTCCTTCACTTCAAAATCCTGCATCTTCTCTTTCCCTCCGCTTTAATAGCCGATCACGAGTGCCCCAAGCATGAACAGACATCCGAAGAATGTCCAGATCAGGAATAACGGCATCATGAATTTTAACCATTTTACATACGGGATCTTCGAAACGACGAGATAGCCCATCAGCGCGGAGGATGTCGGAAGAACAGAGTTTGAAAATCCGTCTCCGAGCTGGAACGCAAGGACAGCTGTCTGTCTCGTGATACCGATCAGATCCGCAACCGGTACCATAAGCGGCATGGTAACCGCGGCCTGTCCGGTACCGGAGGTGATCACACAGTTGACAAGTGACTGTGCAAGGAACATTCCGATGGCTTTTAAGGACTGCGGAAGAATGTTTACGATACTTGCGATCGCATGGACGATGGTGTCAAGGATCATCGCGTCAGATAATGCAAGCTCAACACCGCGGGCAATACCGACGATCAGAGCTCCCACAACGATTCCCTTCGCTCCGTTTCCGAACGTAGCGGCGATCTTGTTTGGGCTATAGCGGTTCACGATACCGCAGAGCACACCCATCGCGATAAAGATCGCAGACATCTCCTCAAAATACCATCCGAGCTTACTGAGTCCATAGATCAGGACCGCAAAGCCGGCTACGATCACTACCAGAGTCAGACCATGGGTCAGGTTCAGCGCTTCTTCTGTATCATCGAAAGTAAATTCCTGGTCCTCAGGCTCTCCGTAAATGATGCTCTTTGTCGGGTCCGCTTTCACGCGCTTTGCGTACCAGGTAATGTAGACCGTATCGATCACCAGAAGAACTCCGAGAATAAAAATGCGGTATCCCATACCGGAAAACATCGGGATCTCCGCAATATCCTGAGCAACACCGACATTGAAGGGATTCAGGATTCCGGCTGTAAATCCGGATGCGGCGCCCATAGCAATCATTGCGGTACCTGTCACTTTGTCAAGTCCCAGAGATGCCGCAAGGGCAATTCCGATCGGCACAAAGATCATGACCTCGGCAGACATTCCCATCGTTGTTCCAAAAACAGAAAATAACAGCAGAAATGCAGGGATCACAAAATACTCGCGGCCGCGGAAGGCTTTCGCCATCTTCTTACAGAGAACTGTGAGGATCCCTGTGGATGTGATGATCTCAAAGGAGCCGCCGATAATAAGGATAAACGTAACTGTGCTTGCCGCCTTTACGATCGCCCTGTAGATCAGTGCCGGAACGGCTAAAAAGCTTACCGGATGAGATTCGACATAATGGAAGCTCCCCGCTTCCACGAGGGTTCTGTTTGTCGCCTCATCCGTATACCGGGTATACTCTCCGGCAGGCACAACATAAGTGGCTGCGACTGCCAGAAGGATCAGCACTACAAGGATCACAAATGTGTGCGGCGCTTGAAAAGGCTTTTTTTCTTTTAATGGTTTCATACTTCCAATCCTTCCTTGATTTGTTTTCTTTCTTAGACTATAATCAAGATATAAAATTAAAGCAAGTTTAATATTTTTATTGTTTTATTTAATATTATTTATTTTTATGCGTAATTACAAATATTTATTCAGGGAAAGGACCAGCGAAACGCCATGGATATGCGGGAACAGCTCTATATGCTCGAAATTGAAAAACACAGGGGAATTAAGGATGCGGCCCAGGCCCTGCACATCTCTCCGCCTGCCCTCAGCATATTTTTAGGAAATCTTGAAGAACGCACCGGGACAAAATTTTTCGATCGGATCGGGAAACAATTTATCCCAACCGAGGCCGGAAAGATCTATTTAGAACATGCAAAAGAAATGATAAAAATAGAAGCCCATTATGAAAATGAGCTTCAAAAATACATGGGTGGCTCTTCGGGAACGATCCGTTTCGGAATCCATCCCAGAAGAACACTTTATCTTCTTGCGAAAGCACTGCCTGTCTTTTCCTCCCGCTACCCGGATGTGAAGCTGATCCCATATGAGGAATCCACTGAGCAGATGATCCGGCATCTGCTTGCCGGAGAGCTTGATTTTGCCATCGTAAACGAATCCTCCAGCCATCCGCTGCTGGAATACCGTCCTCTCTATGAGGACTATATGGTCGCTGTTGTCTCCGCCGATCACCCACTGTGCGCGGGCGCGGCAAAGAAAAGCCGGAAAGATCCATGTCCGAGGATCGATCTCAAACAGTTTAACGGGGAACGTTTTATCCTGCAAAAGCCGGATCAGTCCTCCAGGCACTACACAGACCTTGCCATCGCTTATGATCACGCCGAACCGGGACAGGTCTTTCTCCTCGAAAATCTTGAATCTGCCTGTCAGCTCGCCGCGGAGGGCTATGGGATCGCATTCAACTTCTACCAGTACATGAAAAATTTCCGCTATCCCAAGCCCGTCCGCTGCTTCCGGATCGGAAATCCGGCTGATACTACCAGCTACTCCATCGTTACGCTGAAAGGAAAACAGACACTTCCGGCGATGGAGGAGCTGATCCGGCTGCTGCAGGAGTCCGCGTGAGGGCTATTGATTGTTCATAAGCATAAAAGAGTGGATAGTGCCCCGTTCTACTACGGCAGGCAAAATGCCCAACACATAGCGGCTACATCTATCCACTCATATTATAAGTATACGCAAAATAGCGGAGAATTGCAATGGGGAGATGGATTTTTTGATTCACACCTCTGCAAGATGATAGCGATTTGTGACACATATTTCAATCCACGCCTCCGCGAGGGAGGCGACCCATAACATAAAGTAAAGGCTCAAACTGTACAGGTTTCAATCCACGCCTCCGCGAGGGAGGCGACGAACACATAAAACATCGCTCTTCCGTTCGCGTCGTTTCAATCCACGCCTCCGCGAGGGAGGCGACCCATATGTAAAACAATCAAGGTTAGATTGTAAAGTTTCAATCCACGCCTCCGCGAGGGAGGCGACTAAAATCTACAATCAAGATTGTCTGGATGGCATGTTTCAATCCACGCCTCCGCGAGGGAGGCGACCTGATCGAGAGTGTAGGTTTCATTGATACTACTGCCGTTTCAATCCACGCCTCCGCGAGGGAGGCGACTGACTGGTTGTTGTTCTCTGATAAATATTCTTATGTTTCAATCCACGCCTCCGCGAGGGAGGCGACCTCGAAGGTTTCCTGAACGATCTCCTGCGTTCCAGTTTCAATCCACGCCTCCGCGAGGGAGGCGACATCCGTATATTTAGTAAGAGGATTTTCAAAAGTGTTTCAATCCACGCCTCCGCGAGGGAGGCGACTTCGTCAACCTGTTTACCAGACGGGACAACATAAGTTTCAATCCACGCCTCCGCGAGGGAGGCGACGCAGTTGTCAAGCAGTTAACTGCTGGATAAGGAGTTTCAATCCACGCCTCCGCGAGGGAGGCGACTCACTCTCTCCCAGCCGACCGCCTGCTGTAGCTTGTTTCAATCCACGCCTCCGCGAGGGAGGCGACGTTACCGAGATCATCGGTCTTTGTCGGTGTCAGGTGTTTCAATCCACGCCTCCGCGAGGGAGGCGACGGGATCAGTTTGAGTTCGATAAGCTGATTGTACGTTTCAATCCACGCCTCCGCGAGGGAGGCGACATGTACCAGAAAAGTGCTGCACACATGCAGATTGGTTTCAATCCACGCCTCCGCGAGGGAGGCGACATGGTCTTTAAATGCGGTTTGCGGCGTACTGGGGTTTCAATCCACGCCTCCGCGAGGGAGGCGACTGCATCCCTTTGTGGCACCTGCGAGAGATTTCTGTTTCAATCCACGCCTCCGCGAGGGAGGCGACCCCCTTCAACTCTTCCATTTCATCTAATTCAGTGCGTTTCAATCCACGCCTCCGCGAGGGAGGCGACTTAGAAGTTGAGACGATGAATCTATATTTATAGAGTTTCAATCCACGCCTCCGCGAGGGAGGCGACGGCAATGGAGTAAAAGTAAATGTATGGGGTGGTCAGGTTTCAATCCACGCCTCCGCGAGGGAGGCGACCTTAACGGAACGCTCGGAAGCGAAAGTGAGGTGTGGTTTCAATCCACGCCTCCGCGAGGGAGGCGACCATGTAGAGTGGAGATGATTATATGAAAAGAATTGTTTCAATCCACGCCTCCGCGAGGGAGGCGACTATTTTTTGTTGTAGCTCATTTGGGATTCTTAGGGTTTCAATCCACGCCTCCGCGAGGGAGGCGACAGCATTGATTACTAAAATCCATCTAAAACATCACATTTCCTTTTAGCATACTGTACATAAATCTCCATTCAATGTGAATTATCCATTCCAATAATCAATGTATTTCATAATTTTTGTGCATTTTTTCAGGTGCGAATCCCTTAGCATTTTCATGTATGCTTTTGGTTCGCACCGACTTGTATTTAAACGATCAGCACATCATCGGCAGCTATTCCCTTGTCAACACCGATCTGCTCCACCTTGGTTGCATATTTGTTTCCCAAGTAATAAAAACGAAGACTGTCAACGCTGACATCAATAATGTCTGCAAGAAGTGATTTTAACATGATACATTGTGCATTATCCACGATACATTCAAAAACAGAATTCTGTACGCGTCTTCCATAGTTTACACACTGCTTGGCAACTTTCCTAAGACGCGCACGCCCTGCTGCTGTTTCTGTGTTTACATCGTAGGTAATTAATACTAACATATGTCTCACCTCATTTCCATAAAAATGTTGGATAGGAATCTAAATCTCCGCGTAGATATCGTGCTAAAAGTATAGCCTGCGCATACGGAACCATTCCCCATTCTATTTTTTCATTCAAAAATGGATGGGTAATAACCTCCTTTTTCTTCTTCTGCCATTCCGTTATAAGCTTTTTTCGACAGTCATCATCCATCAAAACAGCTCCATTTTCTTTCTGTTTGAAGTCTTTTCCTGTTACGATTTTTTTGTTGATCAAGGATAAAACAAATCGATCTGCTACTACAGGGCGTAATTCTTCAATCAGATCAAGCGACAGTGATGCTCTTCCCGGACGATCGGTATGTAGATATCCAACACACGGATCCAATCCAACACTTTCCAATGCTGCCGTGATATTATTTGTCAATAATGTATACACAAACGACAACATCGCATTTACATTATCCATAGGTGGCCGCTTACTTCGTTCATGAAAGAAAAAGTCCTTTTTCTGCTGCAAAATCAGTTCGTCAAATACTCCAAAATATATACTGGCCGCCTCACCTTCACATCCCCGAAGCTGTTCTCTTGAAATACTGTCCTGAATTTGGCTCAGCGCCTCCTTCAATTGAAATGAAGCTTTTTTCAATCGTTCCGTATCGACCTGAAGCTGATGATCTCGCAATGCTCGCTCAATGACCCAACGGGCATTGTATACTTTTCCAGTTATACAATTTTTTGCGATCTCCAATCCTATCTTCTCTGTTTTGCTGCTCATATACTGCTGTTCCCGTAAAAGTACATTTCCATGAACTCTTCCCGTTACACGTGCCAGAAATTTTCCCTGTGGTGTTATATAGCACAGGGAAATATTTCTGTCTGCACATGCACCCATAAGTGCCGGACTCGTACCGCGATATCCAAATGAGACAATTCCTTCAAGATTATGCAGAGGCAGCCGACCGAGTTCATCCTGATGCTCATAAATGACGACATTTTCACCATCCAGTGCCAGATAGCTGTTCTCAGACGTTACATACAATGTATTCAGCAGTTTTTTCATTCTTCTTCCTCCGTAAGTCTCTTTGAAATATATTCCTTTACACTTCCGGAACGATTCATTTTGGGAAGACAGATATCTTTTAAGGAACACGACTGGCATGCCTTACTATACTTTGATTTTGGCGTATATCCTCTTTGATAGTACTGATGCATCTCCAAAAACATATCCTGTACTTCAGTCCGAAGTTCCTGTGTGATCTTGACGATCTCACGCCGCCTGGTTTCTCCATAAAAAAGTGCGCCTTCCGGAATTTCTGTCGAAAACATCTCTTCCAGACATATTGCCTGTGCTGTAAGCTGCAAAATATCCTCTTCCGTATGTTTCGGTCTGCCTTTCTTGTATTCTATCGGATATATTGAATACAATCCTCTATGACCGTGCAAACTTATACCATCCTCACACTTATGAAACTCAACGACATCACATTCACCGGTCACACCCATTTCCTTAGAATGCACAGGAAGGGCTCGTACAAAAATTACATCCTTTCTTTTCTCTGTCAGATATGGATCATGTGCTTTTTTGTGCATCAATTCACCGATTACTGTATGCTCATTTTCTGCCCATTGATGCTCAATATGAATAAATGCCCATTGCCTTCTGCAGAATTTGAAATGCTGAATTCCTGATATCATCAAATAGTCATCTTCAGAATAACTCATTCAATCATCCTTTTCACTTCAACAGATTCAGGTATTTGTTCTTCGTGAATAGTAACCTCATAATCACGATAATTTCTCGGATACATGACATCATTCTTTCTTGTCACTTCCACTGCGTCAAATAATTTATATGCCGGGCAATCTCCTAATTCTTTACTATGTTTAAATACGATCAATTCACGAACAGCCATTTTTCCTCTTGCGGCCGAATGATCATTTTCAAACATATTTATAATTGCTTCCCATAAAAGTTCTAAATCTTCCTCAGAAAATCCCGTCACTTTTCGTGCCAGATTTGCCGATATATAACCCTCTGCCCTATAAAGTCCGTATGGCACGATGCTTTTCCGTCCCATTTCTGTTTTTTTATCCTCAGCATCTTTTTCAGTCGTAATTGCTACTCTTGTAATTGTAACCTCTTGGCTGATCACCGGGTCAATGCTTCTCGCGAATCCAATCTGAACCGGCCCTCTGACCTGTCCACAATTTAAAGAGGCTTTCATAAATGTTGTCATGACCGCACCAAAAGTACGAATATCAAAAAAGTTCTGACACATATAATCGCGAATTTTAATATCTGCATCAGGATCATTCTTCTTTAATTTTTTCAGACCTTCTGTCACCTTTTTATCATCAGTATCCGTAATTCCAAGATCCTCACAGGCTCTCCTGTCACTTCTATTTAACGGAACATCTTCTCGGATATAGATCTGGTAACCTTTCTCTCCCTCTTTTACCGTTTCCACATAATTTCGAATTTTTCGTTTCAAGCAAACGTCTGTAACAAGCCCCAAACCACTTTCCGGATCAATGCGCGGCAAATTTCCCGCATCAGGATCTCCGTTCGGATTTCCGTTTTCTACATCAAACAATATTACAAATTCATACCTGTTTTTAATCACTTCGCTCATTCCTTATCCTCCCGTTTTGTATATTTATCCTGTAACTGGTGATAATATCCTAAATCAAACATTCCCTGTTCTTCCAAAGTCAGGCGCATCGGAATTTTATTCAATTCGCCAAGAATCTCCGTCAACAGTTTTTCATAATAGACTTTTGTTCCCACATTATCGCGCTCCAGCCTCTTGATATGGCTATTCTTCAGTCGAATTAAAATAGGAAAAACTGATGCTGGTGTCGCGCAGGCCGAATTAAAATATCTATCACGAATTGTAGAAGTAATTCCCGGATTGGCATCCTTCTGAACAAATTCAAGTACTGCAAACAAACGCCCCAGCAAATATGCCGGATCCTTACAGCTTTTATTTAATCCCATAAAATTCACTCCTTCCTTCCAATTTGTATTTCGTATTAGATATGATTTGATAATTGCAGCACGCCCCCAGGTCATTTTTTTATCTCCCTGGTCAGCCCGAATTCGAATTAATGTGTCCGTATAAAGGCTCGCCGGATAACGTCCGCCTGCAAGTATTGCCTGTAACACCATAGATGCCATATTAGGGACAGGATTTTTATCACGAGAATTCATATTAACGGTTTCCATTAACATCTCTCGTATTCCTATATATTCCTGCGTCTCCCATGATGGCTTTACAATTCTGGTTCGTTCATAATGTTCCGACAGATGCTCCAAAATCTTTCCAAATGAATTTTGATAGAAAAAGCGAACAGAAATTCTTGCGGCATTCGGTGCGAGACCTAAAATATAAAATTTTTGATCCGGATCCAGGCTAATGTCTTTTATTTCGATAAGCTGATCTTTCTTTATGCATTCGAAAATCTCATATATCGTTTCCTGATTATCAATAGTTGGCTCAAGAGAAAACGAAAAAATATCCTGATAGGTCTGTTGTCCGTTATCCGCCCAATATATTACAATCGTATCACCTAACTGAAATGTATATTTTCTCTGTGCTAAAAGATAATTCAGTGCTGTTGTATAAGCAAATTCTGCATATTTTCCTACCGGAGCATTGTAGCTTTGTTCTTTCCCATACGATTCGAACGCCGGAGCATTAAAAGATACCAGTGCTGCACCACTGGATTGTGCTCCGGGAACACCTTTGATTGCTCTGTGGATTCGAGATACCTTCGTCTTCTCCCCAGTAACTAAGCAAGTTCCGATTTCCTCATCTTCTGTATCGGTACCGGATATCTGCATTTGATCCCACATTGACCGGATTGCTTCATCTTCTTGAGCTTCCAGCCCATTCAAAATAAAAATCAGATTGCCGCCCTCTGTGATTTCTTCCCAGGTTGCTGTTTGGGCTAAATCTTCCGGTAAATGCTCAGGATCCCAATTCTCAAAATATGCCCGGATCGCAGATGCCATTTCTCCTTCCACACTGTCTAACAGTTTTAAATGCTTTTCTTTCGCAACCTGAAAACAATCCAGCATTCGTTTTGAGCTTCCATCTTTATCCAGACCCAACATATATTTGGAATTATCACATAGAAAATTTGCCGCTACTCCTGAAGATCGCGTTACCATCTGGGGAACATTTCTGAAATCCGGAACCAAGACCTTTTTTTTGCCACGTTCTTCTTCCTTTTTTAAGTTTATAAAACCTCTGACCGTGCCATCTGACGCCAGATCAATTGCATATGATACTTTTGCTTCACACCAACCTTCTCTGGACACACGATTGTCTGCTGCCAGATTTTCATACTGTTTTACAAGTGCCTGAAGTATCACCGTATCACCTCGCAATTCCTTAGATCGATTATGCCATGTTTCATGACTGCGCGGAAAAACATAGGCTCTATATGATCAGGATCTGTATAATCCATATCATATAACATAAAGCCCAAATCCTTCTCCGGAATATTTTCATAATACGAATCACATTTTTCTTCTTCCCACAAAGCAAAATTTGCCGGGAACTCCCGACAGCCAAAACATGGCATATGGTAACATTCTCCCCGTTTAAGCCTTCGCATCATAATATCCTGAAACTTGCCCGGATTGTCTGTGCTGTTTGCCTTGTCAGTCATTTCAAAGTGCGCTTCGATCACATACTCTACGTCACAAAGAATCAACGAAGCCCTTTGGACAATATCCTCTTTTGTATTTATGTACAGTAGTTTATCTGCACCATTATAAACCTGCAATACATTATTGGCAGAAACTTTGCTCTTTACCTCATTTCTCCGTACACTGGTAAACCGAATTGGCTTGTTTACATAAATCTTGTCAATTACCCATCTAAGACCTGGATGCCAGTAAATTGCTTCGAGAATTCCTCGCGCTGCTGACGGTGTGATTACATCATAGCTGCAGCGTTCCACCTTCATTTCCGGACGGGAAAATAAAGCGTAATCCCCCCAAACCTTTACTTTCACACTCATAGATTTCATCACCTCTTCCTTTAATGCTCATGTGATTTTTGATTTTCACAATTCAAAGTACATATCGCACATCAATGCGCTAATGTTGCGCATTTTGAATTTTCATCAAATATTATCTGTTATTTTATAGTTATACTATATCACACCCCTATCATAAAATCAATAGCTCCATAATTCTGTTTGGTTATTTATCAACGAAATAATATTTTTATTCGTATTAGCATAAGTAAATGGATCTGTATTAGTCTCATATTTTTTACACAACTATATTGTTTTGTATTATAATTTAAATGTCAGCTTTCACTTTAATTAAAGCTGTGGATTGAAATGTTGACAAATACGCCAACATGAAGCAAGGTCCAACATGGATAAAACGTTTTATCCCGTTGGACCTCCATTTTAGAAACAATTAACGATCCTTTTTCCCGACCGCTAATAAAATACTCCCATCCCCGATTCGATTTTTAATGTAAGCCCCCATTCCTTCGCATACTCATCTTCTTTACAAAGTTCATACAAATCCTTGATATCCTCCGATATTGCCCGAAGCATCCCGGCATCATACAGCATTTTAAAATTTTTCTCGTATACATTAACACAATACTGTCCGGCTTTTCTCATCAATGATTTCGTATATCCCTTACAGCGAATTTCGCTTAAAATCTGTTTCGCCTCTTCCTCGCGCGGCACCAAAATCGAAATGGTATTCTCTTCTATCAGTTTGAACTCTTTTGCAGCTGTCGAAAAATTGTAACTGTTCTTTTTAAACTCACCCATGATATTCTTTTTATCCAAAACATTTCTTTGAAGATAATACAATTCTCTGAAATATTGTTCAACAGTTTCTGGGTCCGAGAAATCCATCCCTCGGTTCATAAGCGAATTTGCTACATCCATTTGTTTTCTCTGCCCCGGCATGTACTCTCTTTCCGCCAATGAAAAGATGTAGACATTACTATCTTCTGCTGCCTGTTTTCCTTCACGATTGCACCTTCCTGCAGCCTGAATCATAGAATCAACTCCCGCAAGCTGACGGTATACCGAATGAAAATCAAGATCAACTCCTGCTTCCACCAAACTCGTGGCTATTAAAATACAGGATTTTCTGCACTCCCCTTCTTTCTGTTTTAATCTCTCCCGCACTTTCTGAAGCACGGACATTCGATGTTTCGGATACATTGATGTGGAAAGATGGTACACGTGCTCTTTTCCATTCCCTTTTAATTTTTCGTACACGGATTGTGCCCGCGCTTTTGTATTGACAATGCAAAGTGTTTGTTCTTCTTCCATTAAACGTTCCACAAGCTCATCCTCACTGATTCTGCCAATTGTCCGGAAACTTGTTCTCGTAAAATACTGAAACTGCTCTTCTTTTCTCGGACATAATTCGCGAATATTCCATTCATTCCGAAACAATCCATCCAATGCAGGTTGTGTTGCAGTGCAAAGAACAAGACTTGAGTGATAGTTTTGAACCAGCTCTTCCATCACCGCCAGACATGGGATTAGATAATCAGTTGGCAGCATTTGCGCTTCATCAAATATGATCACACTATTTGCAATTCGATGTAATTTCCGGCACTTCGAGGATTTATTAGAAAACAAGGACTCAAAAAATTGAACATTCGTTGTGACAATAACTGGTTTATCCCAGTTCTCCGCTGCAAGCTGCATTGGTCGAAATTCCTCGGAAGATTCATAGTCCACATTATAATGATTTTCGAGAACATTTTGGCTGCCCAATATATCCCGAAATA
>OGKB01001426.1_pt1 | contig 12470 bp, 4 predicted proteins | sample 1572351 | NCBI WGS metagenome assembly OGKB01 (sample SAMEA2582088, study PRJEB24529) | metagenome | biome: Human gut stool | place: China | collected 2011
GATTACGTCGCCCGCGAGGCAGGTCATGGAGGAGAGGCGGTAGGTGTACTGCTTTTCGTCTGCTTCGCCGGAGTCTTTTAACGGCGGACGGTAGGGCATCTCCAGCACATCCGGCATATGGCAGGCTGCGGAGGCATCTAAGATCAGCGTCTTGATCCCGTTATCCACAATGTCCATGACTTCCGTCACGAGATATCCCGCATTTAACGCCACGGCTTCCCCCGGTTCCACATAGACAGTGACATCATATGTCTCCTGCATATGGCGGATGCAGCGCTCTAAACGGTCGATGTCGTAATCTTTTCTCGTGATATGATGTCCGCCGCCCATATTGAGCCATTTGATATTCGGAAGCTTCAGATACTTTCCGAATTTATCTTCCACAGCTTTCAGAGTTGTCTCCAGATCATCCGAGTTCTGCTCGCAGAGAGTATGGAAATGGATCCCGTCAAGCTTTTCCACGAGATCTTCCCGGAAATTCGCCAGTGTCACGCCGAGTCTGGAGCCGGGAGCGCATGGATCATAGATCGCGTGGTCGCCCTGAGTGGAACACTCCGGGTTTACGCGGATGCCGATGCTGACGCCTTTTTCTTTGCAGAAGTCCGCGTATTTTTCAAGCTGGGAAAAGGAATTGAATACCAGATGTTCGCAGATATCGGTGATCTCGCCGATCTCGGATTCCTTGAAGGCCGGAGCGAACACATGATTCTCCTTTCCCATTTTTTCATATCCAAGCTTTGCCTCGAAAAGACCGCTGGCTGTGGTTCCGTCCAGATACTGCCCGATCAGCGGGTACTCAAAGAAGTTCGAGAATGCCTTCTGTGCAAGGAGGATCTTGCAGCCGGTGTCATCCTTGACTTTCTTTAAGATTTCCAGATTCTTCCGAAGCTTTTTTTCATCAATCACATAGCATGGAGTGGGTAATTCATTAATCTTCATCTTGTTCTCCAATTACTGACTCGTTCCCGATACACATTTCAGTTCTACCAGAAAACGAAGTTCATTTTTACTGCCGTATCACAATACAGCAACACCCCTGACAACTCGTTCCTGCCAGAGGTGTTTTCTGTACTTGAAACTGTTCCACATTCCGTATTTTTCCCACGGACAGCACGAATCTGCCGAACAGTCATTCATTTTCAAATTTTTATTCCACGATCTGAGGATTCTCATCCACAACCCACGGAAGTCCCCACTTGTTCAGTGCTTCCATATACGGATCCGGATCGAACTCCTCGACGTTGAATACACCTGCGCCCTTCCAGGTTCCGTCGACTACCATCATGGAACCGATCATTGCCGGTACGCCTGTCGTGTAGGAGATGGCCTGGGAGCCGACTTCCTTGTAACACTCCTGATGGTCACATACGTTATAAATATAGATCGTCTTCTCTTTTCCGTCCTTCACACCGGTAAAGATACAGCCGATGTTTGTCTTTCCGACGGTTCTCGGACCTAAGGATGCCGGATCCGGAAGAAGAGCCTTTAAGAACTGGATCGGAACGATCTCCTGTCCGTTAAAGTTTACCGGGGAAGTGGAAAGCATTCCAACGTTCTCTAAGCATTTCATGTGGGTCAGGTAGCTCTGTCCGAAGGTCATGAAGAAGCGGATGCGCTTTACGCCCGGAATATTCTTTGCAAGGGATTCGATCTCCTCATGATGTAAAAGGTACATGTCCTTCTCGCCGACCTGCGGGAAGTTGTACTCGCGCTTGATCTCCATCGGCTTTGTCTCTACCCAGTGACCGTTCTCCCAGTAGGAGCCGTTTGCGGATACCTCACGGAGGTTGATCTCCGGGTTGAAGTTTGTTGCGAACGGGTAGCCATGGTCGCCGCCGTTGCAGTCTAAGATGTCGATAGTGTGGATCTCATCGAAATAGTGCTTTAACGCATACGCGGAGAACACGCTTGTGACGCCCGGGTCAAAACCTGTTCCTAAGAGTGCCATAAGTCCAGCCTCTTTGAATTTCTCCTGATATGCCCACTGCCAGGAATAATCGAAGTATGCGGTGAAGCCCTCTTCCTTGCAGCGTTTCTCATAGATCGCGCGCCATGTCGGATCGTCGGTGTCCTCCGGCTCGTAGTTTGCGGTATCGATATAGTTCACGCCAGCCTTTAAGCATGCGTCCATGATCGTCAGGTCCTGATACGGGAGTGCAACGTTTAACACTGCATCCGGCTTGTAGCTTTCCATTAAAGCCACCAGCTCGTCCACGTTGTCAGCATCCACTTTCGCGGTCGTGATCTTCGTCTTTGTAGTTCCCTGAAGTTTCTCCTTTAAGGCATCGCACTTGGATACGGTACGGCTTGCGATCATGATTTCTGTGAATACATCACTGTTCTGACAACACTTGTGGATCGCTACGGACGCAACACCTCCGCAGCCGATGATCATTAATCTGCTCATATTTATTTTTCCTCCTCTTTTAAAAGATCCTCAACATACTTCGGCAGCATGAATGCTCCCATGTGAAGATGTGTCGTGTAATACCAGGTTTCGATATTTAATGCATCCCATTCCCGGGGCTTGAAATCCTTGATGGGATGATATTTCTTTGAAGCGAAGCCGAAGAGCCAGTATCCGGACGGACAGGTTGGAATATGTGCCTGATACACACGGCTGATCGGGAAAGAGCGGAACGCCTTTCGGTGCATACTGCGGCAGGCCAGCTCGTCCTCATCGTAGAATGGGCTTCCGTGCTGGTAGACCATGATCCCATCTTCCTTTAAGGCGCTGTAACAGCTACCGTAGAATTCCTTCGTGAACAATCCCTCTGTATGACCGAAGGGGTCTGTGGAATCGTTGATGATAAGGTCATACTTTGCCTTCTTGTTTCTTAAAAATCTCAGACCGTCATCATAGTGGACCTCGACACGCGGATCATCTAAGGCACAGGCCACCTCCGGGAAAAATTTTCTTGAAACCTCCACAAACATCTCATCCGTCTCCACGACATCGATATGTTCCACGCAGTCATACTGCAAAAGTTCTTTCGCGACACCGCCGTCGCCGCCGCCGATGATCAGTACGTCCTTCACACACGGATGGACCGCCATCGGCACATGGGTCACCATCTCGTCATAAATAAACTCGTCCTTCTCGGAGAATACGATCTCCCCGTCCAGAGCGATAAATTTTCCAAATTCCTCGGAATCGAACACGTCGATCCGCTGATATTCACTCTCCCCGGAAAACAGCTGCTTTTCGATCTTGATGGACAGCTTGACGTTTCCGGTGTGCAGTTCTGAAAACCAGAATTCCATATCTCGTGACTCCTTGTATCGTATTGGCCAAAGCCTGTTTGCGGGCAGACAGCCTGTTTGCCTGCAGCCAGCTCCGGCGCCTTGAAAAATTCATGCTATATGTTTGCCAGCACCATCAGATGGTCCACCGCCGGATCCTCTGTTCCCTGCATGGAGCATCCCTTTTTCTTCGCATACAGGATATACTGGACCACGTCGTCCGTGATCATCTCACCCGGCGCCAGAATCGGGATTCCCGGCGGATAACACATCACGAACTCCGCACAGACTCTTCCGGAAGATGCTTCCACCGGAACAGAGACCTTCTCGGAGTAGAACGCTTTCTGCGGGGACATCACGACCTTCGGGGAGATATACTCACCGGAGAGAAGTCCCGCGCTGTCCTTTTTGTAGAGACGTTCCACATCATCAAGAGCCCCAACAAGACGCTCGATATCCTGAATCCGGTCTCCGATGGAGATGTAAGCAAGAATGTTGCTGATGTCACCGAATTCGATCTGGATATCATACTCGTCGCGCAGGAGGTCATAGACCTCAATTCCCGCAAGTCCGATGTCTCTTGTATACACGGAAAGCTTCGTCACATCGTAATCGAAGATGCTGTCCCCGTTTACAAGTTCTTTTCCGTAAGCATAGTAGCCACCGATGGAGTTGATCTCCCGTCTCGCGTACTCTGCCATCTCAACGACCTTCGCGAAGGATTCCTCGCCGCGGAGAGCCAGATTTCGTCTTGAGATATCAAGGCTGGAAAGGAGCAGATAGGAGGCGCTTGTGGTCTGGGTCAGGTTGATGATCTGGCGCACATAGTCGGTGTTCACTCCCTTATTTAAAAGAAGAAGCGAGCTCTGGGTCAGGCTTCCGCCGGACTTGTGCATGGATACTGCCGCCATATCAGCTCCCGCTGCCATTGCGGAGATCGGAAGATTCTTTCCGAAATACAGGTGGGTTCCATGAGCCTCGTCCGCGAGGACCTTCATGCCTCTCGCATGGGCAAGCTGTACGATCGTTTTTATATCAGAGCAGATGCCGTAATAGGTCGGGTTGTTGACGAACACCGCAACCGCGTCCGGATTATCCTCGATGGCCTGTTTTACTTTTTCGACCTGCATTCCCAGCGAAATACCGAGTCTCTGGTTCATCTCCGGATTTACGTAGATCGGGATTCCGCCGCAGAGCACCAGAGCGTTGATGACGCTCTTATGTACGTTTCGCGGCAGGATGATCTTATCTCCGGCTTTTACCACCGAGAGGATCATGCTCTGGACCGCGGATGTCGTTCCGCCGACCATTAAATAGGCGCTGGCCGCTCCGAATGCCTCCGCCGCAAGCTCCTCTGCTTCGCGGATCACAGAGACCGGATGGCACAGATTATCTAACGGTTTCATGGAGTTCACGTCCAAAGACACACATTTCTCGCCTAAAAGCTGTACCAGTTCCGGATTTCCGCGTCCTCTCTTATGTCCCGGTACGTCAAACGGGACAACTCTCTTCTTTTTAAATGCCTCGAGTGCTTCATAGATCGGGGCTTTCTTTTGTCTCTCTCTGTCCATGGTTTTGTTCCTCACGCATTTTATTGATTGCGCATCATCTCAATAATAAAAAAAGCAGATGACGCCAAAACCATCATCTGCTCAAAACGATTCTATTCCATTGGGGTCTGGGGCGCGTCACTCCGCTCCCATCTGCCTCTGACCTTTATCGTTTTTTCCTCCAAGTCTGCAATCGCAAATATATTGTCCCTGCACTTATTGACCGATTCACAAGATGATGTGTTTTTCAAACACTGATTATAAAGTAATCAACTTATAAATTTGAGCTTTTAACTCAATCAATAATGTGGGCTTAACCCCACGCGGCGCTTGACCCGCCTGTCCGATGGGCTTAACTTCCGTAGTCTGTTCTGCGGGAGTGGTCATTACATACATTTGCATGAAAACGATAAATGTCTCTTCACACTATTTTTATCATACATGAAAAAACATAGAACTGTCAAGTAAAAATTTCGTTACGTGTTTGACAAAGCAAATAGAAATCCGGAAGGATTCCAAAGCCTGCGGATCCCTTCCGGATTATTCTATAGTTCGTACAAGAGCATCGCTCTGCGAGAATGCACCATGATTCTTACGGGAATACGCCAGCTTCTCTTACCAGAATCGCGCGCCAAGCTCCACGGAGGTTCGGCTTGAAACTCGCTTTACTGCTTGTTTCTTCCGTCCCAGACACCGTTTTTATCCACATAGTATCCGTCCGGCGTCCTTTGTCCGGCGTACATAATCCCTCTCTTTCCATCGGAAATCGGGTTAAAATAATACCAGACTCCATTGAGAAGCACCCAGCCGGTCTGCATGCCGTGTTCCGGATCCATATAGAACCAGCCGCCGTAATTCTCATCCCTTAACCAGCCTGTTTTAGCATAACCCATTTCATCAAAGGCCCACCATTTTCCGTTGATCTTCTCCCAATGATATGCGCCGGTGCGGTCGGCCATTGGCCATGTACCGTCACTAAAGCGAAGCCACCAGCCTTTGGCGTCTTTCATCCAATGGCTGTAGCCATCGTTCACGGTCTGATTGGATGCGCCGGTGATGACGCCCTGTTCCACATTTCTGTAGCCCTTCTGACTGTCCTTTGTAACCTTGTTGGACGGATCCGGGGTTACTTTAACACTACTTTCGTTCGGATCATCATAATCGGAGCTGTCCCCGTCTGAACCGGAGCTGCCATTGGAATTACCATTATTGGAGCCATTGTTGCCAGAATTATTTCCAGAGTTGTTGTTGGAGTTACTGTCAGACGAATCTGCAGTCAGAGTCACGATCACAGGAATCTGAATATCCTCGTAATTCTTAGTCTCCACCTTCACGACAACCTTGGCAGTCTTGCCAACCATGTTTTTTGAACTGCCTTTCAGACGAAGTACCAGATTCATGCCATCCACTGCCGCACTATCTAAGATCTGTCCCTCATCGGAAACGATCTGCGCCGTGATACTCCCAATGGTTCCGCAGTCCTCCGGAAATCCTGGCAATGCCACCTGTCTCTCGCCAGTCTCTTTGTAGCTGCATGATTCTGACATAGCAGATACGGTTGGAGCAGCTGCTTTCTGCACAGTCACAGCAACTGTTTTCGTTTCGTCATTGAAATTCGCCATGGACGCCTTCACATACACCAGATACGTTCCCGCCTCTGTAAAGCCCGGGATCTCACTCTGGTAATTGACACCGTCCTTCGAGTAGGTAAATGTTGCATCCGGGCTTACCTTTTCAAGACCGGTTTCCACAGAAACATTGATCTTCGGCTGTTGCTCGGTGCCGTTGTAGGTGAGCGGCGCTGCGGATACGGTCATGGACGCGAAATCACGTTTCTCAATCCAACCATAATAACTTACACTCGTTGACTCTAACTGGTAATTTTCCACATTTGGTCCAGCGATCTTGATGTCATGAGCAGTCAGAACCCTCTTTCCAGCATCTGCGTAATTGTATTCCCACTCAACATGATCAACATAAATCTTATCGAAAGGATTTCTTCCTTCTTTCGTAGTCGCAAGTTGAATTGCTAAGTTCTGTGCATCTGTAACACCAACAGTGCCATCGTAGACTTTCGTTACATTTCCATTAATCATTAAAAACAATGTAGATTTCTGGATTGTAAATGTAGCGCTATTCGTGGAGTTATCGTAATTTCCAGTTCCCAATAAGTGAACCTCATACGTTCCTGCATCCTTTATTTCTGAATCTTTTATTATTAGGCCTGTTCTTTCAGAAAACTTCTTTTCCCAAAAACTTATTGTGTAATCAGCATTTTCTTTCAACTCGTTTTTTAAAGCACCATCCCAATTCTCAAGCACCTTAATTTTGGGCATCTGGGGTTCGCCATTATAAATAAGGACATCAGGCTCAATCGTTACTGTGACACCGGATGAAAAAGTACGCTTCTTAATCTCCGTTGTTTCAGAAGAAGCAAACACTTTTGGTGCATAGTTATCCGTTATAACCCTTACAAATACATGCTGACCAGACTCTGCTACATTTGCAATGGTAGGACACGTTTGTTTCCATTGATCGACAGGCAACTCATCAGTATTAGTTGTCCTTGCCACCTGATATTCATACGTCACTTTCACATCACTTGGTATATCTTTCGCTATGACCGTAGCTACTTTATATCCAGTAGAACCATTATATGTCACATCCCGAATTGGGATGATTTCCAGTTTCCAACTTTCTGGAACTTTCGCCGGGGTAACTGTTAATTTTATCTCGACTGGTTTTGCTGATTTATAGACTCCAGTTTTTTCTGTGGTAACCTGAATTACAAAAGTTCCTATCTTTTTAACAATCAGTTTACCTGTCTTAGAATTGATCGTTCCTATTCCATCACTTTTATCTTTATCAATCGAGTAAGATAACTCTACCTTCTGATTTGGCTTAGTAATTCCAGCAAGCTTTTGAATATCCATCTCCTTATTCGTATATTCCTGCTTTATTGTATCGTTAGTAAGTATAATTTGACCTGGATCCTGTTTCGCCTCTTCTGGCACGCTTCCAGTTCCACTGATTGTTCCTCCCTCTTCAGTCACAACAGTTCCACCGCCGTCATAATCACCATTTACGATAAGATTTCCTTTATTTATTAATGTACCAGTTTCTTGGAGGCCCAACCTATCTACTTCTAAAGTTCCTCCAGATTCAATCGTCATAGTTGTATTGTCTAATAGTACACGATCTGCAATTAATTTTCCGCCTCTTATCGTAACATTATCTGATGCTACAGCAAACCCTGTACCATTATTCTCCGTTGCTCTAATTGTTCCATCTGAAAGTTCAAATGTTCCAGCGGTACCTCCGCCATCAACCAAAATAGCCTGATGACCAACTCCATTAGCCGTTAACTCTCCACCAGACATCCGAAAAATACCGCCTACAAATACACCATATCGACCACTTCCAGTTGTAGTTATGGAACCCCCAACAATATTTAATTTTCCATTTCCAGAAACTCTAATTCCTGCTATTCTAGCATCATCTGCTTTATTATTTCCCTTATATTCATTAGCACTTGCATTAATCGTTCCGCTTTGAATTGTTAATTTTCCAACAACCTCTATGCCAGATCCAATCAGGTTTCCAGCAGCCGTCAAGCTACCATCGCCCGTGATAACGACTTCTGCTCCTTGCCCAATAAAAAGAGCCGTACCATGATATTTATAATCTACTTCCGCTTTATTTTCACCTCGTAATTCTATTGTCCAGTTTCCACTATGTATAGAAATAGAATTCACATTTGTATCATTAAGAATTAATTTATGATTACCATTTGATAAGTTCTGATACGTTAATCCACTAATATGGGCACCGGTTAAATGGTCTTCCTCATTATCATAAACACTGGCATCGACTGTTCCATCCCTTATTACCGTAAGAATTGCCCTCATTGCGCCAACCGGCATCGCCACCTGATCTCCCGCCACGGACACTTCCACCCCCAGCGCATCCACGCCCTCTGCCAGCTCATACCCTTCCGGCAGCTCTGCTTTAAACTCATAGGTGCCTTCCAGTGGCCAGCGGCCTTCTTCGTCCTGCACATACTCCGGGCAACTCCAGTTGGTGATTGACAGATTCTTTTCTTCCCCATCTTCAACGTTTTCGCCGTCTTTGCCTTCTTCCACCCGGGCAATAATGGCCGATGGTAAATACTCGATGATCTCTGTAAAGGATGGCTGAGCTTCCTCAGTGATTCCGGTGAGCTCCAGTCTGCCATCAAGCAGATTTTCCTCCGGATCAAACCATGACCATGACAGGATCTTCGTCTGTGAAACCGGTGTGACGGTTCCACCTGTGGTTGTGGTATCTTCCGCATTGGATGGCGTGCTGGCAGAAAGTGCTGCCCCGTTCTGGGTAGGCACATCATTTAAGTTTTTATTTTCATCTGCATTACCAGAAGAATCCTTCCGGTCTGCGGCTTTTTCTCCAGCTTGCTCTTTCTTAGAATCATCCTTGCCTGTATTGGAAGCAGCCGCATCCAACGTGTCGGCCTTCTCACTATTTTCCTTCTCTGTATCCCATATACAGCCACTTTCTACGCTGCAAATGTGGGTACATTCCGTAGGCTCCTTTCCGATCTGGGATGGAGTTGCTGTTTTGTCTGCATCTTTGTAGCACTCTGCCGTATGCACATGGACACACCGGTTATTCCCTGTATCCGGCCGAATCTCTCCCCATGCTGTATTCCCAAAAGCTGTCGATATTGCCAACGACATGGCCAGCCAGATTGCCGCTGCTTTTCGTGTATTTTTCATTACCACAACGCCCCTTTCTGATTCCTTTTCACATTTAATGTACGCTCATATAGTCAGTCTATTGCTCTGCTTTCATTATTCAATAATCAGATCAACATGTCAAGCAAATGCACACGAATTGTTGTTTTTTGGCACGAAAATAAGTAAATAGAAATCCGGAAGGATTCCCAAAGCCTGCGGATCCATTCCGGATTATTCTATACTTAGTGCAAGAGCATCTCTCCGCGAAGATGCGCAGTGATTCTGATAGAAGCATGTCAGCTTCGCTGACCAGAATCACGCGCCAAGTCCCACGGAGGTTCGGCTTGAAGCTCGTTTTACTGCTTGTTTCTTCCGTCCCAGACACCGTTTTTATCCACATAGTATCCGTCCGGCGTCCTTTGTCCGGCGTACATAATCCCTCTCTTTCCATCGGAAATCGGGTTAAAATAATACCAGACTCCATTGAGAAGCACCCAGCCGGTCTGCATGCCGTGTTCCGGATCCATATAGAACCAGCCGCCGTAATCCTCATCTCTTAACCAGCCTGTCTTAGCATAACCCGTTTCATCAAAGGCCCACCATTTTCCGTTGATCTGCTCCCAGCAATGCGAAACACTACCGGAATCACGCACGCTTCCCTTCGGATAGGTATTATCTGCAAAGCGTAACCACCAGCCATGCTCATCCATCATCCAATGGCTCTTTCCGTCATTGACAAAGCTGTTTGTTTCTCCTGTGATAATTCCTGTTATACTGTCGATCGTTCCTTTGACTGAATCGTGGCTGACTGCACCGCTGCCGGAGGTTTTATCCTGTCCGGAGGACTGGTTGTTGCGACTCGGTCTTTCCGGCTCATCCGAATCATCTGAATCATCCGTTCTGTTCGATTCGTTCGGCTTGCCTGCTTCGCCCGGTTTTTCCGTTTCATCCGGCTTATTTTCCGTTGCTGTCACTTCTGCCGTACCGGTCATCGCTGCGATCTCATAACGAGCGGATGCCCATTCATTCGGTGTAAATACCACCTCGTAGCTATGGGTGCCCGCCTGTGCCGTCTGGGCCGGATTCTTCCAGGCAAAGCTTCCGTATTCGGTGCTTCCTCCTGATAAGGCAGAGTCACTCAGAGGACTTCCCGCCTTCACCGACGCTGCCGTCGGCCAGGTGATCTGCGGTGCAGCCACCTTTCCGATCGTAAATGTAAATGCAGCCGGAGCAGGCGTGTTGTATTTGGCCGCCCACTCCTGATGAGTGTCAAAATCAAACTCGGCTGTCATCCGGTGCGTTCCTACGGATGCGATTCCCGGCTTCGTCAGGTTGAGAACCGCAGTTCCAGCTTCCCCTACAGGGATCGTATCCGGATTCTGATTTCCATTATCATAGAAGTGGATCATACCCTGCAGCTTATCATCATACGCTCCCTGAATACTTGCAATGATATCAAAATCATCCTCGTAGGTTCCGAGAATCCCTTCCGGCTGCTGCACTCCGGTATTCCGGTTCACAGCCGTTAAGGTAAGGGTGAGTGTTCCTTTTTCAATAGTGATCGTTCTCTTTGCCGGTGTGCTTGTGCCAAGGTAATTCGTTCCGTCTGCCATGGTGATGCTTACCTTTGCAGAACCGACACCTTTGATGGTCACCTGTCCCTGTGCGTCCACGGTGAGAACCGTTTTATCAGAGCTTTCATACTTCAAAGCTCCATCTCCCACTACATTTACACCCGTCAGTGGAAAACTGTCATCTCCATAGGTTTTTTCTCCGGTCCATGCTTTAGGATCGATTGAAACCGAACCCGGTATCCGATGAATCGTTCCGGTCTGAGCTGGATATGTGATAAGGTAATTCTGCAGATTCACTCCACTCTCACCCGTCTCAACTCTCGCCTCTGAGGAATCAACGGTTACCGTCTTACCGGTTCCGGCATTGGCATCTTTAAAGCTTCCCTTCAGGCCACTGATGGTATAGCTCTGACCCGGAGTTTCTATCTCCACCGTCGCCTCTAATGCGATACCGGTACTTCCGTCATAGTCTTTTTCAATAGGCGTCGTAATAACTGCGGTCAACTCTTTCGGAGATATCTCCGGAGTCACACTTTGGGTCAAAGTTTCTCCATACTGCCCTTCTGATGTTTCAGTCGGTATAAATTCTACCTGATACGCAGTTGTTCCCTTTACCTCCGGATAAATGGATGAAGCGGGCGTTCCTTTCTGATACGCACTGAAGCTCCATGTTCCAGAAACCGGTGATCTACTATAATTAACAACCTGAAATCCCTCTGCCAACTGTACCGGAATCTGATCAAGTGTCTGTCCATAGGTTCCCGTCGTTTCAAAAGAAACTTTGCCGGCGGGACCGTCGATCAGTAATGCATCCGGTGTTGTCACTTCCAAACGATCAGCTGGCTTCGATGCAAAACTGTTTTCTGTTGCTTTCACACGAAGGGTTATATAATAGGTGTGAGCTGGCTTCGGCGACGTAAACGTCTTCCCCGTCTGCCACTGAAGCTCACCATCCGCAGATTCTGAAATTCCGTACTCACAACCGGAAACGGCCGTCCCAGCCTTAATAAGGTAGCTGTCTTTCGTTACATTTGTTATCTGTATCGGATCCGGTTTTTTCGGTCTTACCGGAAGCTTTATCCCGGCTGCTTCGCCTGCTGCTTCGGAACCTGCGGCCGCCTTTCGCACATACAGAGTAATCTCGGTCGCACTCTCCGGCTGTTTATCCAGAATTCCCGTCAGAGGCGCCTCGCCGCCTGCCTGGATCTTTGTCCAAGATTCAGAATTCTTGGATTCCGCATATTCGAGATCATACAGAGCCGTATTTTTCAGGACTTCCCTTTGATAATCAATAGAAGTCTGTTTACGCTCCAATACATTCTCATCCTTGCCTTCCTCAACCTTTCCGGTAAATTCCACACCGCCAAAGG
>OGKB01001447.1_pt1 | contig 12293 bp, 10 predicted proteins | sample 1572351 | NCBI WGS metagenome assembly OGKB01 (sample SAMEA2582088, study PRJEB24529) | metagenome | biome: Human gut stool | place: China | collected 2011
TTCCGGATCAATCGTTAAGTATAGATGAAGGCGCTATCGTAGTGATGGGATGGCAGTCTTGTACAGACAAAGGAAGTTATACAAGAGCAATATTAGAAGCTCTTTGTAAAGAATATAATTTCTCGTTGGATACGCCGTTCCAAGATTATCCGCAGGAAGTCAAAGATATTTTGATTCATGGAACCAATGGACGAGAAGTGAAGGTGTATTATAAAGGGCAGCGCGGAGAAGGTATTTATGATGTTGCATTCGAAGGAATTATAAAAAATGTAGAGAGAAGATATCGTGAAACAGGCTCAGAGACGATGAAGGCGGAATATGAGAGTTTTATGCGGATTACGCCTTGTCATGAATGTGGCGGACAGAGATTGAAAAAGAGCGCGTTGGCAGTTACAGTGGGAGATAAAAATATTGCGGAAGTCACGTCGCTTTCTATTGAAAAACTTCAGCAGTTTTTGGAAGGATTAGAGCTCACAAAGACGCAGGAGTTAATCGGTGGACAGATTTTAAAAGAAATCAAAGCGCGTATTGGATTTTTGATGGATGTAGGATTGGATTATCTGACACTTGCCAGAGCAACAGGAAGTCTTTCGGGAGGAGAGGCTCAGCGTATCCGTCTGGCAACACAGATTGGTTCAGGTCTGGTTGGAGTGGCTTATATTCTGGATGAGCCAAGTATCGGACTTCACCAGCGAGATAATGATAAACTATTGAAGACATTGAAACATCTACGTGATCTGGGAAACAGTTTGATTGTAGTAGAGCATGATGAAGATACGATGCTGGAAGCGGACTATATTGTGGATATTGGTCCGGGAGCGGGCGAACATGGTGGAGAAGTTGTTGCAGCAGGTACTGCAAAAGAGATTATGCGGAATAAGAAGTCTGTTACTGGTGCATACCTGAGTGGACGCATGCAGATTCCGGTACCGGATGTGCGCAAAGAACCGAAAGGCTGGCTGAAAGTAATTGGGGCAGCAGAAAATAATTTAAAGAATATTGATGTTTCATTTCCGGTTGGTGTAATGACGTGCGTGACTGGAGTTTCTGGTTCAGGAAAAAGTTCTTTAGTAAATGAAATTGTTTACAAAAGACTTTCTAAGGATCTTAACAGAGCGAGAACAATTCCAGGGAAACATAAGAGGATAGAAGGAATTGAACAGTTTGACAAAGTCATTGACATTGATCAGTCGCCGATTGGAAGAACTCCTAGATCGAATCCGGCAACGTATACAGGAGTTTTTGATTTAATCCGCGATCTCTTTGCGGCAACTGCGGATGCAAAGGCGAGAGGATACAAAAAAGGAAGATTTAGTTTTAATGTCAAAGGCGGAAGATGTGAGGCTTGTTCAGGAGATGGGATTTTAAAGATTGAAATGCATTTTCTTCCAGATGTATATGTTCCGTGTGAAGTCTGTGATGGAAAGCGATATAACAGAGAGACGTTAGAAGTAAAATACAAAGGAAAGAGCATTTATGATGTGCTGAATATGACTGTGGAGGAGGCGCTTCATTTCTTTGAGAATGTTCCTAGCATTCGAAGAAAGATGGAGACCCTGTATGATGTTGGACTTTCCTACATTCGATTAGGTCAGCCGTCCACTACACTTTCGGGTGGTGAAGCACAGAGAATTAAATTGGCAACCGAATTGAGTAAGAGAAGCACAGGGAGAACAGTTTATATTTTAGATGAACCGACAACAGGGCTTCATTTTGCGGATGTGCACAAATTGACAGAAATTTTACATCGTCTGTCAGCAGATGGAAATACCGTAATTGTGATCGAACATAATTTAGATGTGATCAAGACTGCGGACTATATTATCGACATAGGACCAGAGGGTGGAGACAAAGGGGGAACCGTTGTGGCAACGGGAACTCCTGAGGAGATTGTTGCCAATCCGGCATCGCATACAGGCAAATATATTGATGCAATCCTTAAAAAAAGTTTAAATTAAAAAAAACTCTTTGCATTTATTGGAATTTTTATTATAATAGGTAAGGTATATGTATAATAACGAAAGATGATAGAATAGATAAGTGCAGTGAAAGGAGAAATCAGATGTCAGTTGATATCGGAATTGATTTAGGAACCGCCAGTGTTCTCGTATATGTAAAAGGAAAAGGTGTTGTATTGAAAGAACCTTCCGTAGTCGCTTTTGACAGAGATACCAATGCGATTAAGGCGATTGGAGAAGAAGCGAGACTGATGCTTGGAAGAACACCGGGAAATATTATAGCTGTAAGACCGCTGAGACAGGGAGTTATTTCAGACTATACAGTGACAGAAAAGATGATTAAGTACTTCGTACAGAAAGCGGTAGGAAAGAGAACTTTTAAGAAGCCGCGTATCAGTATTTGTGTGCCGAGCGGTGTTACAGAAGTAGAAAAGAAGGCAGTGGAAGAAGCGACTTTTGCAGCTGGTGCAAGAGAGGTACATTTGATTGAAGAGCCGGTTGCAGCGGCAATTGGAGCAGGAATTGATATTGCAAAGCCATGTGGAAACATGATTGTAGATATCGGTGGAGGAACTGCAGATATTGCGGTTATCTCACTTGGAGGAACAGTAGTAAATACATCAATTAAAATTGCAGGCGATGATTTTGACGAAGCAATTGTAAGATTTATGCGTAAAAAGCATAATCTATTGATCGGAGAGCGTACTGCGGAAGATATCAAGATTAAAATCGGGACAACTTATCCATTGGTGGAAGAAGAGACGATGGAAGTGCGTGGACGTAATCTTGTGACAGGTCTTCCAAAGACTGTGACAGTGACATCTTCAGAGACAGAAGAAGCTTTGAAAGAGACAACAAGTCAGATTGTGGAAGCTGTTATTGCGGTATTGGAAAGAACACCACCGGAATTATCAGCGGATATTTTGGATCGAGGAATTGTTCTGACCGGAGGAGGAGCTCTCCTTCGTGGATTGGAAGAGTTGATCGAGGAAAAGACAGGAATCAACACGATGACTGCCGAAGATCCGATGAAAGTTGTTGCGGTTGGAACCGGTCAGTTTGTAGAATTTATGAGTGGAAGAAAAGAAGCGTAAGTGTGTAGAGTGATTGAGGGCTGTCTCTTGAAGAGACGGCTCTTGTCGTCTGGCGGCAAAATAATTTTGCTCGGAGAATATGGAGGATGAGGTTTTGGAAGTCATAAAGGGATATGTAGAACATATCGTATTCCGAAATGAAGAGAATGGCTATACGGTGTTTCATTTAACAAATAAAGATGGAGAGCTTACATGTGTCGGGACTTTTCCCTATATTAGTGAGGGTGAGATGCTGGAAGTGTCCGGGGAATATACGAATCACAATGTGTATGGCATGCAGCTGCAAGTGATTTCACATGAAGTGAAAGAGCCAGAGGATTTGATATCAATTGAACGATATTTGGGATCTGGTGCGATCAAGGGGCTTGGAGCTGCGCTTGCAGGGAGAATTGTACGCAAATTTAAAGACGATACATTTCGTATTATTGAAGAAGAACCAGAGCGTCTTGCGGAAGTAAAAGGAATCAGTGAACGGAAAGCACGTGAGATTTCAGAGCAGGTGGAAGAGAAGAAGGATATGCGAAAAGCAATGATTTATCTTCAAAAATATGGGATATCGCTTGCTTTGTCAGCCAAAATCTATGAGCATTATGGTCAGAGTGTTTATCGTGTGATGGAGGAGAATCCGTATCAGATTGCAGACCATGTTCAGGGCGTTGGTTTTAAAACAGCAGACGAGATTGCATCGAAAGTAGGAATTCATACAGATTCCGATTTCAGGATACGAAGTGGGATTTTTTATGTGCTGCTGCAGAGTGTGACAGACGGACATGTCTATCTTCCACAGGAAGAGCTGCTCAGGCGAACGATGCAGCTTTTGGAAGTCGAGATCTGTGATATACAGAAGTATCTCATGGACTTAGCGATGGAAAAGAAAGTTGTTCTAAAAGAGAAAGAAGATGGAATCCGGGTGTATCCGGCGCACTACTATTATTTAGAGTTAAATACGGCAAAGATGCTTCACGATTTGAATGTTTCTTACGATATTGCGGAGGATGCGATTGAAAAGAGACTCCGGCAAATTGAGGAAGATGCAGAACTTTCATTGGACGAACTTCAGCGGACGGCAGTGAAAGAAGCTGTGAGGAATGGAGTGCTGGTTCTGACAGGAGGACCTGGAACCGGAAAGACAACAACAATCAATGCGATGATTCATTTTTTTGAGAGCGAAGGTATGGATATTTTTCTGGCGGCACCGACAGGGCGAGCTGCAAAACGTATGACGGAGGCGACCGGGTGCGAGGCGAGGACAATTCACCGGATGCTTGAATTGGCATACGCGCCAGGAAATGACGATAATCGTATGGAATTTGCGAGAAATCAAGAGAATCCGCTGGAGACAGATGTTATCATTATCGATGAGATGTCGATGGTGGATCTGCCGTTAATGCATGTGCTGCTCAATGCGGTTATGGTTGGGACAAGACTGATTCTTGTGGGAGACCAGGATCAGCTTCCTTCTGTAGGGGCGGGAAGTGTTTTGAAAGATTTAATCAAATCAGAATGTTTTCCTGTTATTACATTGACAAAGATTTTCCGTCAGGCAGAACAAAGTGACATTGTGGTGAATGCTCATAAGATCAATCGGGGTGAAGAGGTCATTTTAGATAATAAGAGCAGAGACTTTTTCTTTTTAAAAAGACAGGATGCCAACACGATCATCAGTGTTGTGATTGCGCTGATTCAAAAGAAATTACCGAAATATGTGGGGGCAGATCCGTTTGATATACAGGTTTTAACTCCGATGCGGAAAGGGCTTTTGGGTGTGGAACGGCTGAATACGATTTTGCAGCAGTATCTGAATCCGCCCGATAAAAGTAAAGAAGAAAAAGAATATGGAGATAAGCTTTTTCGTGTTGGTGACAAAGTAATGCAGATAAAAAATAATTATCAGCTGGAATGGGAGATTGCAACGAAATACGGTCTTGTCGTAGATAAAGGAATCGGCGTATTCAATGGAGATATCGGAAGAATTACATCAATTAATTCTTATACGGAGACGGTAGAAGTCGAATATGAGGAAAAAAAGAAAGTAAATTATCCATTTCAGTTATTAGACGAGTTGGAGTTGGCATATGCTATCACCATACATAAATCGCAGGGAAGTGAGTACCCTGCGGTTGTGATTCCGCTTCTGCAGGGACCACGGCAGCTTTATCACCGAAATTTGATCTATACGGCGGTGACGAGAGCTAAAAAATGTGTAACACTTGTTGGAAGCGATGTGACATTTCAAGAGATGATTCGAAATGCAAATGAGCAGAACAGATATACAAGTCTGGCGGAATGCATACAGGATTTTTAGACGATAACCAGGAGATGTGTCAAGAGTCCGTAAAATAATGAACATTTGGAAAAAGATTTTGGGGATAATTTATCCGAAAACATGCTGCTTTTGTGGAAAAGTCAGCGACAAGGAATTGTGCAAGGATTGTGCAGAAAAGGTAGTTTATATAACGGAGCCGAGATGCAAAAAGTGCGGTAAACCGGTTCGCTATGCTGAACAAGAATATTGTTATGACTGTCAGAAAAATGTGCATGCATATGATCAAGGAAGAAGTATCTGGATACACAAGATGCCGGTCAGTATGTCGATATATCAGTTCAAATATAAAAACAGACGTATTTACGGAGAGTTTTATGCGAAAGAGATGATTCGAATCTATGGCAGACTGATACGGGAGTGGGAGATAGAGGTGATTGTTCCGATTCCGCTGCATCGTAAGAAAAAGAGATTTCGTGGATATAATCAGGCGGAGATTGTAGCAAAGCATCTTGGAGAGATGATGGGAATTCCGGTTGACAGCAGATCTGTAATACGCAGCAGATACACGAGACCGCAAAAAGAACTGAACGATAAGGAACGAAAACAAAATTTAAAGCACGCATTTTCAGTTACAGGTCAATGGAAGAACTACAAAACGGTGTTGGTCATTGACGATATTTATACGACAGGAAGCACAATTGATACAGTGGCAGAGGAATTGAAAAGCAGAGGTGTTCAAAAAGTGTGTTTTTTAACTATAAGTATTGGACAAGGATACTGAATAATGCTATACTGAAACTAATGTCTTGAGGGGAAAACAAGTTTAGAGGTGACGTTTATGTTGAATGAAGAACGAGTAAAACTTATGGTGCAGCTTGCTTCCTACGAACAAAAAGAAGGAAAAGAAGATTTTAAGGTGAGTTCTTACTATAAGAAAGATTATGTGAGCTTTCATAGGCTGGCGACAATGATCTGGACGACAATCGGATATGCGATGGTTGCCGGACTGATTGGAATTGCATATATGGATCAGGTTTTAGAAGAACTGACGTTGGTAAAAGCAATTATTTTAGTAGCAGTGATTTTGATAATCTATGTGATTGTGTTAGTCGCATATTGGATAGCGAGCGGGCGGTTTTATCAGAAAAAGCATAGTGAAGCCAGAACTCGCGTGAAAAAATATAGCCATAATCTGTTAGTGTTAAACAAGCTTTACGAGAAGGAGAATATGTAGATGGATCGTTTGATTGAGGTAAGAGAGACTATACTGAGACTATATGCGAGATATTCTAAAATTGTGGATAAAGGAGTTCAGTTTATTTTAGCGTTGGCAACTTTTATGTTTATCAGCAGTAACATTGTGTTTATGAAGATTTCAGCGAATCCGATGGTCACACTTGGTCTTGCAGTGATTTGTACATTTTTGCCGATTACAGCGACAGTGGTAGTGGCTGTGGCACTTACAGTTGTACAGTTTTATGCGTTGTCCGTGGGTGTGGCTGCGGTGGCAGCAGTGATTTTTTTAATCATGTTTATTTTGTATTTCCGATTTACGCCGGATAAGGCGATTGTTCTATTATTGATGCCGATTGCGTTCACACTGAAGATACCGATGCTGATACCGATTGTATACGGATTGACAGGAGGACCTTTATGTGCAGTTCCGATTGCATTTGGAACGATTGCGTGTTATATGGTTACATATGTAAAAGCGTATGAGACAACGATAAAAGGAGCAGGGGATTCAGAGATGTTTGCCCAACTCACCGCTTTTGCGCAACAGTTATTTAACAATAAGGAGATGTGGACTGCGATTATTGCATTTGTGATCTGCTTACTTGTAGTATATAGTGTGAGAAAATTATCAGTTGATAATGCGTGGAAGATTGCGATTGTTTCAGGCGCACTTGTATATGTGATCGTAGTGGTGATCGGAAGAGTCACGATGCATGTAGATGTTCCGTATGTGGCGGTTATTATTGGGACAATTGTTTCGATATTATTGGCGCTTGTGTTAGAGTTTTTTGCATTTGCGGTTGACTATTCAAGAACAGAGAATCTTCAATTTGAAGATGATGAGTATTTTTATTATGTAAAAGCAGTCCCGAAAGTGACGGTGACTGCACCTGAGAAAACGGTAAAACGAATTAATGAACGTCAGGAGACGTCGCGGATGGATGAGTTGAAGCAGGAAAAAATCCTGAAGAACCAGACCGACGAGATGCTTCTTACGAAAGCGTTGCAAGAAGAACTTGAGATTCAAGAATTACTAGAAGAAGAATTAAAACATTAGTAAAAAAGATGTGAAAGAGATGGAGGTGAGAAAATGGGACAGAAATTACAGAATTTCTTTGAAATATATTTTAAAGAGTTGTATTTCCCGAAAATACAGGTGACAGATGTTGTTGAGATTATTATTATTGCATTTTTGGTTTATCAGTTGATGGTGTGGATCAAACATACGAAAGCATGGATGCTTTTGCGGGGAATTATTGTTCTGCTTGTCTTTATTTTACTCGCGGCTATCTTCAAGATGCACACAATTCTGTGGATTGCAACGAATTCCATCAGCGTCCTGGCAACAGCAGCAGTTGTCGTGTTTCAGCCGGAGCTGCGAAGAGCGTTGGAGCGTCTCGGGCAAAAAGATTTTTGGATTGCAGTAGTTCCGTTTGAACGAAGCAAAGAATCAGGAAGGTTTGATGATAAGACGATCGATGCACTTGTGACGACATGTTATGAGATGGGAAAGGTAAAGACCGGAGCATTGATTGTGGTAGAGCAAGAGATTATGCTTACAGAGTATCAGAATACAGGTATTGAGTTGGACTGTCTGGTATCCAGTCAGGTGCTGATTAATATCTTCGAACATAATACACCGCTTCATGACGGAGCAGTTATTGTGAGAGGTAATCGAATTGTCTCGGCAACATGTTATCTGCCGTTGTCTGATAATATGGGACTTAGCAAAGAGCTTGGAACGAGACATAGAGCAGCGGTAGGAATGAGTGAAGTGAGCGATGCGCTTGTGATTACAGTTTCAGAGGAGACTGGATATGTATCTATAGCAATGGGAGGACACCTTACACGGAATGTGAAGCCGGAATTCTTAAGAGAGAAGCTTGTCCATGTACAGAATAAATCTTTGGAAGAAAAACGGTCTATGATATGGAAAGGAAGGCGAAAGAATGAAAAACAAACTGACAAATAATTTTGTCCTAAAGTTCATAGCACTCCTTTTTTCAGCGCTTTTGTGGCTTATTGTGATGAATATTTCGAGACCGATTGTCACAAAGACGTTTTATCCGGAGATCACAGTCGCAAACCCGGAGGTGGTAACAGAGCATGGGCAGACCTTTAAAATTGCGGATGATGTAAAGCAGATTGCAGTTACAGTGAAGGCAGAACGTTCGATTATGGAAAAAATCAAGACGGAGGATATTAAGGCGGTTGCAGATTTAAAAGAAGAGCAATCAGGTTCTGTTCCGGTAAGAATTACCATAGAAGGTTTTGAAGGAGATTACAAGGAGGCATTACCTAATCCGAGAAATATTCAGATTGTGAAAGAAAATATCGAAAATAAGACATTTCCGGTTACGGCGATTGCGACAGGAGATTTGCAAAGTGGTTATGTGATAGGTGAGCTGGAAGCAGAACCACAGTCCATTGATATCAGTGGTCCAAAGTCATCACTTGGAAGAATCAGTAAAGTGGTTGCGAGAGTAGATGTGTCGGGGTTGTCGGAAGATACAACCTTAAAGGCGGATGAACTGATCTATTATGATTCAGCGGACAATGTTATAGATAAAAGCTTGCTATCCAGCGATGTGGACAGCAGTGGTGTGAATATTAAAGTGCATTTGCTGGAGACAAAGGAAGTGGAGTTGAAGTTTGACCAATCAGAGATTGGAACTGAAAGCGGGTATGCAGTGTCAGGACTTCAGATCGAACCTCAGCGTATTACGATTATGGGAAATCGCGAAGACGTGGAAAAGATAGATGACATAGAGGTTGCAAGCAGTGCGCTCAAACAGGAAAATCTTACAGAGACGACAAAGGTTGTGGTGAATATTACAGATTATCTTCCGGACGGAATTAGTTTGGCAGACAGTTCGGCGGGAAGCGTAGTGGTAAATATTCTGGTTGAAAAAGAAGGAATCAAAAATATTGCAATTCCGGTACGGTCGATAGCGGTAAACAATTTGCCGGAAGGCATGGAACTTTCATATGGTCCGGAGCAAAATGTAGAATTGCAGTTTGAAGGACTTGATGAAGCATTAGAAAATATGTCTGCAGAGAAGATTGCGGCATCTATTGATTTGAAAAGTTACAGTGAAGAAGGAACCTATGATGTTCCGGTTACAATAGCGAGTCTTCCGGAAGGATGCAGTTTTGTCGGAGGCGCCACGATACAGGTTATTTTGACAAAAAAATAAAATGAGGGGAGCTAAGAGAATGGTACGAAGAAAATTGACAATCAATAATCCAACAGGTCTTCATTTGAGACCTGCCGGGCTGTTTTGCAAGACTGCAATGCAGTTCCAAAGTAAAATTACATTTCTTTCCAAGAATACAACTGCCAATGCCAAGAGCGTGTTGAGCGTATTGGGTGCTTGTATAAAAAAAGGTGATGTGATTGAGTTAATTTGTGAAGGTGAAGATGAAGAAAAAGCTATGCAAGAGATGGCGAGAATCGTAGAAGAAGGGCTTGGCGAATAGCGAACAGGAGGAAGAAGATGGCAAAAGCAACGTTAGTAATTATGGCAGCAGGTATTGGAAGTCGTTTTGGCGGAGGAATTAAACAGTTGGAACCAGTAGGACCAAATGGCGAGATCATTATGGATTATTCTATCTATGACGCTATGGAAGCTGGGTTTGATAAGGTTGTATTTGTTATCCGCAAGGATTTAGAAAAAGATTTTAAAGAAGTGATTGGAAACAGGATTGAAAAAGTTGTAGAGGTCGCTTATGCATATCAAGAGATTTCGGATATTCCGGAAGAATTTAAAGGAAAATATGCTGACAGAGCAAAACCTTGGGGAACCGGTCAGGCAATTCTTTGCTGTAAAGATGTTGTGAGTGAACCGTTTTTAGTAATTAATGCAGATGATTATTACGGAAAAGAAGCTTATGTGGAGGCGTATAATCATCTGATTCAGGAGCAGGAAAGAAATGATAAACTTCAGGTGAGTATGGTTGGATTTGTCCTGGGAAATACTTTGAGTGAAAATGGCGGAGTGACAAGAGGAATCTGTAAAGTGGATGAAAATCATATGCTGACAGATATTGTTGAGACTTCCAATATTGAAAAGACGGAAAAAGGAGCTGCTGTTCGCACGGAAGATGGAATGGTAGAAGTTGATGTACATTCTCCTGTTTCTATGAATATGTGGGGATTACATCCCGAGTTTTTTGAAGTACTTGAGAAGGGATTTCGAGAATTTTTATCAAAGGTTGAAGAAAATAGCTTAAAAGCAGAATACCTTTTACCTACAATTGTTGGAGATTTATTGGCGGATGGAAGCGCAGATGTAAAAGTATTGCGTTCACACGACAAGTGGTTTGGGGTGACTTACAAAGAGGATAAAGCGGCGGTGGTCGCTTCTGTGCGTGCGCTTGTAGATGGCGGTGTGTATCCGGAAAAGTTGTTTTAGAAAATTCATTTCGGGGAGTCCCCGAGTCTGATTGTCGGCAAGTTTAGCAGTTCTGGCTAAGCTTGCCGATGAATGAAAATAAGTCGATGCCGTTTCGGGCAAATATTCAAAAAAGAGAAACAGAGGAATTCTATAGATAGAAGAAAAAAGACAATATTATGCTTTTTTGTTGAAAAATGTAGGAAGATATAGTAAATTGGAACTGAATATAATTAATTAGGAGGTGAAAAAGTGAAAAGAAAAATAGTAGTGGTACTATTTGCTGTGATGTTGGCTTTTTCTGGTTGTAGCAAAGGGGAGACAAGTCAGCCGGAAAAGGAACCAGAGAAAAATGAGAGCGTAAAAGATGATGCAGAAGAGGAATTAGAGAATGGCACAGATAAAATAGAGCAGAAATTAGGAGTCTATTATATAGACGAAACAACAGGAGAAATTACTAGAGATGAGGTGACTGTGGCAGGAGAGTTACAGGAAGTAATTGTTGCCAAATTAAAAGAAGCATCTGTATTATCTGAAACTTGTGAGGTTCAAAGTGTTTCTGTGAATGATTCCGAAGAGAAGATTGATTTAGATGTTAATACAGCATTTGGTGATTATCTAAGAGGAATGGGGACGACCGGTTCGGAACAGGTACTAGAATGTGTTGTTAGGACATACTCAGAGGCGTATGATTGTGATGGAGTTAAAATTACAGAAAACGGAAATCCGCTTGATACAGGACATGCCGTTTTGGAAGGATATATCAGCTATGATTAGGTGAGAGTGAAGAGGAAAAAAAGATGAAAAGCATAAGAAAAAGGTTTGTGGCAATTATTCTGCTTGCAGTGATGGTGTTTTCTGATTTTCAGATGAGCACATCATTGGCAATGGACAATAGTTCGGCGGTAGAAGAAACAGAAGTAGCTGAAACAGACGCGGCCAATACAGTAAAAGCAGAAAACAGATTGAATTATATTTTAGTAGAAAGTCCCTATTTGGAATCACCGAACACACAAAACGTTGTTGTGTCTTGGGGAGATGGAACAGAACAGATAAGCAATATGCGGATTACTGTGCAAAAAGAAGATGGTTCAACAGAAGAATGGACATGCAGTAATCAGTCTGGATATCTGTATGTGTTCTCGAAAGAATATGTGGATGAAAGTGAGCAGAGTACATATAAGGTAACAGACATCAGATTTGAGGAAAATCAGCAAGCACAATGTTTTTTATTAACTGACTTAAATGTAGAAGCAGAATTTGGAGTGAACAAAGCATACGATGGGATTGAAGAATTGCAGCCGTTGGATCCGGAAGATGCAGTGGAGACATCGATAGTAACGAT
>OGKB01001455.1_pt1 | contig 12268 bp, 10 predicted proteins | sample 1572351 | NCBI WGS metagenome assembly OGKB01 (sample SAMEA2582088, study PRJEB24529) | metagenome | biome: Human gut stool | place: China | collected 2011
TCATCTGTAGAAATATGGTGGAATCGAAAGGCTGATTTTTTAGCCTCATCTAAGGTATGCCAATAATTCTTAGCAACCTCTAACAACGTATAAGTACCCACAATATTGGTTTGAATAAAATCAGCCGCTCCCGAAATAGAACGATCGACATGACTTTCTGCGGCCAAATGCATCACTGCATCAGGCTGGTGTTGTTCAAAGACACGAGCAAGTGCTTTTGCATCACAAATATCCACTTGTTCAAAGGCATAGCATGGGTTATTTTCCACGGATTCGAGAGATTCTAAACTCCCTGCATAGGTTAATTTATCTACGTTAACTACGCTGTCTTGAGTGTTTTCAATAATATGGCGAACCACCGCAGAACCAATAAAGCCTGCACCGCCTGTGATTACGATTTTTTGCATATTAATAGAGGATCAGTTTGAAACAGAGGTAAGTACAAATGATATTGATAGAATAAAAACAATCAACTAAAACATTATAATGAAAAGAAAAAATGCTGTTTAATTTAATAATGAGAGGGGATTATCCCCTCCATAGATTCTAGACTTAACTAAGTACCATATTAAGGAAATATCCTTCTCAGATATGGTATTTTCTTAATTAAGAACACAATAGAAAAACATGAAAAATATGTAAGAAAAGCACCAAAGAATCTCCAATAAACATTATCTGCCTCTATACCTAAAATAGGTAATTCTACCTTATACATCATAAACACATGTATTAGATATATACCAAAGCTACAAGAAGAAAGTGCTTTTACTATACGTATAATTTTTCCATTTTCTACATAAACAGAAATTTCTTTAATAAGAATAAAAATAGAAACTGCTAAGAACACAGAATGAAACTGCGTATAACTAAATAATATTCTATCTAAATTATTATTTATAGTCGAATAATAAACTGTACCACAATACCTTATAATAGCACCCAAGATGCCTAATATATAAAAAGTAATTCTAACTCGTTTAGATAAATGTATTTCAGATAGCAAGAAACCAATTAAGAGAAACATTACATATCCATTCATAGGAAAGGATATATCCCAATTATATTGAATCCCTATAATTTGAAATAACACAGGAAGACAAGAGTGCGTGATAAAAATAGCAATGATTATATAGAGTAAAATACTCTTATTATCTTTCAAGTGCGAAAGAACAGGAATTAACGTATATAAAGCAAAGAGAGGCATAAAGAACCAATATGCCCAACCTTCTGGAATCCTTGTTGTAAAAATAGCACTAATCCATTCTTTCACGCTACTTATATCAAATTGTCCTAAAAGATAAAAATAAATAGACAATAATAAGCTAAAAAATACGAAAGGAAAGAATGTTTTAGCAACTCTCTTTCTGAAGAATTCACCTGTACTATATTTTTCTCTATATCTTATTAGTGTTGCCCCTGTAAGCATAAAGAAAACAGGAACTGCCCAATAAAAAAAGACCTCAAACGCTAAAGCTTGTTTCCATGCAGATGTATGAATATCATAATTATGCACAATGCCATTATGATGTAACATTAACACAGCAAAACAAGCTAGTATATTAAGAATGTCTAGATATAATATTCTTGTTTGTTTGTCGTTCATATTAACCTAATAACTTAAAAAAGTTTAATTATTTTCTTACCTACTTCAATGAATGGTTTCTCTATAAATGTATAGCTAATATGAGAAACCACTAAACAAATTATTAAATAAAATAGCAATTTACTAATTCCAGCTTGGCTACTCCATATCTCCGGTGTGATTCGCTTAAATATAAATTCAAGAACAACTATATGAGTCATATAAAGTGAGTAAGAGATATTTCCTAACCAATTCAATACTGATGAATAAGATAATATAGATGACTTTTCAATCAATAATAGTAATAAAACAATAAAAAAAGAAATAATCCCCCACTTAAATACACCATGCCCATATAATAATGGCACTTTAATTAACAAACATAAAATAGTTAAAAATAGAGTTAAATACAACAAGTATAATCCACATAAACTTCCAATATATTTAAATTTATGTAACATATAAAGCCTGTATATAAAAACCCCATAAATAAACTCTAAGAGCATTGAAGTAGAGAATATTACTGCTATAGAATCTGTATTACTAAGTTTACCTAAAGAAAAATCATATTCACCAAAGTAATAAAAACTAGAAATTACATTTAGAGTTAATATTAGTATTATGGCTAATTCACATCTAAATTTATGACTAAACAGCATAGCTACAAGAAATATTCCATAAAATATTATCTCATATGTAATTGTCCAAGCTGAAATTAAGATATTATAGCCAAAAACTGGAGATTCTTTTGAATAATCTAAATGGATTGGAATGATTGACCTGATGAATTGATCAATAGTTACCCCCCCCGCGCGATTAAAAAATAGACACTTAACACTGATATAATTAACAAAGGATATATTCTAAAAAAACGACGAATGATAAATCTAATAGCCATATGACATTCAACTTTTTCTGTTGATAAACAAATTACAAACCCGCTAATTACAAAAAATAGGTCTACACCGAAGTTACCAGATATAAATAATAAATCGCCTAAATCATTCTGAGCATAAATATTATTTATCATCCATTTCATATGAAAAAGTACAACGAATAAAGATGCAATACCTCTTAAATATTGAATAGAATTTAGCATGCTCCATCTCTCTTAATAACCGTTTGGAAAGTCTTAATCAAAATAATAATATCATTCCATAAAGACCAATTCTTCATATACCAAACATCCATTTCTACACGTTCATTAAAGTCTATGCCACTACGTCCACTTACTTGCCATAATCCAGTAATACCTGGTTTTACAGCTAATACAAGCGGTGCTTTTCTACCAATATCTTTCTTTTCAATTACCATATAAGGACGAGGACCAATTAAACTCATCTCACCTCTAAGCACATTTAATAATTGAGGTAATTCATCAAGAGAAGTTTTTCTTAAAAAAGCGCCAACCTTGGTAATGCGAGGATCATTCATATATTTATGGTAAATATCATAATAGGCTTTCTCATCGGGGTGTTTTTCTAACCATTCTGTCATAAAAGATTGATCTGAATACATAGTTCTAAACTTATAGCAAAAGAACTCTTTTCCATTAATACCTAAACGACGTTGTTTAAAGAAAACATCACCTTTAGGATCTTCCTTTCTTAACCAGATAGCAATAATAAGAAGAACGGGAGTCCACAAAAATGAAGAACCTATAACTAAAATATAGTCAATTGCCGATTTAATAAATTTATTTGTTTTACTTAGAAGATTATTTTCTAGAGTAAAGACATTTGTTCTTGAACTGAAAACATTGTAAATATATGATTGAGAGAAGTCATAGCCACTTAGCACTGGGGTAAAAATAATTTCCCTGCTGTTCTTAATATTTTCTTCAATAATTTTATTTAATTTATCTTTACTTAGATTCATACTATCAATAAAAAGGGTATTATGATTAGAATCTAACGATTTAATATACCCTAAATAATAGTCTTCAAATAATTTTGATCTAAAATCTTCATTACCAGTAATTACTTTAGCTGTTTTTTGCCAAACTCCACAAGTAAATAAAATTTTCTTTATAAAGAGTTTTGATAAAGGAATCGTTATAGTTGTTAATAAGAATATGAGTATCAAGGTACTACGAGAATAATACTCTGCATTTTGTCCTAAAACCAATCCAGCCATCAAAATAGCAAAAGATAAGAAACTTGATCTCACAACTAGCCTAGTTTCATGCCAGAAATCAAAACGTTTATTATAAACGCCAAAATAACCTAAAATAAAAATAAGGGTTATATATACACTTCCAAATGAAAGATAAGAATAATCAATTATAGGAACATCAAAGAATAAATTTAATATCTTTCTTAATGAAACAGCAAATACTATTGCAATAAATATGGCTAAAATATCAAAAAATATTAAAGCTATTATTGATAAAAATCTTTTCAAAGCGCATCCCTCTATGTTATTTTACTTAAAGTGATTATTAACACATTCTAAGGCTTCAGCAATAATATTATGCATATCAAAATATTTATACTGCGCCAAACGGCCGCCAAAAATAACATTTGATGCATTATCTGCTAATGCTTTATATTTTGAATATAATTCATTATTACGTTGATCATTGATTGGGTAATAAGGTTCATCTCCCTCTTGATATTCTTTTGAATACTCACGAGTAATCACTGTCTTAGCTTGAGTTCCATATTCAAAATGTTTATGTTCAATTATACGTGTATAAGGAACTTTATCTTCAGTATAATTTACAACTGCATTACCTTGATAATTTGGCATATCTAATATCTCATTATCAAAACGTAAACTACGATATTCTAACTTACCAAACTTATACCCAAAATATTCATCAATCATTCCTGTAAACACTATTTTATCGGCTAAACTTTCGTAATATTTTCGTTCAGAAAAAAAATCAACATTCAATTTTACTTCAATACCTTCTAACATTCTTTCAAAAATCCCCGTGTAACCACCAATTGGAATTCCTTGATAGGTATCATAGAAATAATTATTATCGTAGGTATAACGCACAGGTAAACGCTTAATAATAAAAGCCGGAAGTTCCGTACATTTACGTCCCCATTGCTTTTCAGTATAACCTTTAATCAATTTTTCATAGATATCACGACCAACTAATGAGATTGCTTGCTCTTCAAGATTTTTAGGCTCCGTAATATTCTCTTTTGATATCTGCTCTTTAATTTTAGCTTCAGCTTCTTGTGGTGTAATAACTCCCCACATTTTATTGAAGGTTAGCATATTAAATGGCAAGCTATATAATTCATCTTTATAGCGAGCGACAGGAGAGTTAGTAAAACGATTAAATTCAGCAAATTGCTGAATATAGTCCCAAACAACTTTGTTACTTGTATGAAAAATATGTGCACCATATTTATGCACATTGATGCCTTCGATATTTTGGGTATAGCAGTTTCCACCAATATGATCACGTTTTTCAATGACTAAACATTTTTTTCCACGCTTAGTCGCTTCATGAGCAAAAATTGAGCCGAATAATCCAGCACCAACAATCAGATAGTCATATGACATTTTTGTTCTCCATGTAGTTATCTTCTATTCGAAATGAATTTTGTGTATATCGTATGATAGACATACATAATAAATTTTTCTTTTAATAGAAGTAGAATAATGAAATAAGCAAGGAAAAAAACCGAGCTTGAGCATAAAAAGATAATTAAAGTAGAAGTATTTCCAACAAACTCTCTTACAAATAAAGCACAAGCTATCGCAATGAGTAAAGCGATAATAATCTTATGCAACTGTAACCCAGAAAATAGGATTTTTATATATTGACGTAAAATAATCATCTGTACAATGAGTACTGAAAGCTCCGCAGCAATTACAGATAATGCTGTACCAACTGCTGCTAATTTAGGGACCAAAAGAAAATTTGCAATAACATCTACCGTCGCAGCACATAAAACAGAGAAAAGCAATTGTTTATCTTGTTTTAATGGTAACAGTATCTGAATACCTAAAATATTTGTAATCGCACTTAGTATTAACGCCCAAGCAACAATTTGTAACGGAATAATAGATGCCACATAATTCTCACCAGCAAGAATTAAAATGGTTTCTTTAGCGAATAAAGTAAAAAAGATAACAACAGATGCTGCAATAACAATGATAAAATTAGTTGATTTTGCTAAAGCCTCATGAAATTCTGTTTCCATATGGTTTTCAACGTAATAGGATAAGCGAGGCAATAACACAACACCTAATGAAGTTATTAAAGTAAACAAAATACCTTTTACTCTTACTGCTGCATTATAATACCCTACCTGTTCTGGTGAACTAAGCAAGCCTAGCAACCCTTCATCTAAACTGGTATAGATCGCAATAGCCATTGAAGTTAAAAATAATACAAACATGGGCTTTAAATGTTTCTTAAATTCATACTCTGAATACAATGTATAATTTATTAGTTTTCTTGAGTTGATTAAATTAAGAACACCTGAACCAACAATAGCAAAAATAGAGATAAAAGCAAAAATAATATAGTCACTTTTTTCTTTAACAAAGAGAAAGACTAAAAATAATGATGCAATCTTAAAAACAATTGTTCTTATTGTAATGTATTGATACTTTTCTAATCCTTTATAGAGCCATTCTATTCCAATAATCGTAAAGAGAACAAACAATGAAGTTACCCAAAATAACTCTTTCTCCATAGCAAATTGGGGTACAACTGATATTGCAATAACTAACGCAATATAAACAATAATCATTGAGATAATATTAATAAATAATAACTCATGCATTGTTTTAGATAAACGATCTTTATCATCCCTCACTTGCGCTATAGCTCTTATTCCATAAGTTGACACCCCAAAAGAGGCAAAAAGAGTAAAGTAGCTCACAATAGAGAGAGCAAAAGCTACTTTTCCTGTGCCTTCGGGTAATAAAACTCTTGATACATAAGGGAATGTAATTAGAGGAAAAAGAAAGTTAGACACCGTGAGTATAAAATTCATTATAAAGTTGAATTTTATACTTTTGATATTATCCGTCATAATAATATTTAATTCATGCTTAGCAGTGATTCAGCTTTTTTTAAAGCTAAGCAAGTATAATGACCTTTTTGTAGTAACTGAGATATTTCTTGAACATTTAATAACATATTTTTATATTCATCTTCAGAAATAGTAGATAATTTATCTTTCAACTCATTTAGAGAGGAAACACAAATACCCACATTATGTTCTCTTACAAAGTCTGCTTCAGCAGCTTTATCCCAAATAGCCACGGGAATTCCAGAGGCTAGATAAAGAGAAAGTTTATGTGGGTTGTTATATTGCAAATATTCTCCAAAGTCACCACTACAAGTATCTATACTATTTCCATCCCAAACTAAACCAAACCCTGAGTTGAGCTGATTTGGAATCTCTGAAGCGGGGAATGAGCCATGATATTGAATATCTTCATATTGTTCTAATGAATGAGAAAAATTAGGCCCATATAAATGAACTATAATACCTAACTTACCAAGTTGGGCAATATAGGCCGATTTATTAATATCTAGATTTCCTGCAATTGAAATTGCTCGTTCAAATATAACATTCTGGTTTGTCGCTTCTTTATCCATTAAATAATCAAAAATTTTAAGGCTAACTAGTTTATTTTCTGAAGTTTCTTTTTTTGTAAAGAAGGCTTTCATCTTATCATTATGTATAATAATTGAATCAGCAATAGATATCATAAAATTAAATTCTTTTTTATAATAGTTATTATATAGACTCTTTCTTAGCTCCTCTACATCATGAACTAAAGATATAAATTTTACTTGTTTATCTTTCTTAAGTTTATTAAGGACCCAATTACGAATCAGTTGCTTGTGGTGATAAGGATTTTGAATAAGTACTAATGAATTAGGAGTAATAGAAAAATAGATCTTGAGCCAATCAATAAAAAAAAGTGTTTGTCTTCTAATTTTTCCCCATAATGAGTCTATGCTTGTTGCTGTTCTAATTACTTTAGCTTCATAACCTAAATTTTTCGCTACATCACATACGTCTTGTACAGCTTTACTACCTGCGTGGTTATGTTCAGTACTTAACTCAACAATTTGATATTTTTTCATTTGATTATTAACCTTATATTATCTAGCCTTTTAACTTTGTAAATAAAATAGGCAATCTAGACTTTACTAATTTTACAAAATTACCTAATAACACAAGTAGAGAGCTCATCCTATATTTTAATAAAAAATATATTGGTTTCTGTTTTTTACTTACAAGGTCAGAATTATTTTTCATTAATTCAAATTGCTCTTGATTATAAACAGAATTAATAATCCAACTTCTTTGCTCTTTGAATGTTAAATTTGCATTAGGTGAAGTATTTCTCTCAATGGCAGAAAGGGTATAGCGAATAAACCGATTTACTAATAATTTTAGTGCCTCCTCGCCAAGATTCCCTCTTGTTTTCAAAAGAGTAGCAAATGAAGAAAGTGTTTTCATATGAATTGAAAAATAATCTGGTACAAATTTAGCTGTTAAACTGCCATTGTTTCGCTTCATATAAAAATAAAAAGGTTCATTTAAAACATATAAATTTGATATCTCTCTAAAAAACTTTATATTAAATTCAAAATCTTCTTTTAATGCTTGATGTTCATTTCTTATATGGTGTTTGTCAATTATCTCTTTCTTGTAAAACTTATTACTGCTAGAGCCAAATAAAAATTTACATTCTAGATCTATTAGTACATCATTAATATTTTTATCGAAGAACCCACTATATTTACTAATAATATTTTTCCTATAATTAACAACATTATCTATTTCATATATTTCTTGCATTCCGACATCAATGACATCAGGATTGTACTTATTAACTATTTTGCTTATTCTCTCTAATAAATTTTTCTCAAACATATCATCAGGATCAACAAATGATATATAATCCCCAGTCGCAATATCTATTCCGTTATTTCGACTACAAGCTGCACCAATATTTTCTTTATTTAATACTGCCTTTACTCTTCTGTCTTTAAAACTAAGAATCTTAGTTTTTGTATTATCCGTAGAGCAGTCATCAACAAAAATAAATTCAACATTTTTATAAGGTTGAGAGATTAATAATTCATATAAATCATCTAAATATTTAGAAACATTATAACAAGCAAAAATAAGACTAATTTTCATTGTGCTTACCTAATAAAATTTTTTGAACAAAATGGGAAACATTAATAATATTATATCCATTTTTATCTAAAGCCACTGAATCACTTTTCCGTTGATTATTTTTATTATTTATAATTGATATAATTCTATTACTCCAACGAGCCACATTATCAATAGGCAAGAATTCTGTTGAAGAAACTAATTTTGCCTCTTTTGATACATTATCTGATAATAATGTTGGTAAACCTGCAGCCTGTGCTTCAACTGCAACAATCGGCAATCCTTCAAATAAAGATGGCAGTATCAGTATATCTGAAGCAATCATAAGCTGATTGACATCATCACGAATGCCCATAAAAGAGATATTTTTGATATTTCTCTCTGAAATATATTTCTCAATATCTTTTTTTAATTCTCCATCGCCGACATAAGCCATCGTCACATTCGGTATTTCTTTATTTAATGCATGCATAATTTCTAAAGCAAAAAAAGGATTTTTCTGATGATTCATTCTAGCAACATATAGAATAACAGGATTATCATTCCACTCTAAATTCTGTCTAATACTCTTATATTTTTCTATTGAATATTCATATTTATTAATATCAATACCGTTTTTAATAACTTGGTATTTTTCATTCTTGCCATACATAAATATACCAGCTTTTTCAGAGCAAGCTAATTTTATATTACTTAGTTTGTTGAGTAACCATCTTAATGAGTAATGTAATCTCTTCTTGGTTGTATCAGCATTATGTGAATGAGTTACAATTTTTCTTCTCAAGAAGAATGCTGGAAGCATATTTAATACGTATCCTGCATTCATTATATTAAAATAAATTGTATCGTAATTCCCTTTTTTAATTACTTTATACATTTCCCATAGGCTGCGAAGTAAACCTTTATTTTTGGGAGGGATGTAATGAATTCTACAACCGTTTTTAAGATAAAAATCATTAAAAGTCATGCTTGGAAAGTCACAAACAAAATCAAATTGGATTTTATCTTTATCTAGGTGTTGATAAATATTACGAATATAGGCTTCCATTCCACCTAAATTGTCGGTCATACCATATACAAGAATACGTTTCATTATTTTTCCAGTAATTAAAAGCTTGCTTCGTATTTTTTGCCAAGAAATTTTGCTTGTAAGAAAGCTAAAATCTTTTTACCCCAATTAATTTTCTCTCCATATACAAAAGGGAGTTCTTTTATCTTAATTGGCGTATTCTTATTATATTGCATAAGCCAAACATTAAAGAGTAATTCACTTACGCGTCCATAAAAACGGGCGTGGAATGCAGAATATTTATCTGCAGGTAACCGTTTTTCTAATTCAAATAAGATAGGAAATAACCAACTGCAGTAACTATCCGTTAATTCTCTAGACATAATGAACATATTAAACATATATCCACTACGTTGCTTCATTACTTTATCAAAACTTTCTAAATATTCACCGCACTTTTCGCTAATAATCTCACGTGTTATATCTAAATGCTCTGCATGTAAGGTGTTAGCATAGTGAGAATAAAGTGTTTCAATATAATAATTACGTTTACTTGGCACAATAACATCATAATCAGCTAACAAATCAGAAGCTTCTTTATGGGTTAAATATAGGTTATCAAGCGGTTGATTTTTCCTCTCAAAACACCCTTTTGTAGTAAAAAATCTTCTATAGTGAATAAGCCCAAGATAATCATTAGGTAAGTTTTTCCATGCCCAATAAAGTCCTGTAAGCTCACAAAAGTAAGGATTTTTGATAGAGATATTTTCTCCTTCGTTATCACCTTGATAACCAATATCCGTCTTTCCTTCTTTACCAACATGAACAGGTAAATACATATCATCTAAAGGCATAAAATACTCTTTATGAGTAGCAATGATTATTTTTATATTTTTCAAAATGACACCTATTGTATTATGAATAACTATCTTTCTTTATATATGCAGTATGATAAAAAGATAACATTAACAACCAATAAACATTTATAGAAACATCTAATAAGCGGTCTTCAATCATACTATTAATTGTTAAAATAACTATAATTGAAATAAATTTATAATCGTTTAATTTAAGTCTTTTATATGTAAGGATTATATAACTAGCAATAGAAAGAATGGTGAATAAGACTCCGTATCTTAACATAAACTGTAAATAAGAAGAATCTACATAATTGTATAATTCTTCTGAGATTTCTTTTGTACTTCCGCCAAAACCAATAAATTCTATGGTTTGTCCTAGTAATGGAATATGGTATTCCTGGAAAGCATTATAGCCTAGTTGTAATCTACCGCTTAGTACATTATTGATCTCTAAATAAAGTGTATTTTCTGTATTAAAATTATATGAAAGATAAAAAATCACTAAGAATCCAACTAAGTAAGATAAGGATATTACTTTCGACATAAACTTATTACGATAGATTCTTCTAAAAAAGATAATACTTATATAATAAAATACTAGAAATAGCATTATACTATAACCAGACATCCTAGCATCGGCTAGTTCTAATGCAAGAAAAATTGAAATACACGATAATAATATTAAAATTAGATGATTAAATGCCTTTCTTTCATTCATTAAATATGCATAAGCAATTACTATACTCTGTAAATATGCTGCAAAAACTGTTGGATAAATTGTTCCAAATGAATTTCTTATTTTAATTTCTCCATCTCTAATTCTAGAATATTGGAGATTAGGAATAATATCTAGTAATGTAGATAAATAGGTGAATATAAGTAACAATATAATAGTTATGAAAAATGTAACTATGATATATCTAAAGTTAACATTTTTAGCACCTAATATGAGCGCAATTAATGTAATAAGCTGTCTATCTCCTGTATTTAGGCTAATTAAACACATAAGAGAGAAGACAAATAAATAAGATAGCAATTCTTTAAGAGAAAATGAATCCACTAAAACTAGCTTTATAGCGAGAAATAGAACAACACCTGAAAATAGAACTATTTTTATTAATGGATAAATTTCTAGGCTAGAAAACATCGAGTGATTTAGAAATGTATTAATAAGGTATAATATAAAACTTACCAAATAGAAAAAATTAGCATAATAGCTATTATTTTTTATACTTCCTAAATCACCCATATATTAAATAACTCTTAATTTATTTTTTCAAAAAACTTTTTACTAATACCACTAAACAACCTAGCACACTTCCTAAAAATGCACCTGCAATAAGTAAAATTAAGCGTTTCGGCCAATCACGTTGAACTGGATAGTCGGGCTCACTTAAATAATAATATCCGCTGACAGCACCTTCTTTCTCAACTTTTTTCTCTAATACATTTAATAAGTTAGCTTGTTTTTCAATATTATAATAATTCAGAGGATAGACTAAAGGTGCATTTTTCAAGGTATCAACCTGAGCTTGTAAGTACTTTTCTCCTAACATAAATAAATATGATCCATCACTGAGTTTAGAATCACTAAATGGCACCTTCGCATCACCTAACAATACTTCTGGTACGCTTACATTACCACTTAAAGATTTTGAATAATCTTTAATCCCAGCTGATTTTGCGATATCTAATG
>OGKB01001461.1_pt1 | contig 12209 bp, 4 predicted proteins | sample 1572351 | NCBI WGS metagenome assembly OGKB01 (sample SAMEA2582088, study PRJEB24529) | metagenome | biome: Human gut stool | place: China | collected 2011
TGGATCTTCGCAAGTCCCTCAATGCCCTTTAAGCCGATGGATTTTACGGTATCCTTGTAGTAACCGTACTTCTCATACATGGCAACCATCGCATCCCATAAGGTCATGCCCTTTTCCTTGTAGTAAGCAGCAGCCTCACAGAGGGCAGCAGTCGCGGAGATCGCATCCTTATCACGGGCATATGTACCGATCAGGCAGCCGTAGCTCTCCTCCATACCGAACATGTAGGTTCCCTTGCCGGTTGTCTCTTCTTTTAAGATCTGCTGACCGATATACTTGAAGCCGGTCAGAACCTCGACAAGCTTGCAGCCATAGTGTTTCGCAACGGCATCAACCAGATTTGTGGTAACGATGGATTTTACGACTTCTCCGTCAGCCGGAATCTTTCCTGCTGCCTGTTTCTGGCTTAACACATAGTCACATAACAGGGAGCCGGACATATTTCCGGTAAGCGGGATATATTCACCGGACTTTGTATCTTTTACATAAACACCGAGACGGTCTGCATCCGGGTCCGTTGCAAGAACAAGGTCCGCGTTCTTCTCTTTTGCAAGCTTCAATCCGAGTTCAAACGCCTCGGCAGCTTCCGGGTTCGGATAGCTGACGGTCGGGAAATCTCCGTTCGGAAGTTCCTGCTCCGGCACAACATAGACATTCTCGAAGCCGATCTCTTTCATCACGCGGCGGGCCGGGATATTTCCGGTTCCGTGAAGCGGTGTGTAGACGATCGTGATGTCTTTCTGCATACGGTTGATCGCTTCCTGGTTGACTACCTGGGCTTTTACCTGGGCGATATATTTGTCATCGATCTCTTTTCCGATGACCTGGAATTTTCCGCTCTTTAATGCCTCTTCCTCGGTCGTCGTTTTCACGGTGGAGAGATCCTCGATCGCAAGAACTTCAGCCGTTACCCCTTTATCATGCGGCGGTGTGAACTGTGCGCCGTCCTCCCAGTATACCTTATATCCATTGTATTCCGGCGGGTTATGGCTCGCGGTGATGTTGATGCCGGCGATGCAGCCTAACTCACGGACTGCGAAGGACAGTTCCGGTGTCGGGCGCAGGGATTCGAATTTATACGCCTTGATGCCGTTTGCGGCGAGTGTCATTGCAGCCTCCATGGCAAATTCCGGAGACATATGACGGGAGTCAAACGCGATCGCAACGCCCTTGTCTGCTCCGCCCTGTTTGATAATATAGTTCGCAAGTCCCTGAGTCGCGCGGCGGACTGTATAGATATTCATACGGTTGATTCCGGCTCCGATGATTCCGCGAAGTCCTGCGGTACCAAACTCCAGGTCCATATAGAAACGTTCTTTGATCTCATTTTCATCGTTCGCAATTGCGCGAAGCTCTTCTTTTGTCTTCTCGTCAAAGTACGGATTGGCAAGCCATTCCTGGTAGATCTTCATGTAATCCTTCATGTTTTGACTCCCCTCATGCATTATTTTTCCGGGGCGGAAAAGATAATTCCAACCACCTGTAAGATAGGTTCATTATATTACATTTCAAATGAAAAATAAAGTTATTTCCATATCCCGTTTCTTGATAATCTTCTTGTTTTAACCCCAAAAACCTTCTATAATGAACATGTGTGGTGCAATCGAAAAATTTTTGTGTAAAAAAATATTTTATATTGAGTGAGGATTACATATGGAAAATTATAAGAGTAAGATCATAACTGCGGAAGCTGCTGTTGCAGCAGCCGTAAAAGACGGCGACTGGGTCGATTATGGATTCGGCGGCGGATTCCCGGAACTTCTTGATAAGGCACTTGCTGCAAGAAAAGGTCATTTAAAGGACGTCAAGATCCGCGGCGGTCTCGTGATCCGTCCGCGCATTGAGGTCGTTGAGGCTGACCCGGAACAGGAAAGCTTCTCCTACTACAGCTGGCATATCGGTGACTACGAACGGAAACTCCAAACCCGCGGCCTTGTAAAATTCATGCCGGTGGTCCTTCGTCTTCTCCCGACACTCTACCGCCAGCGCTATATCCGGACAGACGTTGCTTTCGTCCCGGTATCCGCACCGGATGAGAACGGCTACTGCGGTCTCGACATCTCAAACTTCGCATGGAGAACCATGTTTGAGAGTGCAAGAACTGTGATCTTTGAGATCAATGAACATTATCCGAAGCTTCAGGGTGTTGACGGTTCCCACCGTGTCCATCTCTCCGAGGCGGATTATATCGTAGAGGGCGCTCATGAGCCGCTTCCGGTAAGAACTTACAAAGCTCCGTCTGAGACAGATATCCAGATCGCAAAGCTCGTCGTAAACGAGATTCCGGACGGCGCGGTTCTCTCTCTCGGTGTCGGCGGCGTTCCGTTCACCGTTGCAAATATGTTGGCAGAGTCTGACCTAAAAGACCTTGGCTGTCATACCGGAACCATCAGTGACGCTTACTTAAACCTCTGGAAAGCCGGAAAGCTCACAAATGCGAAGAAAGAATTCGATACCGGTCTCTCCACATGGAACCTCGCGATGGGCTCCCAGGAGTTCTATGACTGGATCTCTGAAAATCCGAAGCTTTTCCACCCGGCTGACCTCGATTATGTCCATGATCCGCAGCGCATCGGAACCATGAAGAACGTCATCAGCATCAATGGCGGCGTGCAACTTGACCTGATGGGTCAGGAGAATGCGGAGTCCGCAGGAACCCGCCAGCTCTCCGGTATCGGTGGACAAATGGATTTCCTTGAGGGCGCTTACCGTTCCGTTGGAGGAAAGGGATACATCTGCATCAACTCCGCAAGAAAGGCAAAGGACGGCACCTTAAAGTCCAACATCGTCCCGTTCATTCCGGGCGGCTCCACTGTCTCCGCACCGCGTACCATGATCCAGAGCGTTGCGACCGAGTACGGCATCGCGAACCTCTCCGGAAAGACCTTAAGAGAGCGCGCCGAGGCCATGATCGCGATCGCGCACCCGGATTTCAGGGATGAACTGGAACAGTATGCGAAAGAGGCGTTCCACTAAAAAATAAAAAGTTCCATATTGAAAAAATCTACGGCAGAATCCGATGATATTCCACTCACCGGATTTCTGCCGCAGATTTTATCTCATCCATATAAGACTCCTGCCTCATTGACAAGGATCTACCTAATCCATTACAGACGTTTTTTCTGTGTATCCTAAAACTTCTCATCCCTGCACAAGATGTCAAAATCCTGCATGAGTTGTACTTTCAGGACAGTAAAACTTTGTTATAATGGATCATATAGAAACGAGAGGAGATTGTTGAGTATGAACAGCCCATTCTGGTCCCTTGTCATGCGGAATTTTCTGGAATTTTTTTCAATGGTGCCCTGTGCGGTTCTCTGCTTTCTTCCGGTTCAGGACCGGCTCCGCCAAAAACCGCTGAATATTTTTCTCACCGGTATCCCGCTCTCGATCCTCTGGGCTTTCGCCGGAGGCCTCGTCTGCGCAGGTTTCGGGATTTCGAGAAACTTCTGGGGCCTGCCGTCCTTTATCCTGTTTGCGGTATTCTTCCATCGGGTCTGTGATCTCGCCCTCTGGAAGCCGTTCAGTATCCTGATCGCCGTCTGCGCGGTCTTCTCCTGTATCACAAACCTGACACTCGTCGCGGATGCCCTCATTGACCGGACGAACACCTCCGGTCTGTTCACGCTTCCGGGCTCGGGGATTCACCTGCTGCTCTCCGTTCTCATCGTGGCCATCGTATGGTATCCGGCAACCCATGCCGCGAAATGGCTGGTGGACGATATCGAAATGGCGAAGACCTGGTATATATTCTGGGTATTCCCGGCGGCCTTCTTCCTGCTGAACCGCCTGATCCGTCCGCGCTACTATGAGACACTCTACACGAACCGGGTCATGAAGTTTTATCCGATTTTAATTCTGGCGCTCCTGACCTTCCTCCTGCTCTTCTATTTTATGTTCTACCTGATGGCATCGGAGATGAACCAGAACACGAGACTTTTGAGGGAAAATGAGCTTCTGCAGCTCCAGAGTGCCCAGTACCGCAATCTCCAGCGCTCCATCGATGAGACGCGGATCGCCCGCCATGATCTCCGTCAGCATCTCACGGTGCTCTCGGGATACGCGGCGAACAAAGATCTTGACGCGATCTCAGACTATCTCGCTTCTTTCCGGAAACATATGATGCCGGAATGGCTGCCTGCTTACTGTGAAAATCATGCCATCAACGCGATCCTTAGCTACTACGCGCAGATTGCAGAAAACGCCGGTACTACTCTGGAGATTCAGGCTCAGATGGAAAAAGAAATACCGGTCCCGGAGCCGGAATTCTGCGTGCTTTTAGGAAATTTACTGGAAAACGCGGTGGACGCATGTCGGGAAAACAATGAAAGCGGCGCGATCAAGGTCCATATCCGCCAGACCGGCACGTCCCTCATAGCCATCACGGTGGACAATCCTTGCAGAAAGCCGCCAGTTCTTGAAGGAAAGCGTTTTCTCTCCACAAAGCACAGTGGCCCCGGCATAGGTACCCAGTCTATCCGTCTCATCGCTGAACGGCACCATGGAGATGCGCGGTTTGAATGGAAGAACGGGATGTTCTACGCATCGGTGATCTTAATTCCGTCTGCAGAATCATGATAGAAATAGCAAAATGTTTCCGGGCAATTTCGATCGTTCACTGTAATTTCTCAAACTTTTTCTTGACTATCTTACATTGCGGTTCCGCTGAAATTGAACGGTAGGCGGAAACGGGTTCTCCCGTTACAGGGAAAGGGTATCCGGCCGGTACCCTGTAAAGCAGCGTCTTCTATGGACGAATCAGAGTGGTAACGCGGTGAAAATCATCGTCTCTTCATGCAGCAATGCATGGGGAGATTTTTTTTCGCTTAAATATCGCATAAATGCCGGAAGTGAAGCGTATTATGGCTTCATTTCACACGAATTTCGATTGCAGAAAAAGAAAGATCCGCAGGTTCCCACTTTTAGGATCCTGCGGATCTTTTTTACTTCATGTCGTAACTGTTCAGTGCCCTCACAGTTACGCGCAAAAATCCATTCCTAATCGGCTATGCCGATAGGATTTTTGCCTTCTATTCTAAGTTTTCTTACGGTCAGCGCAGTAAATGCGCAGACCTACTGAACAGTTACTTCATGCCTTAATTTTCTTTTGCTTCAAGTCCATCCCATACACCGTCTTTATCGACATAATATCCATCTGGTGTCCTGATTTCTCTGTACATGGAGCCAAGCGGCACAGCTCCGGATGTCTTTGACAAGTAGTACCATTTTCCATTGATGAACTGCCAACCTGTGAGCATCGCTCCGCTCGCCGGATCGAGATAGTACCAATGCTGGTCTGACTCATCGTAATGCCAGCTTGTCTGCATTCCGGTGTTCTCGTCGATCAGATACCACTTTCCGCTGGCGTTATCCTGTGCCCATCCTCTCTTCAGATAGCCGTCAGAACCGAAAGCCCACCATTTTCCGTCTTTCTGGATCCAGCCCAGCTTTTCACCGTTCTGATCACTGGTCTTTTCTCCTGCCGGATAGGTGCCGTCCTTGAATTCGAACCACCAGCCCTTTTCATCGCGTTTCCAGGTTCCCTGTGCGTCATTTTCAGAAGAGCTGCTGTTAGAAACATTCTTTCCGAAGTTCGTTGCCGCCGGATTCTTTGTGCTGCCGGAACCGCCGGAATTGTCGGAATCATCGGATCCGCTGCTTGCTCTGCGGACTGCATGAAGTGTTCCGTTCTCAAAGAGGATCTCGTAATTTCCAGATGTCAGACCGGACGGCTGTATCGCGTAATCGCCCGCCGCGCTGTCTGGCGCGTATTCACAGGTAAACTGCAGGCTGCCGTTCAGCACATCCGCGGTATCTGTTCCTGCAAATCCTTCGTAGAGGACTGTGTACTCCGGAATCGCATCTCCAACTGTAACATTCTGATCCACTGCTTTTACACTGAGTAGTGCTTTTTTGATCTCAAAGGAAAAGATCCGGCTTCCCGCTTCGTAGTTCTTTCCGGCATCCGCATGTACTTCCACTGTATAGGTTCCGGTGCCCGCTGAAGCTTCCGTTAAGATCTCACTGCCGTTTTTGATCGTCACGGTCACGTTTCCATCGCTGTCCGTCCATGCCTCCGGCGCAGTGTTTTTCGCGTCATAGACACGGTTTAACTGATCCAGATTTCGAAGTTCGAACTCCGGCTTTGCCTGAGATACGGTCAGTTTTCCTGGTTGATATGTGATCTCATAATTTCCGTTTTCCGCTGTGAGTCCGGACGGGATGATCTCGTACTCATCCACATCGCTGCCGACCGCATACGCGCACTCGTAGGAAAGTGTTCCGCCGAGTACTTCCGGGCTCTCACCGTTTACAAAACCTTCGAACGTGCTGCTGTATACCGGCGGTTCGTCCTTATAGGTCACATATTGGGACTCTGCCGTCACAGTAAGCGGAGCCGGGGTGATCGCAACGGTTGCGGAACCGCTTAAGGTGTCGAAGTTTTTCTTTATCACCGTGTAGTAGACGGTATGGCTGCCTGTGTTCTTGTATACAGGGCTTTCTGCGAGTGTGCAGTTATCTTCGGACTCTCCATAAAGGATCTTACCGTTTTCAGCGTTTCCGGTAAGGGTGATCTTGATTCCGTGAGACTGTCCGTCGTAGATTCCTGTATAACCGGCTGCGTCGACGCCTGTGATCGATGCATTTTTAATCTCGATTTCAAAGCTTCCAGATACGGAATCATGATTTGCCGCAGACGCAGTGTAGTATACCGTATAGGTTCCAGCATCTTTGAAAGGAGGAGCATTTTTTAATGCCTTCGTTTCGTCTGCGGCCTGTTCTGCTGTGAGGCCATAGCGGAAGGTGATAGCCGTTCCACCGATCGTACTTCCTGTTGCCGTGACTTCCGGCAACTGTTCACTTCCATTGTAGGTCAATTCACTAATCTGCCGTACAGAAACATTCTTAATTTGGGCATTTTCGATCTTTGCACCGCTGCAGGAGACCTCGGAAAGCTCACTCGTTGTAAGTTCATAGCGATCCGCAAATTCCGGATCCAATTTGATCTCTGTCACATTCACAGTATCTGTCCCGGAATCACTGGAGGTCCATTGGAAAGTTCCATTGGCCTTTAATTTTCCCGCATCTTCCGGCAGGATCGGTTTTCCGTCAGCAGAACTGAGCGTAAGCGTTCCCTCAGCGTTTGTACCTCCATCATAAGTCTTTGACTGAAGAGTGTTTACAGAAGGAACGAGCCGCGCTTTGGAGACTGTAAATGCGACCGGGGTGCTTTCCGCTTCCTTGTAATTTTGGCTCTGGCTTACGACTGCCTTTACATACCAGAGTCCAGGTTTATTCTCTGCATTCCATTCCTTATATTCACCGTTTTCGTTACTACTGTAGATGTATTTAATTTCTCCTGTGGTGTCCGCTGCCGTGAGCTCCGGCTTCGGTGTTTCTCCGTAGCGGATATCCGGGCATGTTACTGTGGAGATTGTGTTTGAAGCGCGATAGATCTTTAAATCTGTCCCTATGCGTACAGGATTTTCCTGCGCTTCCACATTCTTTCCACCGCTGCTGGTAATTCCCATATAATAAGTTGCATATTCTTGATCCGGATCTGCATTGACCTCATAATGTCCTTCTGCATTTCTCGAAACCTTCTGGGTCAACTCTGCGTCACGATACAGTTCAAACCGGATCTCTCCATAACCTGTCACCGTATGTCCGCCAACGGAATAAGCATCCTTTATTCCCGGTTTAAGATAGTCCTCTTTATCGTTGCCATAGTTGATGCTTGTTACAGTCTGAAACCAGTCAGGATTGAACGTGGCTTTCTTGATCGTTATCTCTCCAATTCGTAAATTTGTAACACGTTCAACTCCATTTTCACTATTGGTGCTTACATAGATTCCATAGGTTCCTGCTGCCGCCGGAGCACCGATGAAATTATCAGCATCCTCTGCACCAACTTTTTCCTTATACTGAACAGCACCGATGCCAAACGATCCTTCTTTTCCCTCTACAGGTCGCACTTCTATCTCATGTATATCACCATTATGTGTATAGGTAAATTCAGTGGATCCAACTATCTGGAAATCATCCGTTGTCAGCGTGCGTTTGAGAGTCTTAAATTTGACTGTCTGCATTTCCGACACATCATTATTATCATTCTCTGCTACAAGATAATATGTATATGACGTATCAACAGAGAGATTATTCAATTCAATAGAAAATTTACCATTTTCTACATCTACTGTTGCAAAGCTCGCCTTACTATCCTCTTTCTTTGCTTCTGCTCTGAGCGCTTCTCCAGTGTATCCTTGATAATTAGAATTTGTATAGTATACTTTTGTTCCATCTGAAGTTCCCTTTATAGTCGCAAAATTCTCTTTGATATCATCAGATGATATTGCTGCGTCAAACTTAACCTGATATCCTGCGTAAAGTTCAATTTCCGGTATTTGACCTTGTGGATTTAACCTATCTTCGACAAGTTGATTCACTGTTGCTGTTGTATCTGTCGCAGTGCCATTTCTGTTTGAATCTTCTTTGTACCTCCATACTGAAAAAGCCGCACCATCTGGCAACCCGAGATTGCTCAAATAGCTTCGATGGCTATCGTCAAGATTCAGAAGATATTCATCGTAAAATGGATCCTTTTCATCTTTTCCAGTATAATACTTCACATGAACTGTATAAAGATTCGGTGCGCTGAATGCATAAATCTCAGTTGTTTCCGGATTATCAGAAATCTTATGCTCATTATATACTGCAAAGATCGGAGTCTTTCCGCCAGACAGTGTAATATGTTCAAGGAGATCCCGATAATTTGAGGTCGAGGCTTTGAAAAGCTTCATGTTCGCCCCTGTGTCATTTCCGTCCAACGGGAGATTGATTTTAAGGTTTTCTTCGCCTGTTGCCTTTGCCTTTGTAAAATCGATCTCATTTACTTTTGAAGCACTTTCGATCTGCATAGATGCGAACGGGAAATTTCCTTCAACCGTAAATTTTGCAGTCCCGCTGACACTATTTTTCTCTAAAGCCATATAAACATCCGGCCGATTCTCACCACCGGAAATTTTTCCGCCTGACAAGGTAACTTCATTGAGATGTGTGTGCTTTAAACCATACTCTCCGCCTTTGATCGTTCCCCCTGTCATCTCGAACTTAGCATGGTCTTCCTGCAATCCGCTGCTTCCAGATCTATACAGATAAACCGCCGTATTCTTTTTTGACTCTATCGTTCCACCGTTAACTGCTACTTTTACGCCACCAGTTGCGCTGATTGCATATCGGTTTTGCGAAGAATAAGCGGACTGATCTACAATATGCGCATTACCATCTACAATCAGATCTGCAGAGTTCAATGTGATAACAGACTCATTCGCATTATCTGCATTCACAGTTCCAATAATCTCCCCACCTGTAATATGGATCGTACTTTTTGTCTCTCCATTGAAACCGCTGCAGTTAATTTCAGATTCCAAAGTTCCCGTTCCAACAACATTTACTTTTCCAGTGATCTTTCCCTTAAGCAAAACTGGTTTATCGTCAGCGTTGCCTGAATCTACTGTAATATCTCCAGCAATTGGATTTTTTGTTGTTCCCACACTGATTTCTACTCCATCCGTTCCAGTGTTTCTCAGCAGAATTTCATCTATAATTCCGGATACTGTAACTTGGGCTTTAGTGTACTTGACCGTCTCTACTTTCTCAGTCCCATCCTCAGTTTTGTCATACGTAATCGTAACCTGATACTTTTCCGGATCGGAAGGTAACTGGATTTCCGCACTTTTAATATTTCCTGCCGGAATCAAACTGGATTCAGCATTTTGATTCATAATGCGGATATAGATGCCCACCGCTCTCGCTTTGTAACTCTGATACTGGCCCGCACTTCCTACAGAAGAATTATGATTGACAATGCTTAAATGAATCCCATTGACTAACGTATCCATGTTCTCAGATGAACCTTTGATCCAGTTTTTCAATGATGAACTGGCCTGCATTGCAAGGTCACTTACCACAAATTTGAATGAGTTATTTATCGTTTTTAAATTCACTGCAACAATAGTAGCACAGGATTGAGCACTGTAACCATAATATATCGATCCATACGTATTTTTACCTGCAGCAGATATATCAATATTACCTGATAATGATAATTTTGTCTTATCTAACATTGAAATTGCAAAAGCTCTTCCCGATGAATTAGTGTTCTCGGCATAAATTTTTCCACCACTGATAGAAACCTCTTCGCTTTCGCTAATTGCAGTAATCGTACTCGTATCATCTTTTATATTATTGAGTTGTCCCCCACATATATCTATATCTTTTATTTGTGCCAGTTGTCCATTCCATGTACCGACTTTTATTTTAATACTGCCTGTTCCACCGTTTCCTCTGGCATTTCCATTAATTGTTCCTCCATTTAAAGAAATCACATCATTTTCATACATATAAAAGCCATCTACAGACTTAACAGTACCGCCATTTTGTTCAAAAATAACTGTAGAATTCTTAGAATTCTTAGCAGAAGACCTACGAATAACGTACGAACTTGTTGTTATATCAGCCTCATTGTGTATAATAAATGTGTCATTTGAGCCAATAATAAATGCTTCAGCTGCACTCGTATATGTGCCTTTCAAAGTCAATTCGCAGCTTTCCGTAAGTGTCGGCGCTTCTCTACTAATATTGACATTATCAAAATTAATATTTATGTTCGTATCTGTACCGAAACTCAAAATCTTGTTGAACGCATCTGTCAGACTATTTAAGTTTTCCCCATCTTCTGTCAAGCTTCCGCCAACAACCTTAAACTTCCCATCTGTCTGGCTGATCGTATATATTCCTTCCGTAACCGGCTCCGCATTCATCGCACTCTTAGCCATTTTTCTCTTTATCTCCGGGGTCTCTTTCCCATTCGATGCTGTCGCGGTCTCCTTCTCAAGGTCAGACTCGGTCGTCTCGTTTGAATCCACAGTTGTATCCCGTTTCTCGTCCGCATTGGACTCGCTGGCTGTCTCGGCCTCGATTTTTTTATTCTCTTCTTCCAGATTTTCTTCCAGCGCCGGGATCGTCTCCGCTTTCGCCATAATTCCCATATCGCCATGATTGACCAGAAGGACCGCAATCAGGACTGCTGCAGACATACGTTCATACCATTTTCTCTTTCTCATATTCATTTCCTCCTTTATGACAGATTCTTTCGGATTATACTTGCAAAATATCAGACCATTCCACGATTCATAGATAATTCTATTATATGTTTTTTCTGTTCCGCATGCAATTCTTTCTGCACAAGATGTCAAATTTCCGCATAAGATGTCGAAATCAGGAATGATTCTCAGGAAATAACTCCCGTTTTTTTCATGTATAAACTGCCCTGTTTTCGTGAATCATTTTTCTATGAAAACAAATTGCGGAGGTTCTTATCATGGCAGGATATAAGGTTGAAATCTGCGGGGTAAATACTTCGAAGCTCCCGCTTCTGACAAATGAGGAAAAAACCGACCTTTTCAGACGGATCCAGAATGGAGATACGGACGCAAGAGAAACATATATTAAGGGGAATCTGAGACTTGTTCTGAGTGTGATCCAGAGGTTTTCAGGGAGCAGTGAGAATCTGGATGACTTGTTTCAGATCGGGTGCATCGGGCTTATCAAGGCCATCGATAATTTTGATCTGTCGCAGAATGTGAAGTTTTCAACTTATGCGGTGCCGATGATCCTGGGGGAGGTGCGGCGGTATCTGAGAGATAATAATTCAATCCGGGTGAGCAGGTCGCTCAGGGATACGGCTTATAAGGCGCTTTCAGCGCGGGAGCTTCTCACGAAGAAGAATCTGCGGGAACCTACGATCATGGAGATTGCGGATGAGGTGGGGATCTCGAAAGAGGAGATCACCTATGCGATGGATGCGATCCAGAGTCCGGTGAGTCTTTATGAGCCGGTTTATACGGATGGTGGGGATCCGCTTTGTGTGATGGATCAGATCAGTGATAAAAAGAACCGGGAGGAGAATTGGGTGGAGCAGCTTTCTCTGAGTGAGGCGATGAAGAGGCTGCCGGTCAGGGAGAGGCGGATTATTGATATGAGATTTTTTGAGGGGAAGACGCAGACGGAGGTTGCGGGGGAAGTTGGAATTAGTCAGGCGCAGGTGTCCCGTCTGGAAAAAAATGCCTTAAAGGCAATGAAAAGTTATTTAGATTAATAGTAACCGTTCAGTAGGTCTGCGCACTTGCTGCGCTGACCGTAAGAAA
>OGKB01001463.1_pt1 | contig 12187 bp, 17 predicted proteins | sample 1572351 | NCBI WGS metagenome assembly OGKB01 (sample SAMEA2582088, study PRJEB24529) | metagenome | biome: Human gut stool | place: China | collected 2011
AACAGAGTATTTTGAGGTTGAGTGGCACGCCGGAGCACGTCCGACTCATGCAGTGTGGCAGGGGCGTGTCTGGTCGAAAGAGCAGTTGTATTCAGTCTGTGGGCTAGGTACCGTGACCGGACTTCTGGGAGTTAACTGCTACCATACTTATCATTTGTTCTTTCCAGGATTATCCGAACGTAACTGGACGGATGATTGGTTGGAAGAGCAGAACCGAAAAGAAAATGAACCAAGAGAGTTCCTAGGTAAAGAATATACTTTGTATGAAGCCAAGCAGAGACAGCGTCAGATGGAGACAGCCATGAGGGCACAGCGTGAAAAAGTCAAATTATTGCAGGCTGGTGGTGCTGATCAGGACGAAGTCATTCTGCACAAAGCGAAATATCAAGGGCAGCTTAACGAGTATTCCCGGTTCTGCAGGAAGATGAGTCTCACGGAAGAGCGTGAGCGTATCTATTATGACATGCGCGGAATGGTTGCGACGAACAATAAGACGCAGAACGCCATGTTTCATCCGGAAATGATTAAAAATGCAACCAAAGACATAGCTCAGTACAAGAGATACAAAGAAGTTCTTGGAGATTCTGTTGGTTCACTTGCTAAGTTCGGGCGGGTGAAATATAATGATAGTGAACAGTGGGAAAAGCTTCAAAATAGATTTTCCACATATCTTGAGATTGACAAGAAAGATTGGACCGAAGAATTCAAGAACGCGTCCAAACAGGCATATGATAGATTCACAAAAGAGAATATTACAATGTCCGTACACGCACTTAGTCGGCTCCCTCGATTAAATAAGCCTGGATTGCCGGAAGTGTCAGAAGAAATGCTGATAAAAATAATTAGAGGTGAGCCTAATTATGCAGAGGGAGAAGATAGGCAAATCTATTTTATTCAAGAATTACAGTTGTTAATTGTGAGAAATAAAGGAACTGGAGATATTGTATCTGTTGTGAGAAGAAACAATCCGAAGGAGGTATGGAAAAATGTTTGAGAAAATAATGAATTATATTAAAGATTTTTTGGAAAATACTCCAGAGGATATCTATGATTTTTCTTGTGAACTGGAAGGAATGTTAATTATTCATTATGACGAAATGTATAAGGAACAGCCAAGGGCTACAAGAATATTGAATGAAGAAACGCCTGATATTTGCGCATCCGGAGAACCGGGAATGAAACCAGAAGAGATTGAAAAATTTAAACGTGAGTTGGAAATTGAATACAACAAAGCGTTAAAAGCAGTTGTGTAGTTACCACCAGTTGATAAGACCGGTGGTATTTTTATACTCATTTTTAAGGCGAGGAGGTGAGAAAGGTGAAAAAATTATTTATTAGTCAGCCTATGAGAGGTAAGTCAGATGAAGAGATTCTGGCAGAACGCAAGAAAGCAATTGAGCTTGCGCAAGAAATGATCGGTGAACCGGTAGAAGTGATTGATTCCTTCTTCCAAGAAGCACCAGCAGATGCAAAACCACTGTGGTTCCTTGGAAAATCCCTGGAACTTCTGTCAGGAGCAGATGTGGCGTATTTTGCGCAGGGGTGGGAAGATGCAAGAGGTTGTGTGATTGAGCATGACAGCGCATTATCTTATGGAATCAAGAGTATTGTTGCCTAGGAAGGCGGTGATCCAGATATCTTCCTTTGAGACGCAGGGTTATGCGTCTTATTTTTATGCCCTGCCACATGGCTATAAAACTGGACAACTACCCGGCCGGAGGTTTAGAAGGCTATACCCACACCGCTGAAAGAGCGGTTAATAAATAATTTTAGGAGGAATGTAACTATGAAAAATATTTATGAGATTTTAAAGGAGTATGGATTGGAAGTCCCGGAAGATAAGAAAGCAGATTTCGACAAGGCTTGGAAAGATAATTACCGAACCATAAGTGACTATGACAAGGTAGTTTCCCAGAGAGACAACTACAAAACATCTTTAGACGATGTGAGCGCTCAATTGGAAGAATTCAAAGATGTCGATGTAAAAGACCTGCAGGGACAGATTACAAAGCTTCAGGGCGACCTGAAAGCGAAAGATGATGAATATGCAGCTAAGGAAGCAGACCGTATGTTTATGGATTCCGTCAAGGAGGCGGTTAAGACTGCAGGTGGAAGAAATGAAAAGGCTGTTATCGCAATGCTGGATATCGACGCTCTTAAAAAATCTAAAAATCAGTCCGATGATATCAAGACTGCACTGGAAAATGTGAAGAAGTCTGACGGGTATCTGTTTGGAGTGGATGAACCAATTAATAACCCAGTAGGTGGTACTGGCGGTAATGGTGGTGCTGACATCGGTGGAGATGATGTAGCAGCGCTTCGAGCCGCTATGGGACTGCCGGAAAAGAAATAGGAAAGAGGTAGAGAAGAATGGCAAACACAATTGCATTAAGAAAGCAGTATTCTACACTTTTGGACGAAGTGTATAAATTATCGTCCCTTACGTCTGTCCTGGACGGACCAAACGAACTGGTCAGAGAGGGCGCAAACGCGAATGAGATTCTGATTCCAAAGTTATCTATGCAGGGACTTGCAAACTACGATAAGAACTCAGGGTATGTATCTGGTGATGTAACTCTTGACTATGAAACTAAGAAATGCGCTTATGATCGTGGACGTATGTTCAATATTGATGCAATGGACAACATTGAGTCTGCTGGTATTGCTTTTGGAAGACTGGCAGGAGAGTTCTTAAGAACGCAGGTTGTACCGGAGCTTGATGCGTATAGACTTGCATCCTACGCACAGATATCTGGTGTAACAACCGTTAGCGCGAATCTCACGGACGGAAAAGTAGCGCTTGCAGCACTACGTACAGCTCGAGGAAAGATTGAGAATGCAGAGGCGAACCTTGCAACTTGTTATCTGTTCATCAATCCAGTTTTAGCAGGGCTGATTGATGATTTGGATACAACAGCTTCCAAGAAAGCAATGGAAGGATTCGCGGGCATTATAAAAGTGCCGCAGGGAAGATTTTTGAATAAAATCACACTTACTGCAAGTGGTGCTGGTGGATTCACAAAAGCATCTGGGGCGTTGAATATCAACTTTATGATTGTGGACAAGCAGGCTGCAATCCAGTATCAGAAACATACGGTTTCCAAAATCATTTCTCCTGATCAGAATCAGACTGCAGATGGCTGGAAGTTTGGATATCGTACAGTTGGTATGGTTGAGTGCAAGGATAACAAGAAAGATGGTATTTATGTACACACTGTAGCCTCAGCATAAGGAGTGATTGCATGAATGTATCATATGAGTATTACAAGGATTCTTTTGGCGGTTCTTTGATTCAAGAGAGCCGCTGGAATTCCTTGGAAATCAAAATGAGTGCTAGATTGAATAGATATACGTTTGATCGAATGACAGAGGGAGCCTGGTCTGCAAAAGCGAAGGCCGCGCTCTGTGAGATGTGCGATTGTGCATATAAGTATGATCAGCGTGACGGGAAAACGTCAGAGAATAATGATGGTTATTCCGTATCGTATGATACAGGCAAGTCATTAGACTCAATGCTGTATGAAATTGCAGAGGTATATCTGGTCAACACAGGACTTATGAGTTGGGTGGTGGACGATGATGACGACCAATGCGACGATTACAATCTATAACCGGAAAACCGGCAGTAAAACCACCTTTGACACCTGGAATCGAACGGTAATCCGGGGCGTGCATGTGTATGTGGACCATAAAGTATCTGCAGGTGATTCCGGACTGAACAGCGCAGAAGTGTACAAGATTCGTATTCCTACAGATGTGGAGAATGCAGATCAGTATCTTCCACCAGAGGAATATGTGAAGAAAGATAATCCGGGAGATTGCTGGACGATTCAGCTTGATGATCATATTGTTCTGGGAGAATGTGACAAGGAGATTGAAAAGCCAGCAGATCTCACCGATGTACGATTGAGACACTGTAAAGTATTGTCCTGGTCAGACAACCGCTTCGGAGGGCTCCCGCATTGGAGAATAGGAGGCGCTTAAGATGGCATCAAAGAAAAATTTCAGCATTACGACTCCAAGAGGAAGCGTATTCACAGAGATAACGGCGAACGGTTCTGTCCAAGCGAGGCTTGAATGGAATCCGTCATTTGCCCGGACAAAAGCAGAGAATTTTTCGAAAGCTCAAGAGTTTGTCGATTCCGAATGCCTGAGATACATGAATCCGCTCACGCCAAGGAGAACAGGTATGATGATTAAGTCAGCAACACTTGGAACTGTGATAGGTTCTGGATCCATTGAGTACCTGACACCTTACGCCCGCCGGCAGTATTACGAGCATAAGTCTAAAGCGAGATGGTTCGAAAAGATGAAGGCAAGCAACAAGGAGGCTATTCTGAAAGGAGCAGAGCAGATTGCAGGACGGTAAGAAACCGATTATCCAGAGTATCCGGGATTATGTTATGACGTACCCGGATATCGATGACCGGAAAATTAATATTGATTATCTTGGCAATGGAATGGAATATTCTATAGACCCAATTGGGGCAGATCCTATTTATAAAAGATATGTAGATGGGAGCTGCCTGAAACAATTCCAGTTCGCATTCACTTCGAAAGAAGCTTATGATGGTGACGCCAGAACAGGCATTGCCAACAGTGGTTTTTATCAGGATTTTGCGGAATGGACAGAACAGAACAATTTAGACGATATCCTCCCGGAGCTGGAGGGTCACGATGCTATACGGGTAGACGTGTTGCAGTCCGGCTATTTATTTAGCACAGAGGAAGATCTGGGGCGGTATCAGATGATTTGCAGATTGATTTATAAGTAGGAGGTACAAAATGTCAGGAGCAGATACAAAAAAGAAATTAGTCGGAAGACACAAGAGAGTGGCATTTATGGACGTTGCCGGTGATGGAAAGACATATACCAGAATGACAGGATTCACGTCCATGTCTGAGAGTAAGAACGCTTCCGAGTACAGTCGCCATTATGTGGATGAAGAAAGTGAGAGAACAGATGTTGTGGGATATGCCCCATCAAACGATTATGAATTTGACCGCTATACCAATGATCTGGTACAGCAGAAAATTTCAGAAATCACAGATGATGAATTACTTGGCTCTGATGCACAGGTAAGCATCGTTGTGGTAGATCTTTTTGATATTAAGACAGATACACCGAATACATGTGTTGCTAGAAAGCGTGATTGGAGCGTTGTTCCAGACAATTCAGGAGATGGAACTGATGCATTGATCTACAAAGGTAGCCTGAAAGCCAATGGTGAGAAAATCAAGGGTACCGCCACAACAACAGACAATTGGCAGACATGTACGTTTGCAGCGGATTAATAAAAAGATAGGAGAGTGAGCCGATGAGCCTTTTTAAATACGGAAATCTCGAAGCAGAGATTGATTTTACCGATGCGGATTTCCTGGACCGCATTGATGAAGCGAAGCAGAATTTGGAAGAAGACATGAAGGGAATCCCTAAGACTGGAAAAGCAGCAGATATTGTTCGCGCACAGTGTCAGTGTTTCTTCAATTTTTTTGACTATATTCTTGGAGAGGGAACACACGAAGAGATGTTCCAGGGTAGAACCAGCCTCAACATGTGCATAGATGCATCAGATATGATTGCTAAGTTCGAGGAAGAGGAGGTTGACAAGTTGAACAAAAAGTATGACAAATATACTGTTCAGCAGCACGGAAACAGACAGCAAAAGCGCAATTATAATAAGCAACAGGGAAAGAAGCACAATAAAGGAAATGTTAGTTATTATCCTAATGGTAATAGGTAGCATGCTATGAACATTCTGATTGATAAGTTCCCCGATACGGTGTGTGTAAACGGACAAGATTATGAGGTCGAGACAGATTTCCGGGAATGGATACGATTCACGAAGTTAGTGGAAGACGAGGACGTCCCGTGGCAGATTAAGTGTCGGCTATTATTGCAGTGGTATACAGATGAAATTCCGGATGATTTGGAAGAGGCGATTGAGGCTCTAGGGGATTTTCTTACAATGAGGCAGGATGGCGAAGAATCCGATGAGCCAATGCTTCCACCAAAACAAGTGTATTCTTTCGATGAGGATATGGTTTGGATTTACAGCGCATTCCGCGAAGCATACGGAATCGACCTGCAGTCTGTGCCATATATGCACTGGTGGGAGTTTCAGACGCTGTTCATCGGACTTCCGGACAACACAGAAATCAAACAGCGCATTTTGTACCGGAACACAGACCTCCGGGATATTAAAGATAAGGACGAGCGCAAGAGAGTGAAAAAGATTCAAGAGGCAGTTGCTCTCAAGAAAAAGAAGCGCAGAAAAATGACAGATTATGAGATTGGAGATATGTTCGCGTGATGAAGCATATGATTAAGATCCCGACAGAACGAAAATGGTACAGATGTCCTTATTGCGGTAAGAAGTTATTGATTTACGAGGATACAGCCAAATGTAGTGGAGTGTATCTAAACTGTCGGGAATGTAAAAGAGAAATAAATATTAAGATTTAAAAGCACATGTGAGCCGTTGAGCCGTGCTATCAGAAAGGATGATAGTATGGCAGACGGATATTTGAATTTTGATACCAAGATAAATGAAAAAGGTTTTAATGAGGGCGTTAGCAAACTAAGCGGTCTCGGAAAAAGCGGACTATCCATAGTGTCTAAGGCAATGACTGGAGCTGTGGCAGCTGTAGGAACCGCTGCCGGCGTAATCATTAAGTCTTCACTTGGTGTTGTTGCGAATATGGAGCAACAGGTAGGCGGTGTCGAAACACTGTTCAAGGATAGTGCGGACACCGTAATCAAGAATGCTAACCGTGCATATAAAACAGCGCAGATATCTGCAAATGATTACATGTCTACAGTCACGAGCTTTTCTGCATCTTTGTTGCAGGGACTTGGTGGAGATACGGCTAAAGCAGCAGAGATTGCAGATATGGCGCTCATCGATATGGCAGATAATGCCAATAAGATGGGTACCAACATGCAAGATATCCAGAACGCCTATCAAGGCTTCGCTAAGCAGAATTATACGATGCTCGACAACCTAAAGCTAGGTTATGGCGGTACTCAATCGGAAATGATTCGATTGATTAATGATTCTGGAATCCTAAATGAAAAGATAAGTGATCTGGACAATGTCACATTTGACCAGATGATCCAGGCAATTCATGTAATTCAGCAGAATCTTGGAATTACAGGCACGTCAGCAGAAGAGGCTGGAGAAACTATTGAAGGATCTGTTAATTCTGCTAAGGCAGCATGGGAGAATTTCCAAGGCGGAGTAATAACAAGTCAAGAGCTTGTAGAAACATTTGGAACAGCAACTCAGAATATTCTCAAGAATCTTGGTGAGATAGTCCCAAGATTGGGAAAAACCGGACTTGAAGTTGTTGGGGCAATTGCTGATAAAATTGGCGATTCCGTTCCAGCGGCGAAAGGTTTTGCTGATGCAGTTGGAAACATTACTGATAAGCTCGGCAGTATGGATACCGGACAACTTGTAAACCTTGGTAAGATGTCCGCAGTTCTGATTGGAGCAGTCCCAGCATTTTCATTGATTGGCAAGAGTGCCGGAACATTTTCCGATATTCTTGGTGGACTTGGAGATGTCACAGGAGGAGCGATTACTGCAATCGGTAAGTTTCCAGGCGGATTAAAAAATGCCAAGGGAGCAATTACTGGATTTGCTGGAAGTCTAAAGAATTTAGGCAGTTCAATTGTTGGACCATTTCAAGTATTAACGCCGAAGCTTAACAGTGTTATCGGAAAGACATTCTCCTTTTTGCCAACTAAGATTTCCGGATACGTTGGGAAGATTGGTCCTGCAGTAGCCGGAAAATTTCCTAAAATTACATCCGCATTTCAAGATTTTGGTGGGTACATCGGAGCCTGGGGAGGACAGATAGGAACGGCATTCCAGGGAGTCCTTGGAAAAGTAGCCGGATTCATGCCCGCATTTGCAAATCTTATGGGATTTGGGGCTGTACTCGGAGTTGTAGCCGTGGGGCTTGGCTTATTATACAGCCAGTTCGGTACACAGATAGACCAGATACTGCTTATGATGCAGACTAAGGGACCGGAGGTTATCACCAATTTCTGCAATGGAATTGTAGCAGCGTTGCCGAATCTGATTGCACAGGGCGCAACAATGCTGAACAGCCTCATGCAAGCCATTACGGCAAACTTGCCAGCAATTATTCAGGGCGGTATTGCAATTGTGTCCACCTTGATTACCGGAATTGCACAACAATTACCAACATTGATTCCGACAGCACTTATGATGATCGTAACGCTGGTTGGTTCGTTGCTGTCTAACGCCGGCCAGTTGGTAGATGCAGGTATTAACTTGCTGGTTGGATTGGCGCAAGGCGTTGTGAATGCACTTCCACAGTTGATCAACAAGGCACCTACAATTATTGGACAGCTTGCAACCGCAATCATTTCCAATCTGCCGAAGATATTACTGGCTGGAATTAAGATTATTACAATTCTTGGAACTGGACTCATCCAGGCAGTACCACAGTTGATCGGCAAGATTCCGTCCATTATCAGCCAGATCAAGAACGCATTTACCAGCGTGGACTGGGGAAGTGTTGGACTAAACATCATCAAAGGCATTGCCAATGGTCTCAGTAGTGCAGCTGGTGCAATCGTGGACGCAGCTAAGAGCGCGGCATCAAAAGCGTTGGAGTCAGCTAAGGATTTCCTTGGTATTCATTCACCGTCCCGTGTATTCCGGGATCAGGTTGGTAAGATGATGGCTCTTGGAATGGGAATAGGTTTTGAAAAGAACATCCCAGTCAAATCCATGAGTACCGGAGTACAGAGAGCGGTATCTGGATTACAGAAATCCGTAGACATCGCATTGTCTGCAAGAACCTCTGACAGAACGGTCGGAGGAGTTAAGAGCTCGCCTGGATTTGATGGCGGGGATAAGGATATTGATTATGACAGGCTGGAAAAAATCCAAATGAAAGCAGCGGATAAGCTTGCAAAACGTCCGATATTCCTTGATACAAAACGGATAGACACACCATTGCCGGAAGGAGCGGTGCCAGTATTATGATAAAAGCATATTACAAAAATAGTAAAGGAGAGGTGCTTTGGCTGACCAGGGCGCCTTTTCGTACAATCGATGCAGACTGGTTTGACAGTACGTGGGAAGAGAGCGACAGCGGATATAAAAAAACTGTGGCACTGGATGTATTTGGAAAGAGAGAAGAGTTCACGCGGAACATGGAAACATTGTATAAAATCATTTCTGTTGATGCCGAAACGGGCAATTACGGACGTTTGTATGTCAATGATACATTTCTTTCGTGCCAGATTTATACAACCAAGAAAATAGGATGGAAAGGGTATGTGTATACCGAAGTAGAGCTTACCTTCCTTGCTCCGGAATTGTCCTGGATCACAATCCTGGAAAAAAGATTTTATCCGCAGATTAAGCCAGCGCCAGACAGTGGGTTGGATTTTTCAACAGACATTCCATTTGATTTTACAAATGAGAAACGCGGATCCAGTTCATTTGAAATCGATCATATCATTCCGTCAAATTTTGAAATGATTGTTTACGGTCCATGCGTCAATCCGAAGGTGCTTATTAATGGATATCCGTATGAAATTTTAACCACGTTAGAAGGTAATGAGTATCTGATTCTTAATACCGCAGAACAGACGATCACAAAGTATCTGTCCAATGGCACGACAGATAACCTGTTCAACGACAGAGGATATGATTATTCAGTTTTTGAAAAGATTCCACCGGGGCTTATAAATGTGAACTGGAGCGGAGACTTTGGAATAGATTTATATGTCTTTCTGAAGCGGAAGGAGGCAGCATGGTAATTCTGGCAACGAAAGAGCGGGAGCTCGGGACAGCACCGCTGAAAAAAGCAAATTGTTCCTTTGATGTGAATGGAAATAAGATATTCTCGGTAAAAATTGCCAGGTGTTATTGGACGGATGAAATGGCATTCGGAAATATGGTATATATTCCAGATACAGAGTTTGGTGGAATTATTGGAAAGGTTCTTACCAGCACGACATTGGATTATGTAGAACTGAAAGGGTATACATGGCGGGGAAGATTGGAGCATAAGATCATATCTCCGCCGGCTGGCAGTGATTACAAGACTGTGTCTGGGGAATTAAATGCAGTGCTTAAGTCGCTTATTGAACCGGAATATGACGGACTTTTTATTGTGTCAAGCGAGGATACGGGAATATCGGTCGATAATTATCAATTCGACAGATATTGTACTCTGCTAGATGGCGTCACAAAGATGCTGAAAAGTAAAGGCTGCAGGCTTGATATCCAACACAGGAGGGAACAAGGCGTTCCGGGATATGTGCTGATCAGAGCAGTTCCAATCGAAGATTATTCTGATCAGATCGAACTGTCCAAGGATTGTGGGTTGAATTACACAATGGAAGATATCCGGGATGGAGTGAATCATTTGATCGTAACCGGCAAGGGAGAATTACAAGACAGAAATGTCTTCCACTTGTATGTCTGGCCAGATGGAACTATCAAGAAGATGCAATATTACAAAGGACTGGACGAGATATCTCAAGTGTACGAAAATACATCAACTGAGACAGATCAACTGGAGGAGCAATCGGTTAAGAAATTGCAGGAGATTATGAGCAAAAAGACATTCGGTATGGATGTTGAGAAACTTGGAATTGATGTGCGTATTGGAGATGTAGTAGGCGGTCGTGATTATCTGACCGGTATGTACGGAGCAAAGCCGGTTGAAAATATTATTTGCAGTATTACGGCCGGAGTTGTATCAAAAGAATATGAATTGGAAGGAGAAAATGATAATGGAAATAGTTAGCGGAAGAACTGGGAAACCTCATGTGACGAGTCAACAGTTTCGACAGTTCATAGAGGGGACAGTTGGACAGGAAAGCTGCATTCTGACATCCGGAGAAAATTTGGAACCAGAACTTGCATCTAATAATTCTTTGAAAATACGCAGCGGAATGTTAGCTCATCATGGGAATATTTCCAGCGTAAAAATTGGAACATATGATGAAGTGGGCCTTAGTAATGGCAGTCAGGGAATGAAGAGAATAGATCTCGTTGTGTGCAGGTATACCAAGAATGCAGAAACAGAAGTTGAAAGCTGTGACTGGGTTGTGATAATGGGAACACCTGCCGCATCAAATCCTGTAGCGCCAACGTATACAGTTGGAAATTTACAGGAGGGCGACCTTGTAGATGACTGCCCGGTATTCGAGGTCCATTATGATGGGATTAATGTGACAGAGGTAAGAAAAATACTGTCAGTTCTGCCTAATGTTGCTGAACTAAATAGCAATATGAAAGTAAAGTGCTTTCGTAAAACCGTACCATCAGAGACGAATATCCTCATTGATTTCTCAAATGAAATCGCTGCTTTGATGACACAAGGTAATAAAATTGTAGACTGCATCTGTGGAGCAACAACTAATTCTAATAATGCCTTGGTCTACGGAAAAACCGCTATTCAAGCCACTTCGGATTGGACATATGTCTATGCTAGAGTCAATCAGAATTACTATGACGGACTTGGAGGCACTACGACCGTCACTTTGTTAGCTATTTACGAGTAAATCAAATCGGCAGGCACACCGCAGACCACTGACGGTTCCAGCTCATGCCAAAGGAACTATATAAGTTTTGCCTTGAAAAACTGTATGAGCTACCTTTTTTTAACCCAGAAAAACCGCTCTTTGCATTTAATGGGATGTATACATTGTTGTTTCCAGAGCATGCGCCAGTATGAACGAACATTTCTTGTAATATGCTTTGATCGTTTTTGATTTTAAACTCAAGGAATTCTCCATTCATGCCCCAACCTGCGCACGAAAAAGAAACGATTGCAATACAGTCAAACGGAGCTACGAATGATATAAAGTCACTATCAGAGGATTTAAAAACCTTTGGACTTTTGCTATTTAATTAAGCAACGAATTGTTGCATCATATGAATTTCCTACATGCTACCATAAAGCAAAAAGGAGATTGATATGGAACAACGAATCATGGAAGTGTTAAGGAGAATGCAACCAGTCTTGGAGGACAAGGAACTCCGGGAGCTTAAGAATGTGCTGCACATGGTATTCGCTGGGTGCGACGTCGCACAAAAGACAGAGGTACAATGTGTGGATGATTCCTGGAGGATTGACCTGGAAGATTACTTAATGTCTAAGGCATTGGAGGGCAAGAGTACTGATA
>OGKB01001471.1_pt1 | contig 12143 bp, 8 predicted proteins | sample 1572351 | NCBI WGS metagenome assembly OGKB01 (sample SAMEA2582088, study PRJEB24529) | metagenome | biome: Human gut stool | place: China | collected 2011
GCTACCTTTAACGGTAACAGCGCCTTTCGCATTTGTAGCTACTTTTCGAATAATGCCGGCCCCGGTCGTAATGTAAGTGCATATGGATTTTATATCGATGGTACTGATTTGCCTCTACATCAACATGCTGTTGCTGTTGGTAAAACTAAATCCGGTGATAATAACCATCAAGTTATAGCACCTAGTAACTGGAGATTTATATCAGGTGATTTAGATGGTGATGTTAAAAATGGTTATCCTTATGGTACTGATAGAAATAGACTTGATAATCTTGGCATTAATCGTTCTACTAATTGGTATATGACTGGACCTAATATTAGTAATAATGGTGAAATGACTTGGAGTCAAATAAGTGGTAATAGATGGACAGGTAATTATCTTGCTATTAATAAACTTATGCCTACTATTGCTTTACATTATATTAAACGTGTTTCTAATCCGTGGTAATTATGGCTGAAGAAGAAAATGTTTTTGTTGGTACTAATTGTCAATCTTTTGATCCTAGTAAAGTTCAGTGTGATAAAGAAGGCAATATGCCAATTCATATACTGGATAAGTATTGTGAAGAAAATGATACTAGATATAATATATATCCTTTAACTGTTATACAAGCTATATTTGATGGTAAAACTGGTACTAGACTAGATAGAATATTAGCTTCTTGTAATAGTGTTTATTTAACTTGGGAAGGTACTTTTGCTGATACTGTTAATAAACTTGATAAAATTTATCGTCGTAAAGGATATATTATTACTTATCGTGATGTAACTAATATTAATTGGACACAACGATATAATAGTGATGATATTAGTGATGCTGCTTGGACTAATCCAGATAATTGGGAGGGATGGTCTTTTGATACTGTTATTAAAGATTTAGCAAAAGCTCTTGAAGAAATATTTAGTAATATAGGAGATTATAAAGATTTTCTTGATATTATTACTGGTTTTATTAATGAGTTTGTTATTAATGTATTTAATAATATTAATAATTATCCTCAACTAGTTGAAATTATTAAGAATAGTACAGTTGAAAGTTTACCTATTATTATTAAAGATATATTTAATAATATTAATGAGTATCCTGAACTTAAAGAGATATTTAATCAATATATTAAACAATGGACTGAATCTATCTTTAATAATATTTCTTCTTATCCTGCTCTTAATCAGTTTATAACTAATGCTATTAATTCTCATGTAGAAACTACTATTAATAATATATTTAACAATATTGATAATTATCCTACTATTAAGAATCTTATTGTTACTAATACTGTTAATAAAGTAGTTGATATATTTAAGAATATTAGTCAATATCCGGAATTACAAGAAGCTATACAGAATAATATTAATGAACGAGTTGATTATATATTTAATAATATTAATAATTATCCTGAACTTATTGGTATTCTTTCTGATTTAGTTTGTAATTGTGTTAAAAATATATTTGCTAATATTAATAATTATCCCGGTCTTGTTACTTGTATTAACAATGCTGTAAATAGTAGAGTTGATTATATTTTCAATAATATTGATAGATTTCCTATTCTTAAGAATCTTATTGAAACTAAAGTAGAAGCTAGAGTTACTTATATATTTGAACATATTAATAACTTTACTGAACTACTTAATGTTATTAAAGGTAATATAGAAAATATCTTTGATAATATTGATAATCATCCTAATCTTAAAGTTGTTATTGAGAATAAGGTTGAATCTACAGTTGAACATATTCTTAGTAATATAGATAATTATCCTATTATTAAAGAGAAGATTATTCAATTCTGTAATGAAGCTATTGAGGCTAAACGTGGTGTAGCTAATGGAATTGCTAGTCTTGATGGAGATGGTAAAGTTCCAGCAAGTCAATTACCAAGTTATGTTGATGATGTTCTTGAAGGATATTATGTTGATGAAACTCATTTTGCTGAAAAATATATTGATGATGCTCCTGTGTATTATACTCCTGAGAAAGGTAAGATTTATGTTGATATAAGTGAAGATACTGAATATAGTGGTAAAACTTATCGTTGGTCTGGAACTAAATATGCAGTTATATCTGAAACTTTAGCTTTAGGTGAAGTTACAGGTACTGCTTATGATGGTGGTAAAGGTAGAAAAGCTACTGCTATAACTAATAGTTTGCCAAATACTATTGTAGATACTTTAGAATTTGGTAAAGCATATACTGATTATGTACAATTAAAATATCATTATTATAGTAAACAATTTGTAACTGACCAAGATGACCATTATACAGCACAACCTAATAGATATGTAGATATACCTATTGCTACTTCTAAATTAGCCGGGGTTATGTCTGCTGCTGATAAAACTAAACTTGATGAAACTTTACCTAATCGAATTACTGAACTTAGTAATAATGTTTATACTAAAGAAGAAATTAATAATAAGTTTAATGATGTTCCAACAGTAGAAAATACTTATACTAAAGCTGAAGTTGATAAAGCTATTACTGATGCTATTAAAGCTTTAATTCCTGCTGGTTATGAACTTGTTATTAAAAAGAAAACAACTTAATATTAATCATGGTGGTACTGAATAAGTGCCACCATTTAAAGTTTATAAAGTTATGCAAGATATTAATCAACAATTATATGAAAGAAAAGATACTCCTGAAGGATTTATTCCTGTTTATGGTGTAGTTATTACTGTTCCTACTGGAATATATACTAATGGGCAAAAAGAATTTACTTGTGATAAAACTTTTGATGAAGTAAAAGAAATACTATTAAAAGGCGGAAGTATTATTGCTATTGATAATAACAATAGTAGAATTAATTTTGATAGAATTGTTATAGGCGATCGTGATATTAGTGCTACGATTACTTATTTTTCTAATGATGGAATTAATAAAATTGATTTAAGTTGGGATAAAGGTTTAGCTAGAGTTGGAGGTGAAGAAACTAAAAGTATTAATACTTTTGTAGCTATAAATAGTAATTCAATTATTAAATCTTATGATATTGGTAATATTACTATATTATTAACAAATGATGGTAGTAAAGAAGAAGTATTAGCTGCTATTAATTCTATTTTTACTAATTTTGCTGGATTTGTTACAGCTATTGGTAAACCTAATTCTGTATTTCATAATGGTAAATATGGTACATTTAATGTTAGATATACAGATAATATTATAATTATTCAATGGAGTAATGCTAATGCAATTCATCATGTTGCTTTATCAGAAGATGGTTCGTATGTTTATAATACTATTCAGATAGTTGACCAAACTCTTTATAGATTATCTAAACTTACTATTGACCCAATAGTTAATCCTAAAATATGGATTGGTACTGTTACTCAATATGCAGCTATTGCACAAAAAGATAATAATACTACTTATATAGTTAAATCAGATGTTTAAATTATGGCTATATATCAAGGAGATGTTGGAATACATGATATTAAAATTGGTAATATAGATGTATTTGAAATATATCAAGGTAATAAACTTGTTTATCCTGAAAATACAGATGTTACTATTACATTTAAATTGAATGTTTCCGGAACTGTTACTATTAATGGTTATACTCCTGTTATAAGTGAAAATAATACTAAATTTGTATTTACTATTCCTATTAAGACTAATTATACTGCTATTATTAGTGCTGAACATTATAAATCTCAAACTATTAAAGGTAAGAGTGGTTATTTGCCTATAACTCATAATGTAGAATTAGAATGGGAACAAAAATTTATATCTTATACTGTTACTTTTCCTACTGATGGAGTTAAGGTTTTATTTGATGGAATAGAAAAAGGAGTTATAACTAATGGTAAGTTAGTTGTATTAATTGATGATACAGAAGCTAAAGATAGTTATATTGTTACATTTGAAGGTAGTAAAGCTAGTACATATGATACTAGTACATTGACAGTAGTTAATAGTAGTATAGCTAATACTGGTGGTGTTTATGATTTAAAACTTCCGACTAGTTCTGTTAAGAGTGGATATAAGAGAACTGACTATGCATCCTCCACGGGGAGTATAACCAAAAGTTCTACTTATGCTGGAACTTGGATTGAAACTGTTGTTAATCTTACTGCTAGTTTTACTAGTTCTACTACTTTAGGTAGTATAAGTAATAATGTATTAACTATACCTAATAATGAATCTACTAATACTAAAAGTGGTACTTTAAGTGTTGTATTTACTTTAGAAAATAAACAAACTAAAGAAGTTAGTGCAGCTTTAAATCAAGCTGCTGGTGCTAAAGTTTATACTGATTGGGTATTAGATTTACAAACTGATGGAACTAGTGTTGAAGCTAAAGGCGGTACTAGAACTATTACTGCTAATGTTGCCCGTAGAACTTATAAATGGAATAACACTGGTACTGTTTATAGTGAAACTGCTACTCCTACTCTTAGTATTAGTGGTAGTGCTAGTCTTAGTGGAAATCAAATAAAATTTACATCAAACGAGAGCGTTTCAGCCCGTTCAGCGACACTTACAGCTAGTTATGTAGGATTGTCCAAAACGGTTACGATAACGCAACAGGCAGGCGCGAAAGTGTATTCAGCGTGGTCTGCTTGGGCTGTTTCTATCTCGGCAAGCACGCAAACGATAGCTGCAAGTGGTGGTTCATCTACGATAACTACTAATGCTAGTCGTTCTCGTACTTGGACTTGGAATGGAGTTGGTACTACACATACTGAAACAGAAACTGCTACACCTACACTTAGTGGTAGTGCTGGTGGATTTACTTTAAGTGGTAAAACTGTTACTGCTAGTAACAATACTACAACAAATAGTCGTAGTATAACTATAACTGCTACTAGCAATAGTGTTTCTAAGTCTATTACTATAACACAATCTGCTGGAGCTAAAGTTTATGGTAATTGGTCAGCTTGGATAGTTAATATTAGTGCTGATAAAACTAGTATTGGTGCAACAGGTGGTACTGCTACTATATCAACTAGTGCTAGTAGAACTAGAAGTTATACATGGAACGGTGTTGCTGGTTCAGGTGGTACTGAAACTGGAAACGGTTCTCCAACATTAAGTAAAGTTAGCGGAAGTGGTAATTGGACTAGTCCTAAAGTTACTTATGGAAATAATACTAGTACAAGTGGTAAATCAACTGTTATTCGTGCTACTATTGATTCTACTACTAAAGATATAACTATTAGTCAATCTGCTGGAGCTAAACAATATAGTGCTTGGTCTGCATGGACAGTTAATATTTCTAATAGTGGAAATGTTGCTGCTAGTGGTGGTAGTTCAAATATAACTACTTCTGCAAGTAGAACAAGAACTTGGACATGGAACGGAGTTAGTGGAAGTGGTGGAACTGAAACAGGAACTGGAACACCTACTCTTAGTAAAGTTAGTGGAGCTGGTTCTTTTGCTAGTAATAAAGTAAGTTATGATAATAATACTTCTACAAGTGCTAGAAGTACAGTTATTAGAGCTACAATGGATTCTGTAACTAAAGATACTACTGTAACTCAAAATGCAGGTGCTAAAACTTATAGTAGTTGGGGAACATGGTCTATTAGTTTAAGTGCCAATATAACAACCATTGCTGCTGCTGGTGGAAATGCTACGTTATCTACTTCTGCTACTAGAAGTCGTACTTGGCAATGGAATGGTACAGGAACAACTTATACTGAAAATGCTAGTGGTTCTCCAACATTAAGTAAAGTTAATGGTGCTGCTTCTTTAAGTGGTTCTACTGTTAGTTATGGAAATAACACTTCTACTAGTTCTCGTAGTTCTGTATTTAGAGCAACGATAGATAGTGTAACTAAAGATATAACTATTAGTCAATCAGCTGGTAGTAAATCATATGGCAGTTGGTCTAGTTGGTCTGTATATTGTAATGCTAGTAGTTATACTGTTGCAGCATCAGGCGGTTCTGTTACTATTTATTATGGTGCTTCTCGTTCTCGTACTTGGACTTGGAATGGCGTTGCAGGTTCAGGTGGAACTGAAACAGAAAATGCTACTCCAAGTCTTAGTGCAGGAAGTGGTGGTGGAACTTTAAGTGGTAGTACTTTAAGTTATAGTAATAATACTAGTACAAGTGTTAGAAGAACTAGAGTTACTGCAAATTATAATGGTGCTATTAATTTTTGCGATATTGAACAAAGAGCAGGTAGTAAAGTTTATAGTAGTTGGGGAGCATGGTCAGTAAGTATTTCTGCTAGTCCTACTAATATTGCTGCTGCTGGAGGTAGTTCTACTATTACTTGTAGTGCTGTTCGTAGTAGACAATATACTTGGAATGGTATTGGACAGAATTTTCCCGAAACTGAAAATGGTAGTCCTACATTAACTAAATCTGGAGATGCTACATTAAGTGGAACTACTAGTGGAAGTAAACTTACTTACGGTAATAGAACTGCTACAACAAGTAGAAGTACAACTGTTACTGCTACTTATAGTGGAGTTAGTAAATCAATTAATGTTACACAATCTGCTGGTGCTAAGTCTTATGGTGCTAAAGTATATCATACTAAATATTATGGTACTAATCCTGATGGAAGTGGATTAGATTTTACAGGTTATCCTTATACTAATGAAATTGATACAGTTGCTGATGCTAATACTATATCTATAAGTGTTTATTATAGGTTATATACAACTCAACTTTGGACTTGGAATGGTGTTGCTGGTTCAGGCGGAACTGAAATTGTATATTATAATCCGGATGATGTAAATGTAACAAATAAAGTTAATTGTGATGTATCTGTTGCAAATGCCTTTAATTATGCTAGCATGATTATAATAACATTTAAACTTTCTGCAAATAATTCTGATACAGCAAGAGAATATAAAATTGAATGGAATTGGTTAAATCATAATGTTATTACAAAAGGAACACAAAGAGCAAATCCCATGCGTGGTAGACTTGTTATTAGAAATGATTATTTTACTAGTCAAAATATTGCATTACCTATTTATTTAGATAGTGAAAATGTAGATTCAATATATAAAGGAGAAGCAAGTTATAATGATATTAAGAAAACTCCTATTAGTGTTTATGTATATATTCCTACTAATATTTCTATAATGAACGCTGGTAAATTGCAATTTTGGTTTGAAAATAAAGATGGTGGTGGCAGTAAATATACTTGTACTTTAAGTAGTGTTAGTACACCTTCAAATAATGTTTCTGTATCTAATAGTAATAATATTATTAGTGTTACTGCTAATACAACTACTTCTTCATTTACTATATTATGCCAATTTACTATGACTTCTAATAGTACAGTATTTAATGTAAGAGTTTTAATTGAACCATGATGAAAATACTATTTAATATAACAATATTACTAATGCTTATATTGTTTATTTACTTATTAAAGTTATTTAAATTAATCACATAATTATGAACAATAAACAACTATATGAAAAACTAGGTCAGAATAGTTATGATAAAGTATTTCCTATTACTTATCTTCAAAATATTCTTGACAAAGATACAAACAATGATTTAACTGTCGTTCTTTCTAGGTTTAATCATTTATGGATTCCATATCAAGGAACTAGAGTTAATACTCGTAAAGCTGTTCCTGCTATTTTTAGACGTAATAGTCTTACTATTAGCTATTATGACGCTGAACATAATCTTTCTGTAACTGAAAGTTATATAGGTAGTAATCTACAAGCTGGTGTTGAAACTAGTTGGGTTTCTGATGATAATTGGACAAAAATTCTTAGTGAGAAATATCTTGAAGAAAATGGTGCTAAGATTCCAATTGCTGATGGAACTATTGATTGGGATATGCTTAATGAAGCTCTTAAACAAATGATTGCAGGAGATGGTAAAGTTAATATTATTAATTATCCTGATGAAGAAGATATTACTATTAGATTAAGTCCAGGTTGTTGTAATGTTAATCGTCTTAGTCTTAAAGATAGACCTTATGAACCTGAATATAAAAGTGGTAAAGGATATAAAATAGTTCGCAAGGTTTTACTCCCCGTGGAGGATGATGCGAGTAATGCAGAACAGCTTTTATTTGATGGTTTTCTTGATGATACTTATTGTGAACAATATGGTCAAATAATTCTTAATACTGATAAATATGAAGTTATTAGAACAGATTTAGGTAATACTGCTGGTATTTATTATGATACTTATCATAAATTATTTGTTCTTAGAGTTAAGACTATTAATGATGGAGTTGGATTTTATAATTATTATACTAGATGGACTATTGTAGAACCTACTGATAGAGTTCATCCTCTACGGGGGGTCAACACTGCTGACTATGGAAATAGTGAAGATTATAATATTTATAATACTTGTCTTTCTGATGAACGTCCAAGACTTGGTATTATATATGTTAATTCAGTAGATAATATTAAATATTATTTTAATGAAGAAAATCTAGTTCAAGTTAAGAATAATATTTATCTTAATTATAAAGCTGTTCTTACTCAAGATATGGTTAACGAAGAAAATACTCGTTATATTATTCGTTATGCTTTTGATTTAAGTGGTAAAACTATTACAATGCCTGTTGGTTGTGAACTTGTATTTGAAGGTGGTATTATTGAAAATGGTACTATTGATTTAAATAAATGTAAACTTACAGGTATGGTTGGTGAAGAATCTGAATATCTTCCTAATGTAACTTGTAGTAATTGGGTTAAAGGACAGATTGAATATCGTAATGGAAAGATTTGTTATTGGAATGGTACTGAATGGAGAGTAATAGGTGATACTTCTTCTATGGAAAGTTATACTAAAGAAGAAATTAATAATATGTTTAAAAATTATTATACTAAATCTGAAACTTATAATAAAGAAGAAGTTAATAATTTACTTAATGGATATGTTACTAATAATACATTTAATAACTTTAAAGAAGAAATAAATCAAACTATTACTAATAGTGTTAATCTTGATAAGATTCAAAAAGCTATTAATGATGGTTGTGGAGTTAATATGACTATGCCTAGCGCAAATAATAATAAACTTAGTCTTCCAATTTGGACAGGTACTGCTACTCAATATGCAACTATTACCCCAGTTGCTGGAATGACTTATAATATTGTTGATGAATAATGAGTTTAACTCTTGGACGTCAAGGAGGAATTGCTCAACCTCTTAAAAAACGGACAGTAGGTCAAACTAATATTGCTCATGTTTATGATGGTGCTAATCATATTTGGCCTACTTCTGTTATTCATTTTAGTGATTTTACTAGTGTCCAACTTAGATACATTTGGGGTAGTGATGATGGTCGAGATTTGGACACTAAATCATATTATGTTAATTCTCCTATTAATAATTTAAACTATGTAGCTGTTGGTTGGTCTTGGAATTTAAGTCAAATTCCTTATCTATATTGGGGTGGTGATAATACTGACTCAGGTGCTGAATGTGTTATGTTTAATATTGAATCTATGATTGACCTTGAAGATAAAATGCCTGATATAATGAAAATGAATCTTTGCGCTAATTGGTTTGGAAGTTTAAGTAGAGGTCATGTTACTGTTGAATGTACTGCTTATAAAGGTGGGGTTATTGTTCATGCTTGGCAATTAAAGAATCATGAAATTGATATTGATAATAGAGGAATGTTTATTTTTCCTTTGGCTGATGGAACTATTAATATGCCTGATGGACATGGTGGCTATAAAGAATGTTGGTATGGTGAAGTTATTAAAAGAGTTGCTAAATCTAATAATGAAGTAAAATATTTTAGAATTAATCCTGTTAATGATAAAATTATTGGTTTAGATAATATTAAAATAATTCGTCATGGTGGTGGTTATATTCATAATGATGGTTATTGTTGGTATGAAAATAAACCTAATGATAAATATAAAGTTTGGAATAATCAAGTTAATACAACTGGTACTCCTTTAACTCTTGATAAGCCAACTCTTAATATAACTAGTGATGATAATTATAGTTATGAATATCATACAGTTTTGTTAAATGAAGATAACACTGTTTATAATGATAATTATACTGATAACTATAAATTTAGATTTGGTTTTGTTGCAGGTAATTCTGAATTTAGAGGACAACAAACTATTCAATGTTATGTAGGTACACAAGGCGGTAAAGCTGATGATGGTAAGACTTCAATAGGTGAAATAAAATATACTAAACTTAACAAAATTGGTGAATTGACAATATATAGTCCTATTGAAAGTTAAAATAATATTAATTACCAAACAAAGATAACGGTTTAAGCGTTATAGATTATGTAGTTTAAACTACAAGTATTAATCTATTTTTTTAACTTAAACCTTAATTTATTATGCAAGTAATTGAAAAAGTGAAAGTTGTTCCAGAGGGTTATAATGGTGCTGGAATGAATTATGACGGTGGTAATCGTCGTGATGTAAACGGTAAGGCTAATGCAGGTTTAACTCTTGGTATTATCGGTACTGCACTTGGTGCTTGGGCTTTGTTTGGTAATCGTCGTTCTAGTGTATTAGGTAGCGCTGGTGGTGGAATGTTAGGTGATGGCTCTACTAATATTAACGTACTTGGTGCTACTGCTGGTAGTGGAAGCGGTGCTCCTACTGCTTTTCAAGCATGGGAAAAATCTTGTGAAGATACTTTAGCTCTTCAAGGTGGTCTTTATCAATGGGCTTTGACTCAACAGAATCAACGTTTTGAAGATAGAGAACGTCTTAATAGTGAATTGTTTGGTGTTTATATTGATGGACGTAATCGTACTGATGCTCTTATTGAGAAAAATAACACTGACCATTTTAATCTTTACAAATATACTCGTGATGCTGATGATGATATCCGTAAAGAGTTATCTGATTTGAAAGCTGAATTGGCTGTTACTAAAGCTATTCGTCCTTATCAAGATAAACTTATCCAATGCGAAATGGAAAAGATGTTTACGGCTGGTATCAACTATACTGATAGAAAGACTTGTAATGTTATCTATGGTGTAGTTACTCTTCCAAATGAACCTACTGTTACTGGTCTAGTTGGACGTAATGCTTGTGGATGTTTACCATGTGGTTTTACTCAACCTGCTAGCGGAACTCCTGCTCAGTAATATTACTAAGTTTGATTAAGAACATAAAATTGAAAGAGATATGATACCTGTTACTCAATTCATACTAGGTAATAGTGACCCTTTACTATACCCTAGTGAAAAAATGACTAATAGCATTGATGAACAAATTGCTTTTCTTCAAAGTCAAAAACAAGCAATTAATGAAGCTTATCGTCGTAATGCTATTCCTAATGCAAATAATGGTACAACTCAAAATCAGCAAGTTCCAACTCAAGGAATTTGGGATGCTATTGATGCTGAAATTGCACCACTTACACAAGAACAACAAAATATGCTTCTTAGTAACCAAGATTATGTAAATAACTATAATGCTTTACAAAGTATGGTTCAAGCAGAAGTTCTTAATTTAGTTAGAGGAAAAATCGAAGCTAGTGAAGATGGTAAACATTTACTTGAAGAACAACTTAAACTTGTTAAGTTGCTTAAAAGTAAAATTGTTGAAGTTACTAACAAAGAAATGGAATTATTTAAAGCTTTTAAAGAAGCTAGTAAAACTAATCCTAATTTAACTTATGAAGAATTTTTAAAGAAGTAATATTATGGTTGAAATTGGTAATGTTAAAGAGGTTATTAAAGATTATATTATTAAACAATTAGTATCTATGGGTGAAAGTTCTCCAGCTATAAGACTTTTAATTCCTTTAGCTAAAAGAGCGATTACTAATAATATTAATAGTTTTGATAAGTTTTTAAGACCTATTGCAGATAAAGATGGTATGATTGATATTGAAGGTATATTTGATGAAGAAATGGAAGTTATTAATAATATTGATAATTTTAATTTTGATATACCTTTTATTGGTGGCGGTAATATTTCTAAAGGTATTATATCTCTTGAAGTTCCTTATGTGAATAAAATTGTTGCTCTTAATCAAACTGATTTAGAAATTTTAAAAGAATCATTAATCAGTTTAAAAACAAAGTAATATTATGAGAGAAATGCCTTACATTCAATCTTACCATGTTGGTAATCGTCGTGGCGGTAATCAAAATATTCTTGATGAATTTCGTGAATTTCTTGATGCGCGTGGAGGACGAGGCTGTCGCATTCCGATGAGTATAGATAACAATTCTATTCACATTGTGGTTATGCAGAGTTTT
>OGKB01001477.1_pt1 | contig 12111 bp, 10 predicted proteins | sample 1572351 | NCBI WGS metagenome assembly OGKB01 (sample SAMEA2582088, study PRJEB24529) | metagenome | biome: Human gut stool | place: China | collected 2011
AATGGACAAAATACAACCGTTACTACAGGCACCGATGGTGATGCTACAACATATGCAGTTAACGTATCTAACGATGCAATCAAAAATGTAGTACAACCAGAACTTAATAAAAAGGCCAATACGGATGCATCTAACTTAACAAGTACAGATGTATCTAAATGGCAAGAAAAACTCGGTACTGGTACTGTAGCAGCAGGAAATACAGGATTGGTAACAGGTGATACTGTATACAATGTTGTTAGAAGTGCGGCAGGAAATCCATTAGCAGTAGCTTATGATTCTACTGTTAAAGATCATATCTCTTTAACTGGTCAAAATGGTACTATCATTTCTAATGTTAGAAATGGTCAAGTAGCTGAAGGTTCTATGGATGCTGTTAATGGTGGCCAATTATTTGAAACTAATAGTCGTCTTAATCAATTAGGTGGCGAAGTAAAACACGTAGGCGCTATTTCTGCTGCTCTAGCAGGATTACATCCACAAGAATATGATGAACATTACAAACTATCTATAGCAGCTGCTAGAGGCTCTTATGATGGTGCAAGTGCTTTTGCACTTGGTGCTTTCTACCGCCCTAATTCTGATTTAATGTTTAATGCAGCAAGTACTATTTCTTCTGGTAAAAAAGCCTATACAGTTGGTGTATCTTATAAATTTGGTACATCTACTAAACAATCTGTTCTTGCAGAAAATGCTGCTCTTCAAGATAAAGTAAATAAATTAGAATCTATGATGAATACTATCGTCAATAGCCCTTTATTTAAATTATCTAAAGAACGCTCTACATTCCCAGATGTTCCATCTGAACGTTGGGATGCACCTGCTGTAGAAACACTTCATGCTAACGGAATCATTCAAGGCTACCCAGATGGGACTTTTAAAGGTGATCAACCTATGTCCCGTTCTGAATACGCCAAAATGATTTATGAATTAGCGGAAAAGTTAACTACTCCTAATAATTAATCATCAATAAAAAAACAAGTGCATAAGTTTTACTTATGCACTTGCCTATTTTTTACTTGTTGTATTTACACAAAACAATAAAATTATAAATTAATAAAAATATTTAATGTTTTATTGTTTGTGCATGAGGTGTTACTTATGAATATTACTACGTTAAGTAATTTTAAAGCTTACATTAATGATATTGAGTTTAACAATGAACAAGACTTTCATTCTGTATCATTTTTACTAGAAAATATTGAAGAACAATTTAATATTTCAATCACGGATCCTGATTTTACAAAAGATGTAAAGGACTTTGTAGAACTTGCTTCTATTAAAGTTGATAACTTTTCTTATGGTGAATTAGAAAATGCTACAGTTACATCTATTATGAATGCAACTAAATTATCTGATATACAATTTTTAGCAAATGAGTATGATGACGGTAATTATAAATGGAATAGTTATATCAATGATAAAGTAAAAGAGCATAGAGGGTATCCATATATTATTGATGCTATTACTAGAGAACAATTTAATGCAATTAAATCTAATAATTCTATTGATACATTGTTGACTACTCCATTAAATAATGATTTATCTGTACAAGATAAAGAAGAGTTATATGACAATGTAAATGAATATTACTCAAATAATTTTTTAGATGATGATTATGATGATGATTTTGAGTTTTTATATCCTAAAGATAATATTTACGATACAGATGTTAATCAAATTGTACCTTCTGTTTTTGAGAAAAAAACAACTATTGGATTGGGTACTTGGGAATCTTGTGAAGAACTATACAATAATGGCACTGAAGCAATTCATAAAGCCTTTATTAGTCGTGGGGAAAGCCTCTATAACGATGATGCATTAGAATCTAATCCAGAACTTAATAAACGCTATATTCCTCTTAAACGTGAATCCTATTCATATCGTAAGTTTATCATTGAATTAGACACATATCTTAGTAATAATGATAAAGGCTATTATGTAGATCTTAATACTGGTTCTATCAATGATAGTCATTTATCCTTTATGAATAATGACATTATTAGTGATTCTAACTTAGATGGGTATCCTGGTAATGAAGCACTTTACAATTATTTACCAGTTGCTATTGCTAAAGGTATGGCCACTAATCAAATTGCAACAGATGGAGATATTCTCACTCAATTACCTGATATTATAGGTGAAACTCAATATAACGAATTTAAAAAGGAGTTAGAGCATATTCAATCTGAATATCCTAATCAAATTGACTATACTATCAATGATAATGGAATTGTTACTGGAATTACACCATATCAAGGTATTTATAATGATATAGACAATCCTGGCACAACGGTAATTACTGATTTAGATCTTAAATATAAAGATAAAATCAATATGTATCATGTATTAAATGGGAGAGAAGAACGACCTATTGCAGCTATTATTACCAACGGCGTATCAAGTCAAGATTTTGAGGGCGAACATTTATTACCTGAAAATTTGCGAAATGATGATAGTAGAATCATTGAGATGACAAAAAAATATGAAAACCTCTTAACTGATGAAGAAAAAAGTGTTTTTGAACATAAGTATAGAAGTGTGGCAGAAACTTTAACAAATTCTAATGGTGGCCTTAATTTCTCTAAATTTGATAAAGAAACACAAGCTATGATGGAATCTTATGTTCGTTTAGATAAAACAGGTCATCTTCCTCAATCATTTACAATACGTGATATGGAAAATGTAATTCAATATAACATGGAAGTAAAATTAGAAGGTTTATTAAACCAACGTGCTGAACAAGAACTTTCAAAGAACGATCAACTAACTGCATCTAAAGAAACTCCTAAAATTTCATTTTCTAAGCCAAAAGAAAATGGAGGTTTAGAGCGATGAAAAACGACTATCAAAATGATTTAAAAGAATTATCTAACAACTCCTTTAATAAAAATTTTTCAATCTCTATTTCTAGTTTTGATGGCGCTGATTCTTTTGGACATTGTGTTTTAGGTGGTGGTGCATCTTTTGTGCAAATTCCTACCATGCGTGATGCTATGAAGTTAGATAAGTATATTGATACTACACAAACACATATGATTCTTAACTCAACAGGTGGGGACTTATATGCTGTTACGCCTTTAACTGTTCCATTCCCCAAAATATATAAAGAGGATGCTGCCATTCGACTTATTAACAATATTGCTAAAGAAGATGTAACTATAGCTATTGTCAATCAAGAATGTAAAACGCCTGAAAAGACAAAAATTATTAATTTAGATTTACATATTACTGATGATAATGGTAAAGAACACATCATTAATGATTCGTTAACTCTTGGTGATTTATCTGTATCAACTCTTGATACAAAATATCCTATCATAGGTTATCTGAATAAAGTTATTAATGATGGAACTATTGTTAAAACTAATGAAGTCAAAGAATCTTTACAATCTATCCTAGATGATGTAAAAGAAAAAACCTTAGATAAGGATTTTCCAATTCATTCATTAGAAAATAATTCTGGCTCTTATAAACAGACTGTCTTTTTATGTACTTGTAAAAGAAAAGACAGTGCTATATCAAAACAATTAGATCAAATCATAATAAATGGTCTTAGTGAAACTAGCCTTAATGAATTGAAAGAATATGAAAATCAACAGAAAAAAGTATCCACTAAAATAACCTTTTCTAAGCCTAAAGGTAAATCTGACTTAGAACGATAATTTCATATTATTAGTGATTGAAAACGATATAAAATGGAGTATTGTATATGAAAGTTTTTTCTATGTTTGATGGTGTTGGTGGGTTTATTGTTGGCCTTAATAATGCTGATTCAACATTTTTTCAAACTCTCTATTCTAATCAATATGAGCCTAGTAAAAAAAATCAAGATGCTTATGAAATTGGCTGTTATCAATTTCCTGATATTGAACACATTCCAACAGATGTTTCTCTTATTTCTAATAAAAAATTTATTGAAATGCGAAATAATGGTGTAGACATGATTGTTGGTGGTTTTCCCTGTCAGGATTATTCAGTTGCTCGTAGTAAAAAATTTGAAATCGGTATAGAAGGGAAAAAAGGTGTTTTATTCTGGGAAATTATTAGGGCAACAAAAAATATTCAACCTAAATATTTAATTTTAGAAAATGTAGATCGATTATTAAAATCACCTTCTAATCAAAGAGGCCGTGATTTTGCTATTATGTTAAGTGCTTTTAACCAATTAAATTATTCAGTTGAATGGAGAGTTATTAATGCAGCGGATTATGGAAGAGCGCAACGCCGCCGTAGAATATTTTTCTTTATATATAGGAATGATTCTAAATGGGCAAATAAACTTGATAAAGAATATGAAAATTCTAAAGATTTGAATTCTATTGATTTTTATAGTTCTTATGTTTATCAAAAAGGTTTATTTGCACAACAATTCCCTGTAAAATCTGTTTCATCTAATAATATTAATTTTGAACATTTATCTAATGATTTAGCTTATATTTCTAATCATTTTAATATCAGTAATAATAAAAATTGTTTTTATAATTCTGGTATTATGCGTTATGGAATTTATTTTTCTGCTCCTACAGAACCTTTAAATAATGAAAAACCAATTGCATTACAAAATATTTTAGTATCTGAAAGTAACGTTCCTAAAAAATTCTTTATTGAAGATGCTAAATTAGAAAAGTTTAAATATTTAAGAGGGGCCAAAAAAATAACTCGAAAATCTTTAGATGGTCATACATATACTTATAGTGAAGGAGCTATGAGTGAATTTGATTCTGTAGATTTACCAGGACGTACAATGCTAACTTCTGAAGGGTCTATTAATAGGTCAACACATTTACTTAAAATCAATGATAAATATCGGTTATTAACTCCTATAGAGGCTGAAAGATTACAAGACTTTCCAGATGATTGGACTAAATTTAAATTAACTTCTAAAGGTAATGTTGTAGAGGTTTCTGATCGTATGAGAATGTTTTGCATGGGTAATGCATTAGTTACTGGAATTGTGACAAAAATTGCTAATGGAATTAAAAATATTGAATTGATGTAAAGTATGTCAAATAGGATTCCTAATAATCTTAAAAAGGAATCCTATTTTTATAAAACTAATGTATCAAAAAGTATCACTATTGATACATTAGTTATTTATGCTGCTTTTTGTATCAAAAAGTTGTATAATATATATATGAAACATTTCATATTATGATTATATATTTTGATACACATAGGAGATATTTTTATGGATATAAAAGATTATAGTAATTACAAAGAAGGTATCTTTGTATATGGCGGTAAAGCAGGCCCTAAAAAATCTGTTTATGATGAAAATAATGTATGGATGCTAAAATTTCCTCAAAATACAAAATCAAAAGAAACAATTGCTGTTTCTTATACTACAAGTCCTGTTTCAGAGTATATAGGTTCTCATATTTATCAATCTATGGGGTTTCCTGTGCATGAAACAAAATTAGGGACTTATCAAAATAAAGTTGTGGTTGCTTGTAAAGACTTCAAATTACCTATGAAAAATAAAATTTTACAAGAAAGCCCTATGGAATATCTTATGAATACTGTTGATGACGATATTTTAGAAAATTTATCACGGGATGAAACATCTAGTCAAAGTTATCATAATATCAGTATGAATGATTGGCTATACGTCTTAGATAATAGTCCTATTGCGCAACAAAATCCTGAATTAAAAGAACGCTTCTGGGATCAATTTGTTGTAGATGCTTTTATTGGTAATTCTGATCGTCATGGCGGAAATTGGGAATTTTATATTGATACGAATCAAAATATTAAATTATTTCCAATTTATGATAATGGTAATGCTCTATTTGCCAAACATCCTGAAGAAAAAATCAAAGAGTTTTTAGAAAACGATAATAAATACAATAGTATTGTTGCACAAGGTAATACTCCATTTATTAGTCCTGACTATCATAAGATTGATTCTTTTAGTTCTATAAAAAAACTATCTATTAAAGGAAATCCTAATAAAGATTTAGAGGCTGCAATAAAACGTAATTATCCTAAAATTGATTTAGAAAAAATCAATACAATTATTGATGAGATTCCTAAATATGCTAACGGTTTATTAATCATCTCTAATGACAGAAAAACTCTTTATAAAAAAATCCTAGCTGATAGAGCTGCTATTATTGAAAAGTCATATAACTTAATTTTGAATAAAGAAAACAAGCTAAATAATTCTATTAAAATAACATTATCTAAACCAAAAGAAAGAGGCGGGTTAGAGTTATGAAATTAGGCTATATTCGGGTGAGTACAAAAGAACAGAGTATAGCACGTCAGAAAGAAGAATTATTAAAACAGGGAGTAGAAGAACGATTTTTATTTGTAGATAAAACATCAGGTAAATCTTTCAATCGTGAACAGTATCAAATTCTAAAATTGGCTTTACGTCAAGGTGATGAACTATATGTACATGAACTAGATCGACTAGGAAGAAATAAAAAAGCAATTTCTGAAGAACTACAATATTTTAAAGATCATAATATTATTGTACGTATTTTAGATGTGCCAACTACTATGATTGATTACTCTACCTTTACTGATTCAATTGCTAAATCCATGCTTGAAATGATCAACAATCTTCTCATTGAAGTATTGTCTACTCTTGCAGAACAAGAACTAGCTAAATTACACAAAAGACAGTCTGAAGGTATTCTTGCTGCTCATATAAAGGGTATTAAATTCGGACGTCCTTGTATTCCATTTCCTGAATCTTTTTCTATCGTCTATGATGGATGGAAAAATAAAGCATATACAGCTGTTGAAGCTAGAAGAAAATTAGGCATTACTCATTCAACATTTTATCGCATGGTAAAAAAATATGAATCATCACTAGAAAATATTAAAACAACAAAAAAATAAATTATTTTATTGTTTTAGCGGGGAGAAATATATTGATTGATTGGGAGTACCAGGGACAACTGGTTTTAAAACATTTACAGAAAGAAAAAGAATATAAAAATAGAAGTGGGATATATCATTACACACAAATTCATATGGCTTATAACAGTAATCGTATTGAAGGTAGTAGATTATCTGAAGAACAAACTAGATCTTTATTTGAAACAAGAACGATTCTATCTAATGGACAAGAAGTGATTTATAGTGATGATATAATTGAGGCTTCAAATCATTTTAATGCTTTCAATTATATGTTAAGTCATGCTAATGATACTCTTTCAGAAGGCTTTATAAAAAAAATCCATGAAATATTAACTATAGGAACCCAAGAATCCCAAGAATGTTATTTTAATGTAGGTGACTATAAAAAAGTTCCTAATTTAATAGGAAGTACTATTGAAACGGCTGCACCTGATGAAGTGCCACAGCTAATGAAATCCTTATTACAATCGTATAATGAATTAGAACGACTATCATTAAATGATATTATTGATTTTCATGTATCATTTGAAAAAATTCATCCATTTCAAAATGGTAATGGTAGAACTGGTCGTATTATTGCCTTTAAAGAGTGCTTAAAAAATAATATTACTCCTTTTATTATCACAGAAGATATGAAACCTTATTATATTAGAGGTTTAAATGAATATAATAAAGAAAAAGGATATTTAATTGATACTTGTTTATATGGTCAAGATATGTACCAAAATATATGTAAAAAATTAATTGAACCCAAATTAAATAAGGAGGCTATTTCAATTACTCTTCCTTCTATTAAAGGAAAAAGTAACTTGAAATTATAAAACAACAAAAAAATAAATCATTTTGTTGTTTTATATAATTTGACTATGGAGCAATTAGAATTATGTGGCTATTGTGGCCACAAACCAACAATTTCTGTATACTTTAGTTTAAGAGATCAAACTCTTGCATATCATATTGAATGTCCGTACTGTCATCATGATGAAGTAGTATCATCTTTAAAAAATGAGGCAATCAGAAAATGGAACTATTTATTTCCTAGCCTTTTTCATTTGAATGATTAGTGTATTTATAATAGAATAGAAAGTGTTCGTAGCACCGTACACGAAGCTACGCAAAGATTGTGTACAATTACCAAGTTGCGTGAGGTGTATTATGAATATCGGTTTCTATTTTATAAAATCTGATTTTTTTAAACTTGTTAACTCTGGATTAGAATGGATGGATTCTAAGACTAACAAGCATATGTATTTTGTATTACCATTTAAAAATGAATTATGGGCGATTCCGCTATCTAGCCAATATGATAAGTATAAGAATTGGTATAATGAGGCAAAACAACTTAATAAAAAAAATAGATTTCTTGTGTTTGTTAACGTGATGAATAGAGATGGGGTTCTTCTAATTCAAAACGCTTTTCCTATCAATGAACATTTTATTGATAGAGAAGCTTTTGATCATCATAATAAACACTTAACTTTACCTTTAGACCTCATTCAGTTCGTGGAAAAACGGCTAAAATTAATGAATACGTATGAAGAGAAAGGAATATTAAGCTTTCATGCAGATTTAAGCTTAATCCGTAATATTTTACATAAAGATAGCGGTAAACTATAGGTTTACCGCTATCTTTTGATTATAAGCCCTGGAGGCAGGAAGGTTTAATTATGAGTTATATCAACTTTAATAATATTCAGCTGACAGAAGTATGTAACCGATTAGGTTTACCTATTATTAAACATGGATATGGTGGAAATTATAAAGTAAAAAATTATGGAGGCTTGATTATTAAAGATTCCTATTTCTATCAGCACAGTACTGGAGAGAAAGGGGGCGTTATTAAATTTGTAATGTTAACAGAAGGCTGTTCATATCAAGCAGCTATTGAACTTGTTAAAGAGTTATTTAAGGATGACGTACCTCAAAATAGTACTGTTTTATCTACTCAACATTCTGTACCTAAAAAAGAAGAAAAAGACAATATATTTATTCCACCTGTCTGGAATAACGATCATAAAATTATTAATTACCTTGAATCCAGATGTATATCAAGGGATTTAATTAATCAAGAAATTAAGGCTAATCGAATAAAAGGGGTATCTATTAAAGGGCATCTTAATGTTGCTTTTTTATGTTACGATTTAACAGACCATACTCTTATAAAAGGAGCTATTATTAGAGGAGTAGAAGGTTCTTTTAAAGGGAACCTAATAGATTCTGATGGTGATTATGGATATTGTATAGCGCCGAATCAATCATCAGTTAAATCTATCTATATTTTTGAGGCTCCGATAGATCTTTTATCCTATTTAACCATGTATCAACAAGACCCAAATATTGTTTATACTGCTATGGGCGGTGTTAAACCAAGAGTGGTTGAAAAACTAATTGAACGATTTAATCCTAGCTCTATCACTTGCTGTACAGACAATGATAAAGCAGGTGATAAATTCTATAATGAACTCAAACATTTATATCCTAATTTAAGAATACGACGTCAAACTTCTAAATCAAAAGATTGGAATGAAGATTTACAAAATCTATATTCCTGAAAAGTATGTGCATTAGATAGCATCTAATGCACTATTTTTTTTACAATTCTTGTCCATGATGAGCCATTTCTTGAATATCTTCTGCGGTTAATTCTTTAGTCGCAACGAATCCACCTTCATTAGAAATTACAATATTATCAACTTTTCGTTCAATTTTATTAGCAATATTGCCTATAATTTTAGCTTTATTTAGGCTTGTAGCATATGATTTTTGTTGTGGTCTTTCTTGATTTGCATTAGGTAATTTGTGTTTTTCGCCTATATTTTGTTGTGTTTTATTAGTATTATCTTGATTATCTATACCATTGTTATTGATAATTATACTCTTGTCCTTTATACGGGCTATTACTGTATCATTAGGGATAGTATTAAGGTATTGTAAAATTCTGTCATACTTTTTAGCTTTAGCTTGTAATGGTTTAATCTTCCCATATAGCGGTTTAATCTTATCATTAATTTCTTGATTATGTTCAATGATAGCTTGCTTTTTCTGCCCTAATAAGTCTGATGGAATCTTAGATTCTAATGTTGCTAAATCTGCTTTAGCTTTATTCAACTTTTCACGATCATTTACACTTAACATACCTTCTTTCTCTTTCCAAAGAGAGGTTTCAATAATAGATTTTAATGTTTTAGCTTTTTTTGAGTACCCTTTTACGATTTGATTTTTAGCCCATGTTTCAATAGCTTGTTCAGGAATTTGTTCTTTGCGTAATTCTTTTATTTCGTTTTGTAGTTGCTTTGCAGCTTCAATATTTTGATGTTTTAAATCACCAAAATAATCTTTTAAATTAACAGCATATACAACATTTTGATTATAAAATTCTTGATATAATTTTTCTTGTTGCTTTCTAACTTCTTTACTCATTTCATTATGAATTTTATTAATTTGATCTGGTTCTATATGTTGTTGTAAATTCTTTTCTCTATAATATTGAGCAGCAGGAATTCTACGTTGTGGTTCAACATTATCAAATTTTGCTGCTTCAGAAAAACGGCCTTCTTCAATAAGGGCCTTTTTTTGATTCTTAAAAGAACGATGGTCAACACGTTCTTGCATATCAAAATCTTTATAGTATTTATTCGTTAAATCAGCAGCTCTTTCTCTTAATTTATGTACAGTTGCCTTTTGCATAAATTCACGACTTTTACAATATCCAACTGGAAATCCATCTGTTTCTGTGTATCGTGTAAAGTGCCACTTTGGATCATCATAAGTACGGTCTTTAGTTAATTCTCTTTCATTGAACATAATATGAACATGAACATTATCATGTTCAGGGTCTGATGAATCTTTAGAATGAATAGCATAGCTATATGTAAATTTTTCTCCGAATGTTTCTTGACAAAATTCTTGCACCAAAGATTCATTCGCCCATAATGGCAACTCTGATGGTAAGGCCCATGTAATTTCTCTATATGCATTTCCATTTGCTCGTTCATATAGAGAAGCTGCTTCCCAATAATGATGAGGGGTAGGAGCCCAATCTGGCATATTACCAGAACCATAAGCTAAAAGATCTTCACGATTTTTATATTCTCCATCTCGATCAATATAATCAAAGTGTGCGGCTGCATTTAACTTTGAACCATATTTAGTTTTAGGTTGTGATTTTATATTGAAAGAGTAAGTTGCCATTTTGTATCCTAAAAAATTTACTATTGCCGAAGGCTACTGAACGAAGTGAACCCTCCACGGGAAGTGGCCCATGCGCATTTCTGTGGTTTTTGTGAGCAAAAATCTGAAGAAGAAATAGAAATGCTTAAATGGGCATTCTGTCTATTTCTATTTTACTAAATCATCTGATTTTCGTAAATAGAGTGGTGAATCTATTTTCAATAAATAGGTGAGCCATAAAAAAAGAGAAGCCCTGTGAGCTTCTCTTTTTGCTGTATTGGTTTTACCAATACAATGAGATGTTATACTTTTCTATTTTTTTCTAATTACAATTCTAATCAGTTGATTCTACTTTTCGTATGTTAGTGATATATTCCTTTAATGCTTTTACACCTTCTTCTGAATAAGGAACTTTATGAGGAGTAAAATCTTCTTTAAAAAAATACACTATACGTTCATTTCCATTTCTTCCACCACCATCACTAAACAAATCAGTATTACTTTTAATAAGACCTACTATCTGTTTAGAAAACTCTTTATTCATATCTTGCTGTGCTGATCTAAAATTTGTATTTTGTAATTTATTTTTGAATGCTTCAATTTCAGATATAGAAGAATATGTCATCTGACAATTAGATGATCTGAAATTTTTGTGTCCGTAAAAAATTTCTTCACCACTTGTAATTAGTGATAATGGTTGATTACAACATGGACATAATATTTCTGTTTTATTTTTTTCGACTATTTGTTGTTTAGTCGTTAGTATTTTATTATCTTCAGATTTTGACTTTTTATTAACTATTTTATTTTTTACTTCGGTACCACTCAATGATACTCCAGATAATTTGTTATCTGGAAATGTATCTTGTATATGGAAAGGTTTAAACATAAATCTTAACCGTTTAATAGAACGTCCTTCTCTAATTTTTTCTACCCTCAAATCTTTAAAAATAGTACTTAAAGATTTAATTGCAGGTGTAATTATTTTTTGCGTTATTTTACGCATATCATAAGAATCTGGAATATCTAATATATGTCTTAAATAGTCTATTTCAACTATAGATATAC
>OGKB01001502.1_pt1 | contig 11959 bp, 7 predicted proteins | sample 1572351 | NCBI WGS metagenome assembly OGKB01 (sample SAMEA2582088, study PRJEB24529) | metagenome | biome: Human gut stool | place: China | collected 2011
TACATAAGATGATGGATATCCAACATTTTGTACTGCTGTAAGATAACTGCTCCCATTGGGTCTTGTATGGCTGAATTTCTGTGTAAGTTCACTAGCTCTAATAGCTGCTGCTGCAAAAAGTTTATTAGATATAGAAAGTGGATGAATTCCTCTTTTAGTTCTTTCTATATTAATAAGTCTTACGACTTCCATTTCAAAATTTAGACTATTATTTGTGTAAGTATTTGTATTTGATACAGAATTATTAGTATTTGTCTTGTTTGGGCTATTATCATTTTTATATCTATTATTACTGTGCCGTTGATCGTTAGAATTTATCCAATTTTTAAAGCCTTTTAAAATTTTGTCTCTATGTTTCGCCCATCCTGCATTTGCATTAATTGAAATCAAACTTAAAATTCCAATTATTAAAATTTGATATTTTATTTTACGCATTGTTCTCTTCCTTTCTTTTTTCACAATAGGTAAGCGTTTTGTTTTATAATAACAGTTTCTGAATAGGTATATTTAGTTCTATTATAGCATAAACAAACATTAAATAAAACTTTTATTTTTTGTAAAAATTGGCTCTTTGTCAAGTATGGAGTAGAAAAAGTTCGATAACCTTAAGAGATTCTAAGCTGAATAAGCTTTTTAAGGTTGTCGAATTTTTTTATCCCATAAGATAGCCTTTTTATTACTTTTGTCTTGTTATTTTTCCCTTCAACAAATCCATTATTTATATTATATTTTTGTATATTATTTATTTCTTCTTCCCAGTTTGATAATGTTTCCCCTAACTTAATAATTCCTTTATTCCTGATTCCTTCAGTTCTCCTATCAGGTTCTTCAGTTCACGACTGAATATAGTAACATCCTCTATTTCAAATATACTGAAAAATTTTGTCCTAAGATCATAAGCCCTTGAAAATATCTCTGAAAGGTTCTTCAGTTTCTTTAGCCTCTTCTTCTGTGAAGGACTGAATGCACTGTTTGGATTCTTTGCTATCAGCTTCCAGTATTTTTTTTATTCCCTGTACTTTGGCATCTGAATTGAATAATCTTATCCTCACATCCCTTATCATCCAGTTTGCCTGCCTTATGACATGATATTTGTCTGCTACAATATCAGCATGTGGAAGACAGGAGTATACTGTATTCCTGAACTGCATGAACATGTACATTCCAACCTTTTTTATACTGTCTTTATGACAGAGAAGGAATTCCCTTATGGTTGATGATTTCCTGTCCTTTAAAATATCTATCAGGATATGGTTTGTATCATATATTGCCAGCTGGTACTTTTCTTTATCTGCATTCCCCTTAAATTCATCAAGGTATACAGTTTCATAGTCCAGTTTTTTTATTTTGACATCTTTTATTTCAGGTCTGAATGTGGTAAAATTATTTTTCATAAATACAAATTCCTTTCTTATGTCTTTTTGGCAAAAACATAATACTATGAATTTGTTATTTATGCTATTTTTTTATTTCTTTTTCCACCCCATATATATTATAGAACCAGTTTTATTTTTAATATATTGAAAATAATAATAAAAAACTTTTATTTTATCTAAAATTATAAGTTTCAATGAAAGTTCTATGTAATTTTTTTATTTAATTATTTTACTTCGATAAATTGGGATTTGTTATTTAGTTTATAATCGTATTATTTTATTAGCTATATCTTCTACAAACCTCTTATCATGCTCCACAAATATTAGTGTAGGCTTTGCTTCTTTTATAATTTCCTCAATCTGTATTCTCGATATTACATCTATATAATTCAGCGGTTCGTCCCAAACAAATAAATGAGCTGGTTTTGACAAACTTGCAGCAATTAAAACTTTCTTTTTTTGTCCATCGCTATAGTTCTTCATATCCATTTCAAATAATTCTCTTGCAAAATCTAATTTCCTAAGAATTGTTTTGCACAATGTTTCATCAACACCTTGCTTATGAATATACTCATTTAGGCTTCCTGTTAAATTAGATGTGTCTTGAGGAATATACGATATTTTTAAATTACTTGCTAATTTTACATCACCTGTATACTCATGATTTAGACCTAATAAAATTTTAATCAAGGTTGATTTTCCACTACCATTACATCCATATATGGCTACTATATCACCTTGTTTTATCTCAAAGCTTACATTACTTAATATCTGTCTTTCTCCATAGTATAATGATAAATCGCAAACTGATATTAGAGGATTTTTGTGATGATGTAATGGATGCAATAATAGACTTTCCTTTATTTCAATATCTTTTAGTAAATTTTGTTTTTCTTCTATTGCCTTATTTTGTCTATTCTCCAAATTCTTAGATTTTTTCATCATCTTGGCTGACTGATGACCTATATGTCCTTTGTCTGGTTTTATGCCAGATACTTTCACACCATTTTTAGTATTTTCAATTTTATCAGACCAAATTTTACTTTGTCTAGCAGCTTCTTTTAATCGTTTAATATCTTTTCTTAATTTCTCATTTTGACTGATTTCAAATCGGTCTTTCATCACTTTATTTTCATACCATGATGTAAAATTTCCTGATTGGACATCAATAGAATTCCTGTTAATAGAAATTACATGATTGATACACCCATCTAAAAAATCTCTATCATGAGATATAAGCAAAAAACCTTTTTTATTTTTCAGATATTCACTTACAACTTTTCTTCCGTCCATATCTAAATGGTTTGTTGGTTCATCAATAAGTAAAAATCCATCTTCCTTTGTAAATAAAATCGCCAAAAGAATTTTTGTTTGCTCTCCTTTAGAGAGCATTTCAAACTCTCTATAAATAAGATTTTCATCTATATTTAGCAAGTTAAGTTCTCTAAATAGTTTCCATTCTTCCTCATCTGATATTAGTTCTTTATATAACTCAATTCCTAATTTTGAAGCATCACTTATATTGGGTGGGAATTTAATAAAGTCAACGCTTTTGCTGATTTTCCCTTTATAAACTTCTTTGTTTAAAAGTAGCTTAAACAGTGTTGATTTTCCAATTCCGTTTCTTCCTATTAACCCTGTTTTCCAGTTCGTATCAAATGAAAATGATACATTATCAAATATAGGTTTTACATAGCCATAATATGAGAAAGTGAGGTTTTCAATTTTAATTGTTGACACAAAAACACCCCCTCAAATTCATAATTTATCTTTTTCTTATTCGTTCATCATATCACTTTTCTAATTCTTATGTCAATCAGAAGAATTAGTTAATCTAAATTCATCAAGGTATACAGTTTCATAGTCCAGCTCCTTATGAGGAACTTCAATGTCATGAAATATCCTCATGACAGTTGATATGCTTGTATTTTCTTCCCTTCCTATTTGAGTGAATGACTTCATCTCAGAAAGTTTTTTTCTTATCTCATCCTTGACTTCGTTTGAGATGCTGCAGTTCCTGTCCACAATACCTATTGAGGAAGTTGTCCTTTTATTGCATATAGGACAGACATACCTCTGTTTTTCTATATGGAGGATAACTTTCCTGTTTCCATAACTGAGGTTTCTTATTGAAAGCCTACAACTTCTTGCTATTTTTTTGTTAAATATTCAAATTAATAAATTATTTACCTGAATACTTAATAATTTTACCACATTTTTTTATCAAAATAAATGCTGCTCATCTTAAATATTTTCCCCAAATAATAAAATCCCCTAAAATAAAGGGGATTTTTATATTAAAAATTTTAAATTTTATTTTAATCAAAATTATATACTTATTCTTCTATTGAATAATCCATTGCCGCCATACGTTTATAATAATTCCAGTTATCCTTAGCATTTTTCAAATTTGTTTCCAGCAATTCTTTTGCCTTTTCAGGAAATTCTGCAGCCAAAGTTGCATATCTTCTTTCTCCTAGTAAAAATTCTTCATATTTTTCCCAAGCTGGATTTCTTGTATCCAATTGCAATGGATTTTTACCTTTTTCGGCTAATCTTGGATCAAATCTGAAAATTGGCCAATATCCTACTTCTGTTGCCAGTTTTTCTTCTGTCTGGAATTTACCCATACCAGCTTTTATACCATGTTCAATACAAGGTGAATAAGCTATTATTATTGATGGTCCTGGATAAGCTTCAGCTTCTCTTATTGCTTTTAATGTCTGATTTTGGTTTGCTCCCATTGATACTTTGGCAACGTAAATATTTCCGTAAGTCATTAATATTGCGGCTAAATCTTTTTTCTTGGCTGGTTTTCCTGAGGCTGCAAATTTTGCAACTGCTCCAGTTCTTGAAGATTTCGATGATTGCCCTCCTGTATTTGAGTAAACTTCCGTATCAAGTACAAGTATATTTACATCATCTCCAGAGGCTAGAACATGGTCAAGTCCACCAAATCCAATGTCATAGGCCCATCCATCTCCACCAAACATCCAGATAGATTTTTTGATTAAGTATTGTTTTAATTCTAATATTTCAGAAATATTATTTTTTACTTTTTCATTTGTATTTTCAGAATTTTCTTTTTCTAACGCTGCTACCAATTCATCACGAATTTCTGTAGTCTTATCTCCATCATCAAAGTTTTCTTCAAACGAAATAAATAATTCTGCAAGTTTAGGTGAAACATCTTCTTTTATTTCTCCCATTCTCTTCAAAATTCTGTGTCGAATTGTATTTATAGCCTGAAACATTCCGTATCCATATTCAGCATTGTCTTCAAATAGTGAAGATGCCCACGCAGGTCCGCAGCCATTTTGAGCAGTTGTATATGGTGTTGAAGGAGTAGAAGCACCATAAATCGAAGAACATCCAGTTGCATTTGCAACCATCATTCTTTCCCCGAATAACTGTGTCACCAACTTAATATACGGTGTTTCTCCACAACCAGCACAAGCTCCGGAAAATTCAAATAGCGGTTTTGCAAATTGTGAACCTTTTACTGTATTTTTTCCTAAAATTTTATCTTTATATGAAACATTGTTAAATAAATAATCTGTATATTCAATTTCATTTTTCTCAATTTGAGATTGAGTAGATTTCATGACAATAGCCTTTCCACGTGGTGCAGGACACACATCCACACAGGCACTGCATCCTGTACAGTCCAAAGGCGATACTTGAATTTTATAATTCAACTCATTCATTCCACGTCCCAAAGCCTTTATTGTTGGCATTCCTTCTGGTGCTTTTGCCATCTCTTCTTCATCTAATAAAAATGGTCGTATTACAGCGTGCGGACAAACATAGGCACATTGATTACATTGTATACACATGTCTGGTTGCCATTCTGGTACTTCTGACGCTACTCCTCTTTTTTCGTAATTTGCAGTTCCTGGTTGGAAAGTTCCGTCTACCATTCCTGTTTCTATGATTGATGAAACTGGTAATTCGTTACCTTTCATATGGTTAATTGGGTCTACAATTTTTTTGATAAATTCAGGTTTTGCTGCTTCGATAATTTGTTCGTTTACTTCAAGGTCTGCCCATTCTGGTAATACTTCCACTTGTTCTAAACCATCAATTCCTCTGTCAATAGCATTCCAGTTCTTTTGAACTACGTCTTTTCCTTTTCTTCCATAACTTTTTTCTGCATATTCTTTCATATACTCTTTTGCTTCTTCGTGCGGAATTACTTCTGAAAGATAGAAAAAGGCTGATTGCATAATTGTATTTGTTCTGTTTCCTAATCCAATTTCTTTAGCTAATTTTGTAGCATTTATAATGAAAAATTTAATTTTTTTTCTGGCTAATTCTCGTTTAATTTCATTTGGAATACTTGGAATTAATCTTTCTTTATCCCAAATTGTGTTTAATAGGAATGTTCCTCCTTCTTTTAACCCAGAAATCATATCGTATTTTCCAAGGTATGCAGGTGCTGAACAAGCTACAAAACCTGGTCTTGTAACTAAGTAAGTTGAGTGAATTGGATCTTTACTGAATCTCAAATGTGATCTTGTCACTCCTCCTGCTTTTTTAGAATCGTACGCAAAATAACCTTGTGCATACAAGTCTGTTTTATCTCCAATAATTTTTATCGAATTTTTATTAGCTCCAACAGTTCCATCTGAACCAAGTCCGTAAAATAGGCACTCTTTCACATCTTCATTTCCTGTGAAAACTTCTTCTTCAAGTGCAAGTGATGTAAATGTAACGTCATCAACAATTCCTATTGTAAAATTATTTTTAGGCTCTTTTTGTGCAATATTTTTGAATACTGCTACAATTTGTTCAGGTGTTGTATCTTTTGATGACAATCCGTATCTTCCACCTACAATTTCAGGTGCATTTTCTTTTCCGTAATAAAGTGCTTTTACGTCCATGTATAATGGCTCTCCTAATGCTCCTGGCTCTTTTGTTCTGTCAAGTACGGCAATTTTTTTCACACTTTTTGGCATTGTATCGAAGAAATATTTGCTTGAAAAAGGTCTGTATAAGTGAACGTTTAGCACTCCTACATTTTCTCCTTTTTTATTTAAATAATCTACAACTTCTTTAATTGTTTCGTTTACAGATCCCATTGCAACAATAACTCTTTCGGCGTTTTCTGCTCCGTAATAAACAAACGGTGCATAATATCTTCCTGTTTTTTCGCTAATTTTTTTCATGTAGTCGTTTATAATATCAGGTACAGCTTCATAAAATTTATTTTGAGCTTCTCTTGCTTGGAAATAAATATCATCATTTTGTGCTGTTCCTCTAGTTACTGGTTTTTCTGGATTCAATGCTCTTTCTCTAAATTCTCTAACTGCTTTTTTATCAAGCAGGCTTTCAAGAAAATCGTAATCCATAACTTCCACTTTATTTATTTCGTGTGATGTTCTGAAACCATCAAAAAAGTGCATAACAGGGACTCTTGATTTAATTGCTGCTAAATGTGCGATTCCTGCTAAGTCCATTACTTCTTGAACCGAGCTTGTTGCAAGCATTGTCCAACCTGTCATTCTAGCTGAATAAATATCTTGATGATCTCCAAATATTGATAATGCCTGTGTTGAAATAGCTCTTGCTGCTACGTGCATTACTCCTGGTAGCAATTCTCCTGCTATTTTGTACATATTAGGTATTTTCAATAGTAATCCTTGAGATGCAGTAAATGTCGTAGTTAAAGCTCCAGCTTGTAACGAACCGTGTACAATTCCTGCTGCTCCGGCTTCTGACTGCATTTCTACAACTTTCACTTGTGTTCCAAATAAGTTTTCCTTCCCGTATGATGCCCATTGGTCTACATGCTCTGACATAGTTGATGACGGAGTGATTGGATAAATTCCAGCAACTTCCGTAAATGCATAAGCTATGTGAGCTGCAGCTTGGTTACCATCCATTGTTTTCATATTTTTTGTCATTTTTCCCTCCAAAATTAAGAAATTTTATAACTATTTTACTTTAATAGTAACGCCGTTTTGAAATCAAACTTAAAAGCTATAACTATTTATTCAAATTTCTATTTTTCATTTGATTAATTTTTTAGAAATTTGAATTTGTTATAAAATTACAATTACATATACAATTATATATTTTCTAGTTCAAATTTGCAATTATTTTTTTATTAAATCCCTTTTTTAGCAGATTTATGTTCAACAATATTTTTAATAATCAAAATTATTATTGAAATAAGTACCAAAAGTGAAGATACTGCAAAAGCTGCTGTTATTGACTCTGATGAACCTGATAAATAAAGTGCATCTATTTCTAGTGGCAATGTGAAAGTTCCTCCTCTTGCTTTTGAAAGTGCATTTACTGCACCAAATTCTCCTAATGCTCTTGCTGTACAAAGAATTATTCCATAAAGTAATCCCCATTTTATATGTGGTAGCGTTATTTTTCTAAAAATTGTGAATCCATCTGCTCCCATTAGTGCCGCTGCCTCTTCCTCATCTTTTCCTTGCGCATTCAAGATTGGAACTATTTCCCTTGAAATAAATGGAAATGTCACAAAAACAGTTGCTAAAATTACTCCTGGAATTGCGAACACTATTTTTATATCTAATACAAAAAATTTATTCAATGCCGTAATATACGGTGCTGCCCAACCCATTCTTCCAAAGGTCATAATGAAAGCAAGACCTGCAATTACTGGTGAAATTGAAAAGGGGATGTCTATTAGTGTAGCTAAAATATGTTTCCCACGAAAAGAAAATTTTGTGAGAAGCCATGCTGCCGTTATTCCGAAAAAAGTATTTATAATTAGTGCTGAAATTGTTGCAATTATCGTCACTTTCAAAGCTGATAAAACATATTTGTCAGTTAGGCTTTTTATGTAAAATGCCCAGCCTTTTTGAAGTGAATTTATGATAATTGCTATTAGTGGCAATACTAGCATAATTCCAACAAATAGTAAACTTATTGTTATTAATACATATTTTATCGTGTTATTTTTTTTATCCATTGCTTTCCCCTTCCCTAAATATTGTTTGTTCGCTTAAATTGGTTCATTTGAACTAAGTTTATTAAAAATAAAAGTATGAATGAAAATATTAGCATTACTAAAGCTATAACAGTTGCTGAAGGATAGTCAACATAATTTAATTTTTGCATAATTACGTAGGAAATAACTTGTGTATGCTCTTTTAGGCTGTTTCCTGAAATATAAATTACGCTTCCATATTCTCCAATTCCTCTCGAAAATGCAAGTCCAAATCCTGTTAAAAGTGCAGGTTTTATTTCTGGAAAAATTACTTTCCAAAAAGTTGTTTTTCTATCTGCACCTAATATATACGCTGCTTCTTCGTACTGATTATCTAGTTTTTCTAATATCGGCTGAACTGCCCTTACCACAAAAGGAATTCCAACGAAAATTAATGCAATTATTATTCCAATGTGAGTGTATGAAATTTTTATTCCAAATTTTGCAAAGTATCTTCCAACAATTCCAGTATCAGAATACATTTTTGAAAGCGTAATTCCTGCAACCGCAGTAGGCAAGGCAAAAGGCAATTCCAACATTCCATCTAAAAACCTTTTTCCAAAAAAATCGTATTTTACAAGTACCCACGCCAAAATTACTCCGAAAATACAATTTATAATGGCGGCAATGAATGAACAACCGACACTTGTAAAAAGTGCACTTAAAACTGCCTTTTCTGTTATAAGCTGCCAAAATTCAGAAGGTGACAATCGAAAGGAATAGACTAATATTGAGGCTAGCGGTATCAATATTAAAATTGACAACATTGCCAGTGATATTCCAAATGTCAGTCCAAAACCTGGAATTACAGTTTTTTCTTTTCTTTTTAAAGCTAATATTTTCATTTTCACTCCTTCCATTTAAAACCTTTTTTATTTTCAATTTTCATAAATTTTATCAAATAACGCACCTTCATTGAAAAATTTCTCGTATGCTTTTTTCCATCCGCCAAAATTATCTATTTTCGTCAATTTCATCTTTAAATCAAATTTATTTCCATATTTTTTTAAAACTTTTTGGTCATAAGGTCTATAACCACTTTCAGCGATTATTTCTTGTGCCTTTTCAGAATATAGATATTTCAAGTATTCTGTGCTTATTTGATACGTTCCATCATTTTTTGCGATTTTATCGACTACTGCGACTGTCGGCTGAGCTAAAATACTCACACTTGGATAAACAATTTGATATTTGTCAGGATATTCCTTAACCGTTGCAATCGCCTCATTTTCCCATGCAATTAACACATCTCCCTGATTATTTTCCACAAAAGTTGTAGTCGCTGCCCTTGCTCCTGAATCCATTACAGCCACATTATCATAAATGCTCTTTACAAAATTTTTTATTTTATTTTCATCTTTTCCATATTTTTCAAGTCCATACGACCATGCTGCCAAAAAATTCCAGCAAGCTCCTCCACTACTTTTTGGATCAGGTGTTATTACTTTTACTCCTTTTTTTGCTAAATCGTTCCAATCCTTGATATTTTGTGGATTTCCTTTTCTTACAAGAAAAACGATTGTCGAGGTATACGGAGAAGAACTGCCTGGAAATTTATCTACCCAGCCTTTTTCTAGCAAATCTACTTTCTCAAGAAGTGCTACATCATTTTCCAAAGCTAATGTCACAACATCTGCATCAAGACCTTCAATTACTGAACGTGCTTGCGATCCTGAACCTCCGTGTGACTGGATAATATTCACATCCTTTCCATACTTTTCCTTGTAATATGCCTTAAACAGCCCATTATATCTCTCGTACAATTCACGGGTAGGATCATAGGAAACATTCACAATTTCCATTTTTTGCTTATTCTTCCCAATTTTACTGTTTTGCCGCATAATCCCTACAAAATAAAGTAAAATTATAATTGCAACAAATATCACTGGCACTTTCAGTTTTTTTAGCATATTTCCCTTCTCCTTTCCCTTTTTATTTAATAATTTTTTAAATCACGTAAAAACTATCTCCACTTACTATTCTTCTATAAGTCTCAAATTTTGCCCATTTTTTGTGAATTTCTACTTTATTTTTATTTTGATTATGGTCTGCAAGATAATTTTTCATATCTTCTCTAGTTTTTATCTGCAATCCAAATCCTGCTTCATCTAACACTGGAAGCCCTGTAAAGTGGTAATCTTCCAATTTCACAATATCAAAAATCTTACGATCTCTAACTAAAACTGCCGCTTCGCTTTCAAGTGAAATAATGTCAAAATATTGCGGATACTCGAAGCTATCTCCCATTTGAGGCACAATATCACCTACATGATACGTTTTTTCTCCTGTTTCTTCTTTAGACATTCTCGCATTTTCAAAATCAAAGTACAATTCTTCAAAAATATATCCACCAATTTTTATATCATCTTTTTCAAAATATGGTTTTTCCCCAGTCGTATCAATATTTTCCACTACTCCCGCAGCAGCCGTTTGATGAGAAAGTCTATCAATTAATATCAATTCTCCCAAAGTCTTATTTTTCTTAAACAAATCAACAATAACTTTATCTGAAAATTCAATTTTACAAAGAGCAATTTCATTTTTTGTAATACTTTGCGTTTTGATTTTTTCTCCAGTATTAACGTCAATTTTATAAATAATTTCCTTCAATATTGCAGGTAGTTTCTTTGTTCCAAGTTTTGCCAAATATTCTTTTCCAACAATTAACTTATCATCATCCATCCACAATAATGCAGCTTCAACCGATTTTGAAACTGGAAGATTTTTGTTTTTTGTAATAACAGAACCACGGCTCACGTCTACTTCTTTATCCAACTGAATCGTAACAGCTTGTCCTGAAAATGCCTCTTCCACATTTCTATCCCCATTCAAAATCGTTTTCACAGTCGCAGTCTCATTACTTGGCAACACAACAATTTCTTCTCCAACTTTTACAAAACCACTTTCAATTTGCCCTTGGAATCCTCTAAATTCATGATTTGGACGGCAAACTCTTTGAATTGGTACATAAAAATCAGAATTTTTAGTATCTTCTGTTACATCAACTGTTTCCAAATATTCGATAATGCTTTCTTCCTTATACCAAGGCATATTTTCTGATTTTTTAGTAACATTATCTCCTTCAGTCGCACTTACAGGAATTATTTTTATATTTTCCAATTCCAATTCTTTTGCCAATTCCTTCACTTCATCGACAATTTTATTAAATTTCTCTTCGCTATAATTTGCTAAATCCATTTTATTTACTGCAAAAACGAAATGACGTATTCCGACCATTGAACAAATTCTTGCGTGTCTTCTAGTTTGAACAAGTACACCTTTTGTAACATCTAAAAGCAAAATTGCAACTTCGGCAAATGAAGCTCCAACCGCCATATTTCTTGTATATTCTTCATGACCTGGCGTATCAGCCACGATAAAGCTACGTTTATTTGTAGTAAAATAACGATAAGCCACATCAATCGTGATTCCTTGCTCTCTTTCAGCCATCAATCCATCTAAAAGTAGCGAATAATCAATCGCTCCTCCACGTGATCCAACTTTACTATCTAAAATCAATGCTTCCTCTTGATCTGCCTGAACCTCCCACGACTAAAGTCGCAGGGTTCTAAAATCTTTAAAAATATTTAAAAATTTTCTAAGAAGTTTGATAGCT
>OGKB01001531.1_pt1 | contig 11748 bp, 9 predicted proteins | sample 1572351 | NCBI WGS metagenome assembly OGKB01 (sample SAMEA2582088, study PRJEB24529) | metagenome | biome: Human gut stool | place: China | collected 2011
GCACGTCCGGTGGTGTGGGAGGGAGCGAGGTGCAAACCCGCTCTCTACCCGATCATGCATCATTAAATTGTGCACGTGTACAATAGGAAATTGTTAGGTATTTTATCCGATTTGTTTGAGCTTTGAACCTTCGCCATGGCCACTGACTTTGTCCTTATGAATCGCCGCACTTTCGGCATCCGGACCGCCGCACTCTGCTTTGCCGCGGGCATGATGGTTTCACCGTTTTCGTTAGCTGCAGAAGAGCCGCTATTGAAGATCGGCGTGCTGCCGGCGGCCGATTCCGTGTTGCTTTATGCGGCCGAGTCAGAAGGGTTCTTCGAGTCCCGGGGGCTGCGCATCCAGCTCCTGCCTTTTAAATCGGCCATTGAAATCGGCGCAGCTATGCGTGCCGGCGAGCTCGCAGGGCATTACGGCGACCTCATCAACGTGTTCACGCAGAATGCTGCCGGTGCGCCGCAGGCTGTAGCGGCGACGGTGACGTATGCCAATCCGGCCGAGCGCAATTTTGCGCTGGTCACTCGTCCGGGTTCGAACCTGACATCACTCGAAGACATCAAGACGCATCCGGGTACGGATACGGCCATGAGTGCTTCGACCATCATCGATTACCTGCTTGACCGCATGGAAGCGACGACGGGACTGCCTCCGTCCGCCATGAAACGCGTAGAAGTTCGGCAGATTCCCATTCGTCTCCAGCTGCTCCTCGCGGGCAAAATGGAAACGGCGCTGTTGCCCGAGCCCCTCTGCAGCCTGGTGGAATCGAAGGGCGGCAGAGCACTTTGGGATGACCGTACGCTCGCTGAGCCGCTCGCGGTGGTTGCCTTCCGCAAGGCCGCTGTCACACCGCAAACGGCAGCCGCCTTCCGCGCGGCGCTCGCCGATGCGGCTAAGGCCATTGAAAGCGATCCGGAAAAGTTCCGTGCCTTGATGGTGAAAAAGAGCCTGCTGACGAAAGCGGCTGCTTCGGCCTATAAGATGCCGACTTATGCGCATTTCGGCACAGCGGACGGTCTGCCGCCGCTGCCGTCTGCTGCGGACGTCAAACGCACTGCCGACTGGATGATTGGAAAGGGCATGATCAAGGCGATTCCGAAGCTTGAAGAGGTCGTTTTCGTCCCCTAAAGCTTGGGCCGCCAGAGCGTTGAGTTCAATGCCGGCAAGAAATTGAACTCTGCCTGGCGGGAGGCCGCAATGTCGGTTTGGCGCGATGGGATGCGTCCTTTCGGACTCATTCGCGTGCGTCCTCGTATGTTTTTCAGCCGCAGAAAGTTAAGCCGCTTTGGCGAGAGCTGATTTGGTCACTTCACACCAGCCGACGGCGCCTGCGGCCCGATAAAGCTCTTCGGGTGTCAGGCGCACGCCTGAAGCGTCATCGCCGCAGGCCGGCCATACTTCGGCGTGACTGAGGAGCGACCGATCAAGCCAGACAGGGATGCCGTCATGCCTGCCAAACGGACAGACGCCGCCGGGTGCGTGTCCGACGAGCGCTTCGACATCGGTTCCCGGCACAAACTTGGGCTTAAAGTGAAAAGTGCGTTTGAAAGATCCGCCGTCGATCTTTCGGTCGCCGGCAGCAAGCACCAGAATGGGGCCGTCCGGTCCCAGGAGCGCCATGGTTTTGGCAATTGCGCCTTCAGCGGTTCCGAGCTCCTGAGCAGCCAAGGCAACGGTTGCACTCGATCCGGGGAATCGGCGGACACGGTCTTCCAAATGCTGAGCTTTCAAAGCGGCATAGGCGGCATCAAATGACATGGTGTGGTTTTACCTTTGAATGAAAAAACAGTCAAATCTCTTGCTGGACAGCGGATTTGGCGAAGCGCCGCAGCGGAGGTCCGCCGGCGCAGCGCATCACCCGAAAGAAAATTCGCCGATGTAGGAGGCCCAGAGCTCTGTGAGCCCTTCAACATGCTGCCCGTCCAGATTCGGGAACTGCTGACTGAGTACGGCGAGCCAAAGGAGTTTAGGCGTCGGATTAGACATGCGCTTAAGTACCAGCTCTGCCTTGCCGGCGGGCGCGCCGTTGCCCAGAGAGGAATTGTCGCTCTCATTGATGAGCGCGAGGTTCCCAAAGCCGTGTCGGCGAAGAAGCTCTTCGCGGGCGGCGTCGGCATCCTTCCCAAGATCAGCGCGGTTGCGGGCCAGCCAATGCTCGATGTCGCTTCGGGCAACGATGCGCAGCGTCCGGGCCTTTTCTTTGAAGGCCCTCCAATTGAATGCTCGGAAGGCACCGGCCAGTTCAGTCTCCTCTGGGGATTGAGCCTTGTCTGCAAAAGCATCCATAGCACGCTTCAGAGCAGCAAAAGAGCGGTTTCCGCCAGTGTGACCGTCGACCCAGAGCACATAGTCCGTCAGGAAAAGATCAAACTGAGAGAGGGTGCCGTCGTGGTAATGCCATCCGGGCGCAGCGGCTTCAACGGCAGCTTGTGCAGCCAGCAGCTGGGCCTGAGCTCGGTTTTCTGAGGGTGTTTCTGCTGTCAGTTTAAATACGCCTTCGGCTCCTCGGGCTTGACCGGCCTCTGCGGCGCGGTAGGCCCAGGCGAGCAGCCGAAGCTGAGCAATCTTGCTGATCTTCGCAAATGCGGGCTTTTTCATGGCGAGGAAAGCTTCTGGGCTGTCGGGCAATTTGCCGTCGGTGCCGAGACTCATTTCCAGCGCTGTTGCCGAAAGCACGAGAAGCCAGTATTGCCCCGAAGCGCTGAAGCCGCCTGCGGCCATAAAGGTCTGAATCAGCTGATTGAAAGCATTGGGGGCGCCTTCAAATGCCTCATTCTCTCCCTGGCGATAGCGCCCCCAGGTGCCGACCGTCTGAAGGACGAGCGATAGCGCACCCATCAGGCGCCATACATCGGTTGTGCCGGGCGCCTCGGCCTGCACAATATGATCGAACCGTCTGTCAAAGTTCGTGGTCGCCAGCGCTTCGTAGGCGGGCAGCGGGCCGTTTCCGGCAGCGGTCGTTCTTGCTTTGTCATACTTGAAAAGCTCATTGGCGATGACGAGCATGTTCATCATGTCAATCGGCGGAACGAATTGTTCTCGGCTCCCTTCATCATCCGCTGGGGGCTGATCCGTTTCGCGCTTGGGCGGCTTGTCGGTCCGTCTTTTTTTGTCATCCGATTCGAGCGGCGCTTCGTCTGCGCCGGCAATAATCTCATCGATCGTCAGCGCGGCGGAGATCGGCGTGTCATTGGTTTCATCCTTGGAACCCGATGGAGAGACTTGGCCCGAATGCCACCCCTTCAGGTCGTAGCCTTTGGCAGCTTCAGTCGGGGAAACCAGACGCTCATCGGTGCTGCGCCAGAGGTGCGTAAAGAGCGCTCGGCCGAAGCGGTCCTTTTCGCTGAACCGCGACAGCAAACGTGACTTCAGAATGTCGAGTGCTGAGAGCTGCTGCCCGCGCATATTGATGATTTCAAACATGGCGGGGGCTTCGTTTTCGACCTTGTCGGAGAGCGGTATCACGACGCGTCGAATGCTCACGCGATCGTGAATGCACGCTTCCAAAGCCCTGAGAAAGGTCTGCGCCGCCAAATCTTCCCGCAGCCCCTGACGCTCGATGAATTCGGTGAGCGCACCGGCAATGCGGTTCCTTTGTTCTGTGCAGGCTGGCAGCGGACTCTCGCAGTTCGCTTCCATGCCGCTCAGGTATCGGTAGGCCGATATGATTCGCTTATGCTTCTCGTTTGCCGGCCGATCGAGCCGGCGGCTGATTTCCTCGAGCAGGAGGTCGATCGTCGTGAGCCGCTGCTGACCATCCAGAATGGAGAAAACGCCGGGCGTCTCCTCATCGCAGACGATTGTGCCGAGCGAATAGGTGCTCTGAATATCGGGACTGCGGTAGAAGTCCAGCAGATCCTGCATCAGCTGCGACACCTGCACGGAAGTCCAGGCATAAGGCCGCTGATAGACCGGAATGACGTAGCGCGCCTGATCGATTCCTAGGGAACCCATGCTGAGACTTTTCGAAGAAAAGCGCTGGGTACGGGCAGCAGGCGTTTGGGCTGCGGTGTTATTCATGGTCGGAAGCCTCATCCGTCGTGTTTTGCTCAGTGTCTGCTGCAGATGCCTCAAGAGCGGCCTCCATATCATAGGCAAGCCGATAGCGCTGAATCCAAGTCGTATTTTTGATGTAGGGCGCCATCGCTTCCGGTGTTGTCGCCTGAAGTAGCGAGCGTTTGCATGCAGCGGGTGTTGCTGAACGGTGCGGCAGAAAAATGAGATTCGTGCGTGCGTTCCAGTAGCGCAGGCATCGCAGCAGCGCAGCTTTGTCGAGCCGGTTAAATGCCCCCGGGATCTGCTTATCTGCGTTGCGAAGCCGATTGAGAAAGCGTGCAAAATGGCGGGCAAATGTGCGGAATTCGGCATCCGCTGCGAGCGCAGCGGCAAGGGCATGTGATGAGGCGCTGCTGTTAAAAGCCGTGCGCGGAGCAAAGCGGTCAGTCCAAGCAATGAGCGCAAGCCGGAGGATGAGTCTCTGGTCATTATTGAGCTTTAAGCCGCTCGCTGGATTGAAAGCCGTTTGCTCGAGCTCGTCGAGCGCTTCGTCTATGCGGCGGTACTGGTCGAGCATCCGGAAGAAGCCTATGCCGGTCTGAACGGGTTCAAGCAAGTCAAAGAGATGCTGGTTGGTCGATGCAGATAGTTTCCCGTCAACGATTCGGTCTCGCCGATGAGTGCCGATGATGCCTTTGAGCAAGTCGGCATTCTGAGGACTATTGGCGCTTTCCGGCCAAGGATCAATATCGCATCGCATGAGGAGCGCCGGGATGACATGAGCTTCAACGGCGTATTTCCGTTGTGCGAGCCTGGCGGCAGCAGCCTTCGAAGCTTCGTCATCGTGCGTTTCGCGGTCGGATTCGCTCGGCGGCGATTCATTGAAAGCACTCCAGATGCGCCGAATTTCCTTTTGACGATCCGGCGCCGTTTCAAACCGCATGTGATAAGCCTTGAGGATGTCGAGGAGAGACATCGGCAGTCCGCGGTTGTTTTCGCCCTGAAAGTATTGTTCGGCTTCCTTGAGGCTCTGGAGTACGTTGACGGCAAGCCGTCCTGAGAGGAGGATGTAGCGAAATCGCCGGAGATCGCGCAGGAGCGTTTCTTCGTAAAAGCTCAGTGCCCCGGCGTTCTGTGCGTCGTCTAGCGCCGCATCAGCTTCGAGCTGCCGGTATTCTCGGTCAAGGGCGAAATAGATTTGACGGATATGCTGCAGGGTTGCGGGTTCCTGATAAAGAAACGCTCGCTTCCAGACGAGATTCCGCCCCATGATCCAGGCGATATTTGCGCCGTAACTTCGCAGGACATCAGTCTTGCTCCGCATAGCCCGTTCATAGAGAACGCGGGCCAGAATCATGAGGCTCGTGAGCCGCTGCTGGCCGTCAAGAAGCGCCATGTCGTGAGCATGCTCGGGACTGCCGCTGTCGCGGAGCGGCATGATGCAGATGGCTCCCAGATAGTATTCATCCTCTTCGCGGTATCGCTCTTCGTCAGGGGAATATCGAAGCTCGTCAATATCGTCAAGAATCTTCTGAATGTCGTTTAAGGACCAGCAGTATGGGCGCTGGAAGTCCGGGAAAACGATGTGTTTGATCCAGTTTCTCCCCGGGCGGTCAAACGAGCGTTTGATGACCCCGGCCACTGAGCTGCTTTCGATGATCTGCATGGCTGGCTTTTTTCTGAAACTGCTTGGGATTCTAGCGAACCCGCGGACATGCTGATGTTTAGGATGTACCAAGGTTTGAATGCTCAGCCGTATGCGCGAAGCGAGGTGCGATAATGCATGGTCCAAGATCTTTGAAAGATCTTGGGCGTTCTGCATCACGACGCCCTCATAGGGCGCAGAGCAGTGAGGCACCGCTGAAAAGCAGATTTTTGCTGCGCTCACCGTCAAGATCCGCCGTGCCGATGCCGAGTCGTTCGGAACGCATTCTTATAAACATCTTCCATACCGCTGAAAGTTCTTTGATATGAAAATCCTTCTTCTCCCCGACAGCTTCAAGGGCAGCCTCTCTGCCCAACGGGCGGCTGACATTCTTTGTGCCGCAGCCAATGAAGTTCTGCCCGATGCTGAGGTCGTCAAGCTTCCTGCGGCAGACGGCGGCGAAGGCACGCTCGAGGCGGTCAAGGCGGCTGTGGGCGGCGCTTATCTTCCGCTTCCGGTAACGGGCCCCTGCGGTCAGTCCGTACAGGCGCGCTACTTGTCGGTGGGCGATACGGCGGTGATTGAGCTTGCTCAGGCGGCTGGTCTGGGACAGCGGCTTCCTGGCTTCAGTCCGATGCGCACTACTACATATGGTGTGGGCCAGCTGATTTCGCATGCGCTTCAGGTCGGGCATCGACGGATTGTGCTCGGCTTAGGCGGCTCGGCCACGACCGATATGGGCTGCGGCATGGCGGCGGCGCTCGGCACCCAATTCCTCAACGCTAAGGGGCAGCCCTTCCTCCCGGTGGGTGAAACGCTTCATCTGGTGAAGGGCGTCCGGCTCAACGGGTTCTTTTTTCAGAAGAATGCTCCGCGCATTGAGGCGCTGTGCGACGTGGAAAATCCCTTGTACGGTACTAACGGCGCGGCTTATGTTTTTGGACCGCAAAAGGGTGCCGACGCCGATGAAGTGAAGCGTTTGGATGCCGGGCTTCGTGTTGTGGCCGGACTCTTTGAAAAGCAGGGCGCGAAGGTCAATTCCCTGCCGGGCGGCGGTGCTGCCGGCGGAGCGGGCGCTGGCGTAGCCTGCTTCCTCAACGGCCGCATTGCTTCTGGGATTGATGTGCTCCTTGACTTGATGAAATTTGACGATCTGGTGAAGACGGCTGATTTGATCGTCACGGGAGAAGGTTCTGTCGACGGTCAAACGGCCGGCGGAAAAGCCGTGCAGGGCATCGCTCGGCGTGCCGCCGGGAAGCCCGTCATCGTCTTTTCCGGTTCTGCCAAGCTTGATCCGGCTTCCTGGGAAAAGCTTCGCGCCAGCGGCGTTGCCGCGGTGTTTCCGATTGTGCAGGAACCCTGCACGCTTGCCGAAGCGATGGCAAAGGCCTCGGAAAATCTGCGCGTCACAGCGCTCAATGTCTTTTCGCTCCTTAAGATCCAGCAGGCTGCTGGCTTGACGCAGCAGCACGCTTAAAGACTACGCTTATCCTTTCTCGATGCATGAGGCGCTTTCTGATGAGCGTTGGAAAGCGCCTTTGCTGTTGTCTATTTAAGATCCGTTCCTTTACAGAAACACAAAAACGGACAGGCTCACGGCTTTTGGAAGGTGAACCACACCGCCATCACCAAACAGAAAAAGGCGGCGAGATGGTTCCACTGCAGCTTGAGTCCAAAGAGCAGCATTGAAAAGAGGGTGAATACTGTGAGCGTAATGACTTCCTGAATGACTTTGAGTTCGAGAAGTGAAAACGGCCCGCCGTTGCCGTCAAAGCCGATGCGGTTGGCGGGCACCTGGAAGGAGTATTCAAAGAGTGCGATCGACCAGGAAAAGAGCACCACCGCCCAAACGGGCCAGAAAGAGATGACCTTTGCGGCCTGAAGCTTGAGGTGCAGGTACCAGGCGAGCGTCATGAAGACGTTCGAAATGATGAGGAGCCCGATCGTCAAAAAGCCTTTGCTGAGCATGGCGGAAACACTGTTGCGGAATGAAAGAGGCGATTCAATGGGTCTGCGGCAGATCCCTGAGCCGCGCTTCGCAGATCAAGAAAAATCCCGCCGCACGTTTTGTCGTGGACGGGATTGCGAAGCATACGCCGAGCCGCAGCAAAACGGTCAGCGAAAGGCTTGAATATTCGAGCGTTTAGTCGGCAAGACCCGCATCAATGAAGGCCTTGAGTTCGCTCGGGGTCTTCACTTCAACAAGGCGGCCGTCAAGCGGCTTGCCGTTCTTAAAGATCACCATGGTCGGGATATGCTGAACGCCCAGTTCCTTCTTGAGGTTGGGGCAGGCGTCAGAGTCAGCAGAAGCAAAGACCAGACGGCCTTCATAGTCCTGAGCCATACGTTCATAGAAAGGACGCGCACGACGGCAGTCGCCGCACCACGCAGCACCCAGCGCGAGAATCACGGGCTTCTCGTTTTTCAAAACGACTTCATCGTAATTCTTTTCATCAACATTGAGAATCTCGGCCATTTTCGGCTCCCTAAAGTGAATTTGAGCAGTTAGAGCTTTGGGGGCAAGGCTTTGAGCGCCCCCGAAGCAGCTTAGTGTTTCTACTACTATACCCGTGTTCAGCCCCATCAAGCGGTGCTCTTCATGAAGATTGCAAACGAGTACATCTTCTTACAGTTGCAAGGATGCGGCATGACGCTTAGGCACCTGCGGTGAATCAACGGGATGTTTGGTGCGAAAACGCTTTCAAGATTTCATGACTACCGCCTTTGCGTCGACGTCGGAGTTTGCGGTTTGAGTCCTCCAAAGGCTAAGATTCCCAAACTTTTCGCAACGACGTCCAACCACAAGATATGGTGGTTCTTTGATGATAAAACCCTTTTATAAGGGCTATTGAGGGCGGTCAGTCAAAATGGTCTGATCCCTCGTTTGTCGTCTCAGGAACGATGCATCCAGCACTGCTGCTTCACCGCCGACGTCCTTTTTCAATGTATTTTCGGGAGCCGTCATGGCGGTACAAATGAACTTTGAGCGAGATAAGCTCTTTGACGAACTCGGCCTCATGCGTCTGCGTGAAAGCTATATGCGCAGCAGCGAAAAAAGCCCGCAGGAACGGTTTGCCTTCGTGGCGGAAACTTTCGGCAGCAACCCCGAGCATGCTCAGCGCATCTACGATTACGCGAGCCGTCATTGGCTCTCCTTCTCTACGCCGATTCTTTCATTTGGCCGTTCAAAGAAGGGACTTCCCATTTCGTGCTTCCTCACCTATATGGAGGACAGTGCTGAAGGGCTCGTCGATACGCTCTCCGAAGTCAACTGGCTCTCCATGCTGGGCGGCGGCGTGGGCATTCATGTCCGCATCCGCAGCGCCGACGAAAAGAGCGTCGGCGTGATGCCGCACCTGAAGGTTTATGACGCCGCGTGCCTTGCCTATCGTCAGGGTTCTACGCGCCGCGGCTCTTATGCGGCCTTTCTCGATATTGATCATCCGGACATCATCCCCTTTATCGAGATGAGAAAGCCTACGGGCGACCAGAACATGAAGGCGCTGAATCTTCACCACGGCGTGAATCTCTCTGACGCTTTCATGGAAAAGATTGAAGCGTCAATGCGCGACAGTTCCTACGATGACACGTGGGAGCTTCGTCATCCGAGCACGCATGAGGTAGTGGCCAAAGTATCAGCGCGTGATTTGTGGCAGCGCATCCTTGAGATGCGCATGCATACGGGCGAGCCCTATTTGGTCTTCATTGACACCGCCAACCGTGCGCTTCCGTCTTGGCTCAAGGACAAGGGACTGAGCATTCACGGCTCCAATCTCTGCACGGAAATTTTCCTGCCGACCTCTCATGACCGTACGGCGGTCTGCTGTCTTTCGTCGCTCAATCTCGAATATTTCGACGAGTGGAAGAACAATCAGCAGTTCATCACCGACGCCATGGAGCTCCTCGACAACGTCCTGCAGTACTTTATCGACCACGCTCCCGATCAAATCGCCCGCGCACGGTATTCGGCCATGCGTGAACGCTCTGTTGGACTTGGCGCGCTGGGATTCCATGCCTATCTGCAGAAGAAAGGGGTGCCCTTTGAGAGTGCGGCGGCCAAGTCCATCAATAAGCAGGTCTTCCGTATGATTCGGACAGCCTGCGCAGAGGCCGACAAGAAGCTCTGCGCAGAGCGCGGCGCATGCCCGGATGCGGCCGATTCCGGCGTTTCGCGGCGCTTTTCGCACTGGATGTCAGTGGCGCCAAATGCTTCGTCCTCGCTCATTATGGGTGGCACGTCGCCCTCTATCGAGCCGTATCGCGCCAACATTTATCGTCAGGACACGATCTCCGGCGCCTACATCATGAAAAACCGCTTCCTCAAAGCCAAGCTTGCCGAACTCGGACTCGATACGGAGGAGGTGTGGGCAGATCTCATCGCTCACGACGGCTCCATTCAGCATCGCGACGATATTCCTCAGGATGTGAAGGATGTTTTCAAGACGGCTCCTGAAATTGATCAGCGCTGGATCGTTGAGCTGGCAACTGACCGGCAGGAGTTCATCGACCAAGGACAGAGCGTCAATCTGTTCTTCCCGCCCGACGTGTCCATTGCGTACCTTCATGCCTGCCATTTCCTGGCTTGGAAGAAGGGCTTGAAGAGCCTTTACTACAACCGCTCGGACAAGCTGAGAAAGGCTGACCGCGTCGGCGTGAAGGCTGAACGCAAGCGCATTGAGGATGAAATCGATATGCGGGCCGTGGCTGACAATTCGACGTGTCTCGCCTGTGAAGGCTGAGTTTTGTCGGCCGCTGATGGAAGCATTTGAAATAACGTAAGCAGAGAAAATGATGGAAGACGAAAAGATCAATCAGCCGATGACGGAACTGGCCGGAGAAGCTGCCAAAGCTGAAAGGGCGGGCGGGCTTCTCGAGTCACGCGATTACTACAAGCCTTTCCAGTATCCCTGGGCCTATGAAGCGTTTATGCAGTCCGAACAGATGCACTGGCTCTGGACGGAAGTGCCGATGCTCGAGGACGTCAAGGACTATCAGCAAAAGCTCACGGATTCGGAACGCGACTTCCTCACGAAAATTTTGCGGTTCTTCACACAGGGCGACATTGACGTGTCAGGGGCCTATGTGAATTCCTATCTGCCGCGCTTCAAGCAGCCCGAAGTCCGCATGATGCTTTCGAGTTTCGCCGCTCGCGAGGCCGTGCACATTGCGGCATATTCGCATCTCATCGAGACGCTGGGTCTTCCCGAGTCGATTTATAACGAATTCCTTCAGTATGAAGCGATGGCGGCTAAGCATGACTTCTTCAATGAGGTCTGCCGTGACAAGGGCGATCTTGCGGCGCAGATTGCTGCTTTCTCTGCCTTTACCGAAGGCATGCAGCTCTTCTCGAGCTTTGTCATGCTGCTTAATTTCACGCGCTGCGGCACGATGAAGGGCATGGGGCAGATCATTGCCTGGTCTATTGCGGACGAAACGCTTCACACTGAATCGATGACGAAGATTTTCCGTGAATACATCACGGAAAATCCGGAGTTATGGACGGATGAGCTTAAAGCCAAGATTTACGGCATCGCGGAAGTGATGGTCGATCTTGAAGACAAATTCATCGATTTGGCTTTCGGTGTTTCTGAAATGAAGCGCCTTACCCGTGAAGATGTTCGTGCCTATATTCGCTACATTGCAGATCGTCGGTTAATGGGCCTCGGTTTGAAGGGTATTTTTAAAAGTACGACAAATCCGCTTCCCTGGGTTGACGCAATGCTGGGTGTAACCCATACAAACTTCTTCGAAAACCGCGTTGTAGATTATGCAAAGGGTGCCTTAACCGGTACTTGGGCCGAAGTATGGGGTGCTGCTAAATATTGATATCACATGGTTAATTGTTTCTTTGATGGAAGAAAGCGATGATGTCGACTTCATTCGACTATTTTGTCGTAAATGAGACTGCAGGTCACTAATTACGTCACCGCTCCTATTTACAAACTCTCCCTATATCACTTTTGAGCGATGTAAATACTTCAAGGCGCGTCAACAATTTGCCCATAAGACAAATAAAAATCATGAAATGAACATAAACCCACTTTTTTGAAGAAAGTGGGTTTTTATTTGTGCGCCCGGCAGCGCACGTGTGATTGTGTGGTGAAAGTCCA
>OGKB01001546.1_pt1 | contig 11642 bp, 9 predicted proteins | sample 1572351 | NCBI WGS metagenome assembly OGKB01 (sample SAMEA2582088, study PRJEB24529) | metagenome | biome: Human gut stool | place: China | collected 2011
CCTGATTTGTTAATTCAACAACTCATAGTATGACTCCAAATATTTTGCCCTTTCACCTTTTTGAAAGGGCTTTTTTTATACCTAAAATAAATAGTGAGATATAGATCACAAATTTAATATATATTTCATTATCATATTGAAGCCATAATAAAAAGGCGTACACTATCTCATAATTTTATATTTAACAATGGGATAATAGTGTTGAAAGATCCTTATATTGCCCATCTCCGAAAATCAGATGGACAAATCCAATCTGTTCAAGCCCATTTGAAAGAAACAGCTGCTCTTGCCAAAGTATTCGCTCAAAAACTAAATTTAGAATCAGCTGGGGAATTACTCGGACTCATGCACGATTTCGGCAAATATTCTCACAAATTCCAAAAATATATCCACGATGAAACGGGTTTGTTCAATCCTGACTTGGATGATGAAGAAAGTACACCGAACGGCAGTAAAGTGGATCATTCCACCGCCGGCGCGCAATGGGTTTACCGCGAATTGAGAAAATTCGGTGCGGCGCAGGGAATCGGCGAATTGTTCGGGCAAATGCTGGGTTTGTGCATTGCTTCACATCACGGCGAAGGCTTGATTGACTGTTTGGACGATGAGGGCAACGCTGTTTGGAAAAAGCGGTTTGAAAAGGATGATGAATTAACACACTTGGCAGAATGCGAGCAAAATGCCGATGAAGCCGTTCAACAGAAAGCACGTGAATTGGTAGGAGAAAACCTGATTCGCAGCCTGCTCAAAGCAGTGAAACCGATTCTTTCCGACCCAGCAAGCAACGACAAAATCAAAGAGTTTTACCTCGGCTGCCTGACCCGTTTCCTGTTTAGCTGCCTGATTGATGCCGACCGTATCAACAGCTCGGATTTTGAGCGGGAAGCGCAGAAAGAAGTCCGCCGTTTGACCGAAAAACCAGATTGGCAATCGGCAATCGATAAATTGGAAGCCAAATTAGCGGGTTTTGAAAATCGTCCTGTCGAAGAAATCAAACCTATTGACGAAATCCGCCGCAAAATTTCAGACGACTGCTTAAAAAGAGCGGCCGATTCTCAAGGTATTTATACACTGACTGTACCGACCGGCGGTGGTAAAACATTAGCCAGCCTGCGCTATGCCCTCCATCATGCGCAAAAGCATCATCTCGACCGCATCATCTACATCATTCCCTACACTTCTATCATCGACCAAAATGCCCAAGCCGTGCGCGAAATTCTCGGCGAAGATTGGGTGCTCGAACACCATTCTAATTTAGAACCTGAAAAACAAAGCTGGCAGGACAAACTGCTGTCCGAAAACTGGGATAAGCCTATTGTCTTTACCACCATGGTGCAGTTTTTGGACGCATGGTTTGGCGGCGGTACGCGCGGCGCACGCCATATCCACCCGATGACCAATGCGGTGCTGATTTTTGACGAAATTCAAACCCTGCTTGTGAAATGCGTGCATTTGTTTTGCAACGTTTTGAACTGGCTGACGACGTTCGGCAAAAGCACGGCGGTTTTGTGTACAGCGACGCAGCCTTTACTCGGCGAATCGGGCTTGCAGAATTTTCCCGAAGGGAAAAGGGAAAGCATTGCCGCGCGCGGTTTGTTAAAGCAGCCTGCACATGCCGAAATCATGGGAACTGATGAGCAAAGAGAAGAGCTTTATCAAAAGTTATCGCGCGTGGAAATCCGATTCAACGAAAAAGCAGGCGGCTGGAATGTGAAAGAAGCGGGCACGTTTTTGCTGAAACAGTTTCAGACGACCCCAAGCTGCCTGTTTATTGTCAATACCAAAAAATGGGCGCAGGAGCTTTATCAGTATTGCAAGGGGCAGAACGTGCCGCCCGAGACCTTGTTTCATTTAAGCACCAACCAATGCGCGGCGCACCGAAAAGCGATTTTTGACACCATCAAAGGTCGTCTGAAAAACAAAGAGCCTGTTATCTGCATCAGCACCCAGTTGATTGAAGCCGGTGTGGATATTTCCATGGCTTGCGTGATTCGCGCCTTGGGTGGGCTGGACAGCATTGCCCAAGCAGCGGGGCGTTGCAACCGGCATGGAGAGAAGGAAGGCAAGGGGCAGGTTTGGGTGTTGAATTTACAGGAACAGGATTTTACCCGGATATTGCCCGATATTCAGGCAGGCAAAAACCATGCCGAACGTGTGTTTCGCGATTTTGCCGGACAGGATATTTTGCAGCCAGAAGCAATAAAGCGTTATTTTGAATACTATTTTTACCAGCGCAGCGATGAAATGTCGTATTCCGTCAAAAGCAGCGCAACGGGTTCACTGCTGGATTGGCTGAGCGATAATAAAAACAATCCTGGCGGTAATATAAATATAAATAACCGCAGAACTGGAAAAATCCAACTGCTGATGCAATCCTTCAAAAGCGCAGGGCACGCTTTCCAAGCCATAGACGCGCCGACACGCGCCTTGATTGTGCCGTATGGCGAAGGTACGGAACTCATTGCCAAACTCTGCGGCGAATGGAATCCCCAAGAAATGCACCGCACTTTGCAAAAAGCCCAGCGTTACAGCGTGAACGTCTTCCCCAACGTTTGGGATAAATTGCAAAAAGAAAATGCCTTACACGAAACCATTGAAGGTTCTGGCATTTATTATTTGGATGAACGCTATTACAACAATGAATTCGGCCTGTCTTTAGACGAAACAAGCGAAATGACTTTTTACGACTTATAGGAGCAATATGGACAGCAAAATCAGTTTCCGCGTATGGGGGCGGCAAGCCTTGTTTACCGACCCCGTTACCAAAATTGGTGGCGAAAAATTCAGCTACCAAGTGCCGACATACGAAGCCATTAAAGGCATTGTCAAAAGCATTTACTGGAAACCCACCTTGATTTGGCATATCGACCGCATTCGTGTAATGAAACCCATCCGCACCCAAAGCAAATCCACTAAGCCGCTGGATTGGAACGGCGGCAACACCTTAGCGATTTACACCTTTTTGCAGGACGTGGAATACCAAGTGGAAGCTCATTTTGAATGGAACGAGCATTGGGAAGAATTGGTAGGCGACCGCAATTTCGGCAAACATATCGCCATTGCCAGAAGAATGTTGGAACGCGGCGGACGGCAGGATATTTTTCTCGGCACGCGCGATTGCCAAGGCTATGTCGAGCCTTGCAAATTTGGCGAAGGTAAGAGCTTCTACGATGAAATCGACAACTTAGATTTCGGCCTGATGTTCCACAGCTTCGGCTATCCCGAAGAAACCGGAAAGCCCGAATTGGTCAGTCGTTTTTGGATGGCGAATATGCAAAACGGTATGATTGAGTTTCCAAGCATCGACGATACAGAAGGTCGTCTGAAAACCCGATTTATCCGCAAAATGCAGCCTGAAAAACCGTTCAAGCGCGGCGAAAACGTTAAGCCTGTGGAAGATGAAGCCAAGGAGCTGGAATTATGAGCTGGATGCAGAAACTTTATCGGACGTATAACGAAATTGAAAAGAATCCGAACTTATCGGATTTGGAAAAAGAAAAACTAGCACCATTGTGGCATAGCCCGCAAACTGCCCATATTCAAATTACTTTGGATGGAGATGGAAATTTTCTTGGAGCTAAGGTTTTAACTGATAAACCGATTATCATGTTGCCTGTAACGGAAAGCTCAGAGGGACGGACAAGCGGTTTAGCTCCCCATGCTTTGGCAGATAGTTTGCAATATATCGCAAAAGATTTGGGGCTGACTTATCAAAAAGAAGTCATTACAGAAACAGAAGGGAAAAACGGTAAAAAGAAAAAAACAAAAAGGAAGCATGAAGACTTGATTTTCAATCTATATGCAGAACAGCTAGATAAATGGTGTGCAGCGATAGATAACAAAAAGGTATTGTCAATACAAAAATATGTTCACAAGGGAACGGTATTAACTGATTTGATAAAAGAAAAAGTCATTCCCATAGATGATAATGGCGAGTTGCTGACAAATTGGATTGAAAGGGAAGATAAGGACAAGCAAAAACCTGAATTGTTTAATGTTTTGACTAAGGAGCAAGGGAAATTTGAAATTCGAAAAGCTCTTGTCGTTTGGTCAGTGCAAATACCTGGCGATTTTGTTCCTGAAACTTGGAAGGATAAGGAAGTCCAGAAAAGTTGGGGAAATTATTACCAACAAACTTTAAAAAGCCAATTTTGCACAGTAACGGGGAATGAACAGAAAATTCGTGAAAGTCATCCCGCAAAATTGCTTTATTCAGGCGATAAAGCAAAATTGATTTCTTCCAATGATAAGGAAGGATTTACCTACCTAGGTCGATTTGAAGAAGCTAACCAAGCGACAACAATTTCGGCTGAAGTATCGCATAAGGCCCATGCCGCGCTTAGATGGTTAATCGATAGGCAAACTACTGCGCGCAATAATGAGCAAGTTACCGTTGCATGGGCAATTAGTGGTAAACCCGTTCCGTCGCCGATGAAAGACATTTCCAACGAACTGAATTGGGCGGATATGGACAACTGGGACATTAGTGCGGTTGAAAATCCTGATGAAATTGCCGCCCAAAGGCTATCTGAAAATACGGAACCGTCCCCCGATTGGTCTGTAAATATCGGGCGTGCTGCTGCACAAATCATCAAAAAGAAACTGCACGGCTATCAGGCAGAATTGAAAGACCATGAACAAATCTCCCTGATTATGCTCGATTCCGCCACGCCTGGGCGCATGGCATTAACTTATTACCAAGAGTTTCTGTCTGACGATTATTTCGCCAATTTGGATGCATGGATTGATGATTTTTCTTGGTATCAGCGTTACAGCATTGAAGTCCAAAACGGCAAGAAAAACGACAAGCGTACCCAATGGCGCTTCGTCCCGCCGTCGCCTTACAGCATTGCTGAAGCCGTGTACGGCAAATCCCTGTCCGACACGCTCAAAAAACAACTTTATGCCCGCCTTTTGCCTGTTATCGCAGGCGGAACATCCGTGCCGATTCCCGAAGATTTGATGCGTCAAAGTTTGACGGCAGCCTGCAATCCTAATGGTTGCGAAAACTGGGAATGGCAAAGAAACATCGGTGTTGCCTGTGCCCTATACAAAGGCTGGCGCGCTCGTCATCACGATTTATCACAACGGAGAACTTACCCTATGAGTTTGGATACCCAAAACCGCTCGCGCGATTATTTGTATGGCCGATTAATAGCACAAGCAGAAAGCATGGAATGGTATGCCTTATATTTACAAAATGGCAAAAAAACGCCTACTCGTGCGACTAACGCAGAACGTTATTTCCAACAGTTTGCACAAAGGCCATATAGCACATGGCGAAACCTTGAAAGTGAGAAATTGGTACCGTATAGAAATTATTTAACGAGTCAAGGAAAAGATTTCTATAAAGACACCATTAGTGAAATTGTCGAGTTATTTGAAGTCAATGATTTCACCCGCGACGACAAATTAAGCGGCGAATTTCTCTTGGGCTACCACTGCCAAAAAATGGAAATAGCCCGCCGTATTGCCGAGCTTTCCGCCAACAAATCCAAAACTGATGAATAACCCAACTTAAAGGACAACCAAAATGAGCTTAACCCAAAAAATCGACTTCGCCCTCATTCTGAAAGTAACCAACGCCAACCCTAACGGCGACCCCTTAAACGGCAATCGCCCGCGTGCCGATTTCCAAGGCTTCGGTGAAATGACCGATGTTTGCCTAAAACGCAAAATCCGTGACCGCCTGCAAGATGGATTTCAGTTGTTAAATGAGAAGAATAGACCTGAAGGAGATATTATTAAAGAAAACATATTTGTCCAGTCAAATGAGAAAAAGACAGATGGTATGAAAAGCCTAAAACAAAGAGCTGAGGATAGTCAGTACGGCTTAGGCAAGGCAGCATTTGCCAATAATGCTAATAAGCAGGATACAGCCAAGAAAGCTTGTAATAAATGGATAGATGTTCGCAGTTTTGGACAAGTATTTGCTTTTGGTACATCAAATGAAGGAGCGGGAGTGTCTATTGCAATACGAGGCCCTGTAACTATTCAATCAGCATTTAGCGTTGAGCCAGTAAATATTACCAGTACTCAAATTACTAAAAGTGTGAATGGTGATGGCGATAGTGATGTGAAAAAATCCTCCGATACCATGGGCATGAAACACCGCGTCGATAACGGCGTGTACGTTGCCTTTGGTGCGATATCGCCGCAGCTTGCTGAGCGCACCGGCTTTTCAGACAACGATGCCGAAAAAATCAAAGCGGTACTCACCAAACTCTTTGAAGGCGACGCATCATCCGCCCGCCCCGAAGGCAGCATGCAGGTGTTGAAACTCATTTGGTGGGAACACAACAGCAAAGCAGGGCAATATTCTTCTGCCAAAGTGCATGGTAAATTAAGAGATATGATTGAAGAAAAAGTTAAGACTAATACTATTGATCAATTAATTGATGCAATAAAGAAAGACTCCCTGACTTTAAAAGAAGATGGAACGTTATTAGAACCTGAAATTATTGATGGCTTCTAAAAATGTTTTAAAAAATGACCGCATTTTCACCTAAAACCCAAGGGGACAATCAGGACATGCGTCTGATTCCCCTTTCCACCCTGCAACACTACGCCTTTTGCCCGCGCCAATGCGCCTTGATTCATAACGAGCAGGCGTGGGCGGAGAACTATTTGACCGCGCAGGGCAAGGCGCTGCATGAGCGAGTGGATTCGGGCGAGCCAGAAACGCGCAAGGGCGTGCGCTTCGAGCGGACGGTGCATGTGTCGGCAGAGAAACTGGGCATCAGCGGCGTGTTGGATTTGGTGGAAGTGGACATGAAGACAGGCCGTCTGAAACCCGTGGAATACAAACGCGGCAAGCCAAAACCCGACCCGATGGATGAAATCCAGCTTTGCGCCCAAGGCTTGTGCTTGGAAGAAATGACGGGGCAAACCGTCTCTGAGGGCGCGCTGTGGTATATGCAAACCCGCCACCGCGTCCCCGTCGTGTTTTCAGACGGCCTGCGCGCCCAAACACTCGCCACCATCACCGCCGTCCGCGAACTTTTAAACAGCGGCCAAACTCCGCCACCCGACTACGGCAAACGCTGCAAAGCCTGCTCGCTGGTGGAGATTTGCCAGCCGGAGTTGCTGGGGAAACGGGATAAGAGTGTGAGGTATGTGGAGGGGTTGTTTGGGGAGTGATGTTCAGGTTTACCCTAGTAATGTATTATTGATATATCTAGTTTTTTATTAGTAAAGGAGCTTAAATGAAAATGAAATTTTCAGGAAATATTGATGAATTAAAAAGCCAATTAACTGAAGGAGGCTTTTCTAATTATGATGAAAAACAAAATAATGGTTGTTATTGCTTTAGATTCCCAAATGGTTCCATATTAAATTTTTGGTCTAGCAATGGAACTGTAAATTTACAGGGGAAAACAGATGAAAACTTATCTGAATTCGTTCATAGAATATGTGGCAGCAAGATACAACACTCAAATAAAATTAGTAATGAGCCTGTTACTCCTGCTCAAATAGAGGCTAAAGGAAAAGTTTTTGTCGTTCATGGTCACGATACCGCAGCAAGAGAACAGTTAGAATTGGTTCTTCATAAATTGGGAATTGAACCCTTTGTATTGCAAAATACTAGCGGAGGAGGGTTAACTATCATTGAAGCTTTGGAAAAAGAAATTGGACAGAATCCTTCTGAAGTCACTTTTGGTATTGTTCTATTAACTCCAGATGATATGGGATATTCAAAAAGTTCAAGACCAGAGGAGGCTGAGCCTAGGGCTAGACAAAATGTCGTCTTAGAAATGGGGATGTTATTATCATCCATTGGTAGAAGTAGAGTGGCTATTTTAAAGAAAGGACATTTAGAGGTTCCATCTGATGCTAATGGAATTTTATATATATCTTTTAACGAACATGTAAAAGAGACTGTCCCAAGGCTTGTGGAAAGATTAAATCAAAGTGGTTTTAAAATGACACCAGAGAATATTGCCAGAGCGTCATCGTAACTCTTAAGAGTTGTAATTTATAGCGATTAGCTTGTTTTTTATACGATATTGAATTTGGTAAGCATAACTTGGGTTTTGATTGCAAGAGCAAGCGTAGGTTGGGTTAGCCATAGGCGTAACCCAACAAAATGTTGAGATTTCAAGCTCAAGGTCGTCTGAAAACAATATTTGAGCAAACGAACCGTTTCGTTGGGTTACGGCGTTTCGCCTAACCCAGCATACAGATAATTTTCAGGTAGCCCAATCGCCCAAAAAAGTGCGGTCAAAACCCAAGGAGTTTCCCATGCGCAAACTGCAAAACACGCTTTACATCACCACGCAAGGCAGCTATCTGCATAAAGAGCGGGAGACGCTGGTGGTGGAGCAGGAGCGTAAGAAGGTGGCGCAGTTGCCGGTGCATTCTATCGGGCATATTTTCTGCTTTGGGAATGTGCTGGTGTCGCCGTTTTTGCTGGGGTTTTGCGGCGAAAATAATGTGAATTTGGTGTTTTTTACCGAAAACGGACGTTTCTTGGGGCGGCTTCAGGGGCGGCAGAGCGGCAATGTGCTGTTGCGTCGGGCGCAGTATCGGGTGTCGGAGCAAAATTCTGTGCCGATTGCGCGCAATATCATTGCGGCGAAGATTCAGGCGAGTAAGCGGGTGCTTCAGCGGCAGATTCGCAATTACGGCGAGAATGCGGAGATTCAAAGTGCGGTCGATGCTTTGAACATTTCGCTGTGGCAGTTGAAGGGCGCGGCGGAACTGGACGTGGTGCGCGGTATTGAGGGCGACGCAGCGGCGCGTTATTTCGGCGTATTCGGGCTACTTTTGAGCGAAAAAAGCGGCTTTACTTTTGACGGGCGCAACCGCCGTCCGCCCAGAGATGGGGTGAATGCGCTGTTGTCGTTTGTGTACAGCATCTTGGGCAAGGACATCAGCGGCGCGCTGCAAGGCGTGGGGCTCGATCCGCAGGTGGGTTTTCTGCACGCCGACCGACCGGGGCGAGACAGTTTGGCGCAGGATATTTTGGAAGAATTCCGCGCATGGTGGGCGGACAGATTGGTGTTGTCGCTGATTAACCGCGGGCAAATCAAACCACAGGATTTTGTTACCGAGGCAAGCGGCGCGGTGAGCTTGAAAGCCGATGCGCGTAAGCTCTTGTTCCAAGCCTTGCAGACGAAAAAGCAGGAGAAAATCGTTCATCCGTTTTTGGGCGAGGAAGTAGAAATCGGCTTGCTGCCGTATATTCAGGCAATGCTATTGGCGCGCCATTTGCGTGGGGATTTGGCGGAATATCCGCCGTTTTTGATGAGATAAACCATGTTAATGCTGATTACTTACGACATTTCTTTTGACGATCCAAATGGGCAAGCGCGATTGCGCCGCATCGCAAAACATTGCTTGGATTACGGCGTGCGGGCCCAATATTCGGTATTTGAATGTGATGTCACGCCTGACCAGTGGGTTATGTTGAAAAACAAACTGTTGGAAACCTACGATCCCACATGTGACAGTCTGCGTTTTTATCATTTAGGCAGTAAATGGCGTAATAAAGTGGAACATCATGGGACAAAACCAGCAATAGATGTATTTAAAGACGTACTTGTCATTTAGTTCGCTAACCTATTGTTCTCATTAAAATCCTGATAGGATAGCGATCTTCGTTTTCTTTAACAATTTGGATGACTTAATCTATTTGTATAACGGCAATACGGCCGTTATACTGACTAAACTCCTTATCATAAAATCAGTTAGCGAAATACGGTATTTAATTTGCTGATTTTTCTTGCTTTTTTATGTAGGGAGCAGCCACCTTCGGGTGGCTGTGTGTTGAAACCGTGCGAATGCGGCTTTACTTTATGGCGTACTATTGGCAGCCACCTTCGGGTGGCTGTGTGTTGAAACTAATGCAAATTTGTGCTTGCGTTTCTGAATTGATGCAGCCACCTTCGGGTGGCTGTGTGTTGAAACAACCATTAAATGGATTGGCGAATTAGATAAATCAACGCAGCCACCTTCGGGTGGCTGTGTGTTGAAACATTTAAAGCAAGTCAAGGTGAGTTTGCGAAAGCTGGCAGCCACCTTCGGGTGGCTGTGTGTTGAAACATCAGTGGGTGTGGGAATTTAATACGGTCAGGATGCAGCCACCTTCGGGTGGCTGTGTGTTGAAACAATTGTAAATGGAACAGGCGGTAAATCCCCAAATGGCAGCCACCTTCGGGTGGCTGTGTGTTGAAACATCAACGATATTTTGAGAGAGTTTTTTGTTTAAAACGCAGCCACCTTCGGGTGGCTGTGTGTTGAAACTGTACAACCAACTACAAGTCGTTGTAATCATTCTCGCAGCCACCTTCGGGTGGCTGTGTGTTGAAACTCTCGGTAAAACGCTAGAAGAAATTGAGCAGATGGCAGCCACCTTCGGGTGGCTGTGTGTTGAAACAAATTAGACCTAGCCAAACTAGAGCAAAATGCGGCAGCCACCTTCGGGTGGCTGTGTGTTGAAACAAATGTACTATCTAAACAAGAAGCGGTAAAAGCTGGCAGCCACCTTCGGGTGGCTGTGTGTTGAAACTCGTTGCGGCGGCTTGAGCTGACATAGCGGCAGAAGGCAGCCACCTTCTGGTGGCTGTGTGTTGAAACTTTTCAGGGTCATCATTCTCTACTACTTTACCTTTAGCAGCCACCTTCGGGTGGCTGTGTGTTGAAACTTCATTTTTCTTTAATGCTAATCCACGCTTGCGACGCAGCCACCTTCGGGTGGCTGTGTGTTGAAACCAGACTGTCTGAATAAAAGCCCATCGCATACTAAGTGCAGCCACCTTCGGGTGGCTGTGTGTTGAAACATTAACTGGATACCTTTGTCAATGTTGGCAAGGTCGCAGCCACCTTCGGGTGGCTGTGTGTTGAAACTTTGTACTGTTTTCACAGACCAAAATGAAAACTCGCAGCCACCTTCGGGTGGCTGTGTGTTGAAACTCTTCTTTGCTTTTTTCGGGTTTAACCGCCCCTGGCAGCCACCTTCGGGTGGCTGTGTGTTGAAACAATGAGTTAAAAATCATCATCTTGATAATCATTGAGCAGCCACCTTCGGGTGGCTGTGTGTTGAAACATTTAGCGCCTTACCACAAACGCTTGCTAATTGTGCAGCCACCTTCGGGTGGCTGTGTGTTGAAACCGACAAGTTCGGCAATCTGATTTATATTGAGTTGCAGCCACCTTCGGGTGGCTGTGTGTTGAAACGCTAGACCAAAAACTCGACAAAGTCTTAGATAAGCGCAGCCACCTTCGGGTGGCTGTGTGTTGAAACATTGATTTTGGCGATACCTATCAACGATCAATCAAGCAGCCACCTTCGGGTGGCTGTGTGTTGAAACATGCGAAAGAAACCGGCATTTCGCTATGTATTTAGCAGCCACCTTCGGGTGGCTGTGTGTTGAAACTTTTTTAACTTTGGCGTTTTTGTTTAAACAGGTTGGCAGCCACCTTCGGGTGGCTGTGTGTTGAAACAGCGAAGAAAGGTTTTATCTACGCTACGAAAGAGCAGCCACCTTCGGGTGGCTGTGCGTTGAAACAAAACTTAATAAATTTGAATAGTATAATATTTACCTTCCTACTCTATCTCTCAACCCAATTCATACCCAACAACATTTCTCCCTTGTATTTCCCCCTTATTCGCTCTAGACTATGCCCCATTTTTAGCTTTT
>OGKB01001548.1_pt1 | contig 11626 bp, 8 predicted proteins | sample 1572351 | NCBI WGS metagenome assembly OGKB01 (sample SAMEA2582088, study PRJEB24529) | metagenome | biome: Human gut stool | place: China | collected 2011
GTTAGAAGCCACTTCCATAGGAACTACTGTACCGCATGGGAGGGGTAATTCACAGGAGAATTTGATAACTTAAGTAAAATAAGAGGTATAAAACAAATGAAACATATTATATTAGCATCTGCTTCCCCAAGAAGAAAAGAAATCCTGGAACTTGCCGATCTGAAATTTGATGTTATGCCAAGTGATGCACAAGAGATCACAACAAAAACAGCACCAAATGAAGTAGTTATGGAATTAGCATCGATCAAAGCGAAAGACATATATAAGAAATCAGAGAAACAAAGTATGGTCGTGGGAGCAGATACTGTTGTAGCCTATCAGGGGCAGATTCTTGGAAAACCAGCAGACGAAGCGGACGCAAAAAGAATGCTTACGATGTTAAGCGGACAGACACATGAAGTGTATACAGGAGTTTGCGTCATCGAAGATGGAAAAACAAAAACATTTTATGAAGAAACAAAAGTTACATTTTATGAGATCAGTGATGAGCAGATCGATCGTTATATCAAGACTGGAGAACCTATGGATAAGGCTGGATCTTATGGGATTCAAGGAAAAGCAGCTGTCTTTATCAAAGGGATCGAAGGAGATTACTACAATGTTGTAGGATTTCCAATTGCAAGATTTTTGCAGGAAATCACAAAATAGTTATGTATTTTTTCAAAATATGAGGGGAAAACCTTTGACGATATCTATGAATCTCTGTTATGATGTGAGGTAAAGGCAAAAATTAGATATATTGATAGGAAATTTAAAGAAAGGGATTAGAAGAATGGGCAAGATTGCGATCGTAACAGATAGTAACAGCGGAATTACTCAAAAAGAAGGTAAAGAATTAGGAATCTCAGTGATTCCAATGCCATTTTATATTAACGAAGAATTATATTTTGAAGATATTACATTAACACAGGATGAATTTTATCAGAAGTTAAACGAAGATGAAGATATCAAAACATCTCAGCCTGCACCTGGAGATGTGTTGGATCTGTGGGAGAAGTTATTAGAAGACCATGATGAGATCGTGCACATCGCGATGTCTAGTGGATTAAGCAGTTCCTGTGCGACAGCGGCAATGTTAGCAGATGATTACGATGGAAAAGTTCAGGTTGTAGATAACCAGAGGATTTCTGTCACACAGAGACAGTCTGTCTTAGATGCGGCCAAATTAGCGGAAGAAGGAAAGTCAGCCAAAGAGATCAAAGACATCTTAGAAGCAGACAAATTAGATTCTGGAATCTATATTATGGTAGATACGTTAAAGTATCTGAAGAAAGGCGGACGTGTTACAGCAGCAGGAGCAGCCATCGGTACAGTGCTTGGAATCAAACCAGTTTTACAGATCCATGGCGAGAAGCTGGATGCATTTGCGAAGACAAGAGGTGTCAAACAGGCAAAGAAAAAGATGATCGCAGCAGTAAGAAAAGAGTTAGAAGAGCGTTTCCCAGATGGAGATTTTGGTAAACACGCATATCTTCAGTCTGCATATACAAAAGATGAAGAGGCAGCGCTCAAATGGAAAGAAGAACTGATGGCAGAATTTCCAGGAATGGAATTCCAGCAAGATCCGTTATCTTTAAGTGTTGCATGTCATATTGGTGCAGGTGCATTGGCGGTTGCTTGGACACATAAGATTGATGATTAATAGCATTAATCTTCTTTTCATCTCGAAGAAATGTAAACAAAACATGAATGTTACATGAAATCCTTGTGTGATCATAGCACAAGGGTTTCTTTTGTGTTACAATACAGTCAATTTCGATACAATAGATAGCAGGAGATAGATGTTATGGAAATGAAAAAAGTATTAAAATACGCAATGGAGATCGGAGAATGCATGCTAGTGTCAGGAGCAGGTGTTTCAAGGGTAGAAGATACGATTTCAAGAATTTGCAAGGCGTATGGAGCGAAAGAAGCCAATGTATTTTCTATCACATCAAGTATTGTAACAACGATCGAAGATGAAAAAGGAGAAATCTTAACGCAGACAAAGCGTATCAAGTCATATAAGACAGACTTTACCAAACTGGATGAGTTAAATCAGTTATCAAGATATATGTGTAAAGAACTTCCGGAAGAAGAGGAAGTAAAACGAAAGATCGCAGAAATTAAAAAGGGAAAAGTCGTCGTTTTTACAGAGGAAGTTCTTACATCAGCGGTCATTGCAGCAGCATGGACTTCATTTTATGGAGGTGGCATTACAGAAGCGATCATAGCAATGATCGCAGGGGCATTTGTTACGATCCTTGCAAGATATATCAAAATCTTAGCACCCAACGAAATGGTATTAAACTTTCTATTATCATTTTTTGTTGCAGCATTTGCATATATCAGTGCAAAATTCGGACTGACGGAGGATTATGGAAAGATCATCATCGGTAATATCATGCTGTTGGTTCCTGGAGTTGCATTTGTTAATGCACTTCGGGATATGATCGGTGGAGACATGATGTCAGGGATCTTAAGAGTCTGTGAATCGATACTGTTGGCTGTATTCCTTGCAGCAGGTTCTTTTATGGCATTGATGTTCTTAGGAGGTGTATTATAAATGAAAGCAGAGATCATACAGGTACTGGCAAGTTTTGTTGGAAGTTTTGGATTTGCAGTACTTTATAACCTTCGAGGGAAGAAACTTTGTATGGCTGGGATTTCTGGGATGGTATCATGGATCGCCTATCTTATCGTGTGGAATGAGATGCCAAGTACATTTGTGGCGAATCTGGCAGCGGCCGCAGTTGCGACGATTTATGCAGAAACAATGGCAAGGATCTTAAAAACTCCTGTAACAGTATTTTTGATCACGGGAATCATTCCATTAGTACCAGGTGGAAATTTATACTATACGATGAATTATGTATTAGCAAAACAGTGGCATTTATTTTATTTATATGGACAAAAAACAATGCTGATCGCAGTGGCGGTTGCGGCAGGGATCATGACAGCATCTTCTGTTTATGGAATTTGTGCATCCGTATGGAAATACTGCAAAAAAGAGATATGAGCAATCTGAGAATAAAACCCACAGATTTTGCATAAGATAAGAAAAACGAAAGTGTACAGATAGCGTATGGAACAGGATGAAAAGTTTGAAAATCAATTAAATCTAGCTCTGGATCTTAGCGAAGAAGAACGGGAGAAATCCAAAGATTTAGATGCAGGATACGATAAAGAAACGGATCAGTGGGAGATCATATTTCGCTACGCAGGCACACTTGATACGATCAGATGGTCAGACACAACGAGGATCGAACCGTTGAGTATGGGTTATGCGATCGCCTATATAAAAGAAGACGAGTTGGAAGCATTTGGGGCAAATGAACAAGTTATTTATATAGAAAAACCGAAAAATCTATTATTAAGTCGACAGCCATCGATAGCCGCATCTTGTATGTTGTCGGTCAAGAATCCACCTCTTTCATTGACTGGAAGAGGTGTTTTTGTCGCTGTGATCGATACAGGAATCGATATTTTTCACCCGGATTTTGTGGATGAAAATGGGGATACTAAGATTTATGCACTATGGGATCAAACGGTCAAAGGAAGTCCGCCAAAACCATTTTTTAACGGAAATCTCTATACGAAAGAAGAAATCAATAAAGTATTGCACTCAGAAAGTGGAAGATACGATTTTCGAAGCAGGGATCGATCTGGGCATGGAACACATGTAGCCTCGATCTGTGCTGGGACAAACGGGGTTGCACCAGAGGCAGAACTGATCGTTGTGAAATTGGGAGATACGAGAGAAAAAGGTTTTCCAAGGACGACACAATTGATGACAGCATTACAATATGTGATCAATGAAGCATCACAGGCAGGACGGCCGGTTGCGGTCAATATCAGTTATGGACATAATTATGGAGACCATAGAGGAAATTCCTTGTTAGAAAGATTTATATCACAGATCGCACAACAATGGAAATGTACGATCTGCATTGGAACAGGAAATGAGGGGAATAGTGGAAAGCATAAACAAGGAAAGCTGATCAAGGAAGAACAAAAAATCTTATTGGATATTGCACCATTTGAACAGAATCTAAATCTCCAGATATGGAAAGATTTTGTGGATGAGTTAAGAATACAGCTGGTATCTCCATCGGGAATATCTTATGAGATCACAGATCAACAGGGAAAGTCACAATATTCATATGGAAATACGATCGTCTTTGTATACAATGGTTACCCAACACCGTACAATGTAAGACAGGAAATATTCCTTAGTTTTATTGTGCAAGAGGGGGAACATATAGAGAGTGGACAATGGGATCTTACATTGATTCCACGAAATATCAGAAATGGGGAATATCAGATGTGGCTTCCGGTATCCTCAGGAAATAATCAGGAAACTAGATTTTTAGAGCCAGATAAAGAGTTTACTTTAACAATCCCATCAACTGCAGAAAATGTGATCTCAGCAGGTGCGTATGATGTCAGATATCAGTCCTATGCAGATTTTTCGGGGCGGGGTGATCAAAAATATGGTGTAAAGAAACCAGATCTTGTGGCACCTGGAGTTGGAATTTTGGCAGCAGCACCAGGAGGCGGTGAAAACAGCTTGTCCGGGACGTCAATGGCAACGCCATTTGTCACAGGAGCGGCAGCTCTTTTGATGGAATGGGGGATCATAAGAAAAAATGATCCTTATTTGTATGGAGAGCGGATAAAAGCCTATTTTCATAAAGGTGCAAGGAAAATGAATGGATTTTTGGACTATCCAAACAATGAAATTGGATATGGAAAATTATGTGTGGCAGCTAGCTTGTATAAATAGAAGAACTTACGAAAAAAAATACAAATGATATTTGTAATTTTTGTATCATATTTCCAATTTATATGATAAAATTAATAACACACTGGGAATACGAAAGGGGAAGAGACAATCATGAAAACAGAAAGATTTGATAAGAAACTGTTTAAACAGGAAGTACTCAATAATCTAAAGACTCAGTTCAGAGTTGAGCTTGACAATGCATCCCAGCAGCAGATTTATCAGGCTGTGGCTTATGCCCTGAAAGAGTGGATCATTGAGGACTGGATGGATACTCAGAAGACCTACGAAGAGAAAGACCCAAAGATTTTATATTATATGTCCATGGAATTCCTGATGGGAAGAGCACTTGGAAATAACCTCATTAATATGAGTATGTATGGAGAAGTGAAAGAAGCACTCGATGAATTAGGCGTAGATCTGAATGCCGTTGAAGACCAGGAACCAGACCCAGCACTTGGTAATGGTGGTCTTGGAAGATTAGCAGCATGTTTCCTTGATTCATTGGCAACACTTGGATATGCAGCCTATGGATGTGGAATCCGCTATCAATACGGAATGTTCAAACAGAAGATCAAAGACGGATATCAGATAGAAGTACCAGATGAATGGTTAAAGAATGGAAATCCATTTGAATTAAAACGTCCGGAATATGCCAAAGAAGTACGTTTCGGTGGAAATATCCGTACAGAATATGATGAAGCAACTGGAAGAACCAACTTCATTCAGGAGAACTATCAGTCAGTTATGGCAGTCCCATTTGACTATCCGATCGTAGGATATGGAAATCATATCGTTAATACATTAAGGATCTGGGATGCAGAAGCGATCACTGACTTTCAGCTGGATTCTTTTGATAAAGGTGAATATGACAAAGCAGTAGAACAGAAGAACCTTGCAAAGAACATCGTAGAAGTATTATATCCAAACGATAATCACTACGAAGGAAAAGAGCTTCGTTTAAAACAGCAGTATTTCTTTGTATCTGCAAGTTTACAGGCAGCAGTAGCCAAATATAAGAAAAACCACGATGACATTACAAAACTTTACGAGAAGATGACGATCCAGATGAACGATACTCATCCAACAGTATCTGTTGCAGAACTTATGAGAATCTTAATGGATGAAGAAGGTCTTGGATGGGATGAAGCATGGGAAGTTACAACAAAGACTTGTGCATACACAAATCATACGATCATGGCAGAAGCGTTAGAGAAATGGCCAATCGACTTATTCTCAAAATTACTTCCTAGAGTATACCAGATCGTAGAAGAGATCGACCGTCGTTTCGTAAACAAGATCCGTGAGATGTATCCAGGAAACGAAGAGAAAGTCAAGAAGATGGCGATCCTTTGGGATGGACAGGTACGTATGGCACATATGGCGATCGCAGCAGGATATTCTGTCAATGGTGTTGCAAAACTTCATACAGAAATCTTAAAGAATCAGGAATTAAAAGATTTCTATCAGATGATGCCAGAGAAATTCAACAACAAGACAAATGGAATCACACAGAGACGTTTCTTAATGCATGGAAACCCATTACTTGCAGACTGGGTAACAAAGAAACTTGGAACAGACACATGGGCAACAGACCTTTCTTTAATGTCAGGACTGAAGAAATATGTGGATGATCCAAAAGCTCAGAAAGAATTTATGGATATCAAACTGCAGAATAAAAAACGTCTTGCAAAATATATCTTAGAACACAATGGCGTAGAAGTTGATCCAACATCCATCTTTGATGTACAGGTAAAACGACTTCATGAATACAAACGTCAGCTGATGAATATTTTACATGTGATGTATCTGTATAATCAGTTAAAGAAGAATCCAAATATGAAGTTCTATCCAAGAACATTCATTTTTGGTGCTAAGGCAGCAGCTGGATACCTTCGTGCAAAACAGACGATCAAACTGATCAACTCTGTAGCTGATAAAGTAAATAATGATGCATCCATTAAAGGTAAGTTAAAGGTTGTATTTATTGAAGATTATCGTGTATCTAATGCAGAATGGATCTTTGCGGCAGCAGATGTCAGCGAACAGATTTCAACAGCATCCAAAGAAGCATCAGGAACAGGTAACATGAAGTTCATGTTAAATGGTGCACCAACACTTGGAACAATGGATGGAGCGAATGTAGAGATCGTTGATGAAGTTGGAGCTGAGAATGCATTTATCTTCGGTATGAGCTCAGAAGAAGTTATCAATTATGAGAATAACGGTGGATATCATCCATATGAGATTTACCAGAAAGATAAAGACATCCATGAAGTCTTAGATCAGTTAGTAGATGGAACATATGCAAATGGTGATCCAGAACTTTACAAAGATCTGTACCAGAGTCTGTTATTTGGTGATACAGGAAGCCAGGCAGATATGTACTTCATCTTAAAAGACTTCCGTTCATATGCAGAAGCTCAGAAGAAAGTAGAAGAAGCATATAGAGATACAAAAGGATGGGCTAAGATGGCGATGACCAACACAGCAGGATGTGGCAAGTTCTCATCTGACCGTACAATTCAGGAATATGTTGATGATATCTGGCACTTAGATAAGATCAGATAGTCTTATATAGAGTCTTGAAATATAGTATTGAATATGATAAGTTAAGAGGAAGAGTTCCCAAAGGAGGAACTCTTCCTCTGTTCATGTAAAAATAGATGATAAAATATTTCAAAAAAATTGCAAAAATATTAAGAATGTGTTAAAATTCGAATATAAAAAAGAAATATCAAGAATAAAGATGAAAAACAAAGAAAGGGAGTAACAAATGAGGAACATTATAAGGAAACTTGCAGTGTGCTTTCTGGCATGGATATTGGTCTGCACAACAGTTGTAACTGGGCATGGAATGCATACGGCAAAAGCAGCACAGACATTTAAGATTCATTTTATTGATGTCGGATGTGCAGATGCTGCGTTATTACAGTATGGAGAAGGAACAGAAGCAAAGTATGCATTGATCGATACAGGAGCAAACCAGTATCATAATACAAAGGATACGACGATTGATACCACAAAGACACCAGTCTATGAATATTTAAATAAGATGGGAGTAAAACATCTGGAATTTATACTTCTGACACATCCTCATCAGGATCATATTGGAGGTATGGAGAAGATTCTTTCTGATACAACGATTAAGATCGATAAGATTTATGGGAATGATCTGAATATTCAGTACTTGAAAAGCAGCGAGGATAAGAGCAAGCAGTCTTCAGATGAAACAAATTGGACAGAATTTGATACCAAAATATACAAGAACTTTAAAGCAGCTTTAGAAGCAAGAAATAAACTTGCCGAAGAAGCAGAAGACAAAACAGAGAAAGAAAATCTAAAAGTAGATTATGTAGTGCCAACTGCAGGAGAAACAATTAGTCTTGGAGAAGCAAAAATGACATTCTATGGTCCATTAGAGAATGATTATCAATATGGTAGAACGGTTGATTTGAATACAAGACAGGAAAATAAATATTCTATCGTCACAAAGATCGTTTACGGAAGCAACTCTTTCTTAATGACCGGAGATGCCCAGAAAGAAACAATCGAGAAGATCATCGCGAAGGGATATGATCTGACAGCACAGGTGCTCAAGGAGCCACATCATGGATTTCAGGATGTCACAGAAGAAGAATTAGCCAATGGCTATCAGTATTCTGATCATAAAACAGCGATCGATGCATCACAGGCTAGTATTGCGATCATTAGTAATGGATATATGAATACAGGTGGTGTTCCATATACAAAAGTCTTAAGAGATTTATCAAAACTAGACGTCTATGAGACAGGAGACCGTGGAACGATCATTGTAACATCCGATGGCTCACAGTTATCTATCCAGACAGAGAAAGGAAATAACCAGCCAAGTGTCAAAGGAAAAGAAAGTGATGATGAAACATCATCTCCAGTGATGAAATCCATGAATATCACAGCAAACACAACAAAGCCATTGACAGCAACGAGTGTGGATGCTGCAAATACTTATGATCGTTATGAAAAGAAGAATATTACTGTAAGATTTTCAGGAGCAGCTCAAGGATTTACAAAGTTGACAAGCATTGAATATAAGTTTGTGCCAAAAGGTGTGAATAATAAAACCATAGCATATAAGACAGGAAGTTCCTATACAGTCAAAAATGGAAATTGTGGAAGATTTTATGTAAGATATAATACACCATTAGGATCAACAGAGATCAAACTTCCTGGATTTACAGTTGATACGAAAGCACCAACCAGTGTGAAGATCAAAGCGAATAAGTCAGGGATCAAAACACGGTCAACATCTGCAAAGAATACTTACAGTAAACGAATCAAGAAGTCTGTCAAATTTACATTTAGTGCAAATTATGGAACCAGTGGAAAATCCATGACACAGTATAAGTTTGTACCAAGAGGGAAAAAATCTTCCAAGTACAAATGGAAAACAGGAAATAGTGTAACCTATAAGACAAGGAATAAAAAAGTTCGTTTATATGTAAGATATATTGATAAATCTGGAAATATCACAACAAAGAAGACAAACGGATTTTATGTAACTAAGAAATAACAAAGAAAACGCTAGGATGGAAGTATGAAATATTTTACAAAGAAGATCATAGCGGTACTGCTGACAGTGATGCTTACAGGCATCACTGTTTTGCACGTATCGGGAGGTCAAATAATCAAAGTTAATGCAGCACAGACATTTAAGATTCATTTTATTGACGTAGGGGCCGCCGATGGAGCTTTGCTTCAATATGGAGAAGGAGAAAACGCGAAGTATGCTCTGGTTGATTCTGGGGCTTATTCTTATGAGACAACAGATCACGATACAATCGATGTATCAGACCGTGTGCACCAGTATTTACTGGATCATGGAGTAAAGCATCTGGAATTTGTTGTTCTTACTCATCCACATGGAGATCATATCGGTGGAATGAAAAAGATACTAGAAGATAAGAATATTACGATCGATACGATTTATGGAAATCCATTAGAGTTTGAATATCTGGAAAGCAGCGAAGATAAAGAAAAGCAAACAGAAGAAACAGCTCGATGGACAGCATTTGATACACAGACGTATCAGACATTTAAGAAGAAACTAGAGAAGAGGAATTCATATCAAGACGCATCATTGCATATCCAATATGTTGTGCCACAGGCCGGAACATCCATAAAATTAGGGGAAGCGGTAATGACTTTTTATGGTCCGTTAGACAATACCTATAGGTATGGAAGAGCACAGGATGCACCTAATTTAAATACAAGACAGGTAAATAAATATTCAATAGTGACGAGGATCGTTTATGGCAGTAATTCATTTTTAATGACAGGCGATGCACAGCAGGAAACGATCAAAAAGATTGCAGCCAGAGGTTACGATTTAAGTGCACAGGTATTAAAGCAGCCACATCATGGATATCAGGATGTTCGTTTGCAGGATAAACCGAAAGGTCGTTATGTATACGATTCGGATCATAAGTATCTGATCGATCGAACAGGTGCAAGTATTGCGATCATCAGTAATGGATATAAAAATGTAAATCAGACACCAGAGAGCAATGTACTTCGTGATCTGTCAGGAATGGATGTTTATCAGACATCAGATAAAGGAACGATCGTAGTATCGTCCGATGGTAAGAATCTAAGTGTGTCAGCACAAAAAGGCGGTAATGTACCAAGTCATGCGGGATATGTAGTGAAACAGAAGCGTACCCCTTTGATGCAGAAAGTTACAGTGCAGGCAAATACAAAGAAGAAAATGACACCACTTCGTTCCGATGTCTCAGCAGCATATCAGCATTATGAGAGAAAAAACATCAAGATCAGGATTTCAGCACAGGCAAAAAGCTTCACAAATATAAAACAGATTCAGTACAAATTTGTGAAAAAAGGAACTTCCAAAGGAAGTGTGCCATACAAAAACGGTACAACATTAACGATTAAAGATGGTATGATAGGCAGAGTCTATGTGAGGTTTGTCACAGATGCAGGGATAGATGAGATGCAGCTTCCAGGAATTGCAGTAGATAAAAAAGCACCAACAAAGACGAAGATCAAGGTTAACCGATCAGGGATCAAGACGTTGAAAACGTCAACAAAAACGTCTTACAATAAAAAAATCAAAAAGTCAGCCAAATTTGTATTTTCAGCATCCTATGGAATCAGCGGGAAATCAAAGACACAATATAAGATCGTGCCCAAAGGCAAAAAAGCATCCAAATATCGATGGAAAACGGCGAATAAGATAACCTACAAAAAGAAGAACAAAAAAGTGAGTATCTACGCAAGATTTATCGATAAATGTGGAAATATCACACAGCGAAAGAGTTCTGGATTCTATATTACAAAATAAGGGAAGAAAGATATAAGAAGGCTTAGCTTGTATGCGAAAAGAGAATTTGTTATACTAAGAGGCAGAAGAATTAAAAATGCAAAGCAGGAGGGAATGTTAAGAACCTAAAACAATTGATAAATGTGATTAAAAGTGTTTAAATATACTCAAAGGAGAGTGCTATAATGAATACATCAAATATCACAAATTATAAGCCAAAAGATTTTGCTGAACTTTTAGGCGTATCTGTTAAGACATTACAACGTTGGGACAGAGAAGGAACTCTAAAAGCAAACCGAACTCCAACTAATAGACGCTATTACACTTATGACCAGTATCTACAATTTAAAGGTATAAATACTGAAAATGATAAGCGTCAGGTAGTTATTTATGCTAGAGTGTCTACAAGAAATCAAAAAGTTGATTTACTAAATCAAGTTGCATTTTTAAGACAGTTTTGTAACCCATAAAGATGGATTTATTAGATTTGGTTATGATTGGTTTGAAAAATTCTGTATGAAGTTTAATACGACTATAGTGGTAGT
>OGKB01001555.1_pt1 | contig 11543 bp, 10 predicted proteins | sample 1572351 | NCBI WGS metagenome assembly OGKB01 (sample SAMEA2582088, study PRJEB24529) | metagenome | biome: Human gut stool | place: China | collected 2011
AACCCGAAAGTAAACATCCCCTTCTGACTCATAGGCAAATCCTTTGTCCACCAAGACTTGTACAAAATCAATGATGTCCGTCATATAATCCACTACGCGCGGGTGCCGGGTCGCTGGTTGAACCCCCAGCGCCGTCACATCTTCCCGAAAAGCAGCAATGTACTTGTCTGCCACTTCCTGAGGTGTGATCCCCTCTTCTTTAGCTCGATTGATAATTTTATCATCCACATCGGTGAAATTGGAAATATAAGCCACCTCATACCCACGATACTCAAAATAGCGCCGAATCGTGTCAAAAGCAACGGTGGAGCGAGCATTGCCGACATGGATATAGTTATAAACGGTCGGCCCGCAGACATACATCTTGACCTTGCCCTCTTCCAGAGGGACAAATTTACGCAGACTGCGGGTCATAGTATCATAAATTTTGATCATATTCTAACTTCATTCTTTCTGTTAAGTGGAAACTAACTTTTGGTTCAAGTGCTATTTTTGAGAATAGTATCTACAACTTAGATGAATAATAACTTTCTTCGCGGATTTCTTCTAAATTCTTAATCGTTGGAGCATCTTTTTGCCCGTGAACTCGGACAATTTTAGCTGGAATCCCAACAACAGTCACATCACTTGGCACGTCTGCTACCACAACCGCACCCGCTCCGACTTTGGCATTTTCACCAATTTCAATCGGACCAATTAGCTGCGCATGAGCTGAAATAAGCGCACCTTGACGAACCGTCGGATGACGTTTCCCACAATCTTTCCCTGTGCCTCCAAGAGTGACACCATGATAGAGCATCACTCCTTTTTCTACAATGGCCGTCTCGCCAATCACTAAACCACTCCCGTGGTCAATAAAGACACCTGAAGCAATCTGTGCCCCCGGATGAATCTCAATCTGAGTCCAAAAGCGCCAAAATTGGCTATGCATCCGAGCTAAAAGTTTACATCCATGATTCCACAGAAAGTGAGAAAGTCGGTGAGCAGCCAAAGCCTTAATCCCAGGATAAGTCAACAGCACCTCAAGTGAGGAGCGAGCTGCCGGATCATTTTCTTTCACAATCGCTATCGTCTCTTTCCACCAACCCATGATGACTCCTTTCTAGCTTTAGACTGAAGGCAAACACTTAGCAACCTGTCTAGTCTTGCGACTTTTCTTCTTGAACAGCTTTATGCTCTTTATGCGTTTTATGATGATGTTTTTTCTCCTTATCCTCTTTAGGAGGGCGCGGAAGCAATGCTTTCATAGAAGCATCTACACGACCTTTTTCATCAATCTTGATGATTTTGACATCTACTTCATCACCAAGTTGTACCAAATCTTCAACCTTATTGGTACGCGTCCAAGCCATTTCAGAGATGTGCACCAAGGCGTCTGTCTTGTCAAAGAGATTGACAAAAGCACCGAATTTCTCAATCCGAACAACTTTTGCATGATACACTTCATCTACTTTTGCTTCACGCACAAGCGCTGTAATGATTTCTTTGGCACGGTTAATCGCATCTTGATCGCTAGAGTAAATAGAAACATTTCCTTCTTCGTCAATGTCAATCTTGACACCTGTTTCTGCGATAATCTTGTCAATCGTTTCACCGCCTTTACCGATGACAATCTTAATTTTATCAACATCAATCTTGATTGTATCAATTTTTGGAGCGGTTGGTGCGAGTTCTGGACGAGGAGCTGGAATTGTCCGCTCAATCAAGTCTAAAATTTCAAAACGCGCTTTCTTAGCTTGAGCCAATGCTTCTTGCAGGATTTCAGCGGTAATTCCTTCAATCTTGATATCCATTTGAAGAGCAGTAATTCCTTCACGTGTACCGGCCACCTTGAAATCCATATCTCCGAAATGGTCTTCTAAGCCTTGAATATCTGTTAAAATCGTGTAATTGCTACCATCTGAAATGAGCCCCATAGCAACTCCGGCTACAGGTGCTTTAATTGGTACCCCACCGGCCATGAGAGCAAGTGTCCCAGCACAAATCGAGGCCTGTGAAGAGGAACCATTTGACTCAAGAACTTCTGCTACCAAACGGATTGCATAAGGGAAATCTTCTAGACTAGGGAGAACTTGCGCAAGTGCACGTTCGCCAAGGGCTCCATGACCGATTTCACGACGACCTGGTGCACCATAACGACCAGTTTCTCCTACGGAGTATTGTGGGAAGTTGTAGTGGTGCATAAAGCGTTTCTTATATTCTGGATCCAAACCGTCAACGATTTGCGTCTCTCCCATTGGCGCAAGCGTTAAAACTGACAAAGCTTGAGTTTGACCGCGAGTAAAGAGACCAGATCCATGCACACGTGGTAGGTAGTCAATTTCAGCATCCAATGGACGAATTTCATCTACCTTACGACCATCCGGACGAACTTTATCCTCGGTAATCAAGCGACGTACTTCTGCATGCTCCATTTGCTCTAAAATTTCAGCTACATCACGCATGATACGGTCAAATTCTTCATGGTCAGCATATTTTTCTTCGTAAAGGGCTATAACTTCGTCTTTAACAGCTTGAGTTGCGGCTTCACGCGCTAATTTTTCTTCTACCTGAACGGCTTTTTGAAGGTCAGCATTATAGCCTGCTACAATTTCTGTTTGCAATTCTTCATCCACATGAAGAAGCTCAACCTCTGCTTTTTCTTTTCCGACTGCTGCCACGATTTCTTCTTGGAAAGCAATCAATTCCTTAACTGCTTCGTGACCTTTCAGAAGGGCTTCCAGCATCACTTCTTCTGATAATTCTTTGGCACCAGATTCCACCATATTAATCGCTTCTTTAGTTCCTGCAACGGTTAATTCCAATAACGAAGCTTCTTTTTGTTCTTGACTTGGATTGATAACCAATTCTCCATTGACATAGCCGACCTGCACGCCAGCAATTGGACCGTTAAAAGGAATATCTGAGATTGATAACGCAAGAGATGAACCAACCATAGCTGCCATAGGTGCTGAAGCATCCGCATCATAAGAAAGAACGGTATTGATAACCTGAACTTCATTGCGGAAACCTTCCGCAAACATCGGACGAATGGGACGGTCGATTAAGCGAGCGGTCAAAGTCGCGTCCGTCGAAGGGCGCCCTTCACGTTTGTTAAAGCCACCAGGGTATTTCCCAGCTGCATACATCTTTTCTTCATAATTGACTTGAAGTGGGAAAAAATCACCAGTCGCCATTTTCTTTGACATGACGGCTGCTGTCAAAACAGTGCTTTCACCATAGCGCACCACTACGCTGCCGTTTGCCTGTTTTGCCACTTGACCTGTTTCAACTACCAAGTCTTTACCAGCAAAAGTAGTTTTAAATACTTGCTTTGTCATATATATTCCTCGTTGAGCTTATGCTCAATTTCTAATTTTTTTATACGTCTTGCCTACAAAGATCAAGATACAAAGCATTAAAATTGATTGGTACTTAGTACCTAATCAGTTTACGCTAATCGCTAAATGCCTTGCTAAGTCAAAGCCTCTTGCCAAATAGTATTGATTTAACAAGTTTCTGTCGCAAATCTCGTTAAACGCTCACAATGTTCATCTGCTGTGCTTTTGAAATAAACAAGGATTGTCTCCAATAAGCCTTTAAATCCTCATCTTTGTATCAAGCACGTATAAACCTTATTTTATCATATTTTCAACTAAAAGAAAAAGCCTTAAAACAGCTTTTTACCAAGAAATTTTGAGAATTTAGCGATAATTTTTGAAATGCTGTCTATTTATTGCGTTTTTCTGCTATACTAGAAGAAAGTTAATGACAAGGAGAAATAGATTTATGGTTGAACAAAAACAACGTTCTGAATTTCCAGAAAATGAACTGTGGGACTTAACAGCCCTCTATCAAGACCGAGAGGATTTCTTGCGTGCGATTGAAAAAACGCGTGAGGACATTAACCAATTCACACGTGATTATAAGGATAACCTCCATACTTTCGAGGATTTTGAAAAAGCCTTCGCTGAGTTGGAGCAAATCTACATCCAAAGAAGCCATATTGGCAACTACAGCTTTATGCCGCAAACAACGGATTACGGTGATGAAAGCTTTGCACAGATTGCGCAAGCTGGAACAGATTTTGAAACAGAAGCCAGCGTTGCGCTTAGCTTCTTTGACGCAGCTTTGGTAAATGCCGATGAAAAAGTACTCGACCGTCTCGGACAACTACCGCATTTGACTGCTGCAATTCGTCAAGCAAAAATTCAAAAAGCTCACTATTTAGGTGCCGATGTCGAAAAGGCTCTGACAAATCTTAGTGAAGTTTTTTACAGCCCACAAGACATTTACACCAAAATGAGGGCAGGTGATTTTGCAATGGAGGATTTTGAAGTAGACGGAAAAGTTTATAAGAATAGCTTTATCAGCTACGAAAATTTCTACCAAAATCACGAAAATGCTCAAGTCCGTGAAAAGTCTTTCCGTTCTTTCTCAGCTGGACTTCGCAAACATCAACATACTGCTGCTGCAGCTTATCTGGCTCAAGTGAAATCTGAAAAGCTGATTGCTGATATGCGGGGATATGACTCTGTCTTTGACTATCTTTTGGCTGAGCAAGAGGTAGACCGTTCTATGTTTGACCGGCAGATTGACCTCATCATGACTGAATTTGCACCTGTTGCACAAAAGTTCCTCAAACACGTTGCTAAAATCAACGGTCTTGAAAAAATGACCTTTGCGGATTGGAAATTGGACTTGGATAGCGCACTCAATCCTGATGTCACTATTGATGATGCTTACGAACTAGTGATGAAGTCTGTTGCTCCACTTGGAGAAGAATACACGCGCGAAATTGCCAATTATCAAAAAGAGCGCTGGGTGGATTTTGCAGCTAATGCCGGCAAGGACTCCGGAGGCTATGCAACTGACCCTTATCGTGTGCACCCTTATGTGCTCATGAGCTGGACGGGTCGTATGAGTGATGTATATACTCTGATTCACGAAATTGGTCACTCTGGTCAATTTATCTTCTCAGACAACAGCCAAAGCTACTTTAATACCCACATGTCAACTTATTATGTAGAAGCTCCTTCTACTTTTAATGAGCTGCTGCTTAGCGACTATTTAGAGCATCAATTTGACAATCCACGCCAAAAACGTTTTGCTCTTGCGCATCGCTTAACTGACACCTACTTCCATAACTTCATCACTCACCTCCTAGAAGCCGCTTTCCAACGTCGGGTTTACAATCTGATTGAAGCAGGCGAAACTTTTGGTGCGGCTAAACTGAACAGTATTATGAAAGAAGTTCTGACCGAATTCTGGGGTGATGCGGTGGAAATTGATGACGATGCTGCGCTAACTTGGATGCGGCAAAGTCATTATTACATGGGACTGTATAGTTATACCTATTCTGCAGGTCTCGTTATCTCAACTGCTGGTTATCTTCATTTGAAAAATTCTGAAAATGGAGCCCGCGATTGGCTCAACTTCCTCAAATCCGGCGGAAGCAAAACGCCTCTTGAATCTGCTCGCATCATTGGTGCGGATATCTCTACTGATAAACCACTCCGTGATACCATTCAATTCCTGTCGGACACAGTTGATCAGATTATTGCATACAGCGAAGAATTGGAAGAATAACAGAAACTATTCAAAAGGGAGTGGGACAAAAATCGGTAATTTCGAAGAAATTTGATTTTGTCGTCCCACCCCCGCACAGTTGAGTAGGGCTGTAAAGGTTGATTTATCAACCGCATAGAGCCCACTCAACCACTGCGACTTGCAAGAAACTCATAAAAATCGACGAGGTTAAGGACTTTTGTCCCAACCTCTTTTTTCGTCTGTAACTAATCTAAAGATCTTTCTGTTCACTTTTCTTCCAAGCCAAAGTCACTCGTCAGCTTGGCAATGATTTCTCTAAGTAAACTTTTATTTACATCATATTTCACATCTTTATGGTCACGGTTAAAAAGCAGGAGTTTTGCATTGATGAGCTTTTGAGTATGAAAAGAAACCGCTGCTCCAGTAATATCTAACTCTTCAGCAATCCGTTTGCTCTTAGCATACGGTTTAGCTAATTCTACCATAACATTATAGCGTGTGCTATCACTAAGTACCTTGAGAACTGCGGCAAACGTATCCATATCCAGTTCTTTTCCACTTTTAAGTAGTTGATCAATGCGACAAGAAACGATAAAATAATGGCTCTCACTCGGTTCTGTTTCACTAAAGTAAGATGCAAACTGCACCACCCATGGACTGACAACATAAAGCCTAATAAATTGATTTTCTTTAAAATTCCAATCAAAATGAGATAGACTAGCAGACTCTGCAATGGTATTCTCCAATGAAAAGGATGCCGCATAAGCTCTACGTTCAGCAGCACTTTTTTCCAAGTAAGGCTGGTAAAGCGGAATAAGTTCCCGAGACAATTCTATTAACTCTTTCATAGCTTCAAGTGGTTTCCGATAAAATTGACTGAAATACCACTTAGTTTCTGATTTAATAGATGATGCTTCTAAATAATCCCAAAAATCTCCACTTTTAGCCATGTGCTCAGGACCTGTGTTTAAGAGATCTTTTAGCTGTTCTCTTATCACTTCGGCATCTAGCTGCAAACAGTAGGCATGTACCGCTTCAACCGATTTGGGCGTCAGCCCCTTATCTACCATCTCCAAATAGCAACTTTGCAGCAAGGTGATTCCATAACCAGTCAAATAATAGGTTTCCATTTTTTCCTTATAAGGTTGAAACAAAAGGCGAAGCTCTTCCATTACAGGAAAAACATCTTTAAAAAGCTCACGCTCTTTGCCACTAAAACTTTCGATAGTCTCTCTTCTATCCTGTATCAGAGTAGATAGAGAAAACTGCTCCATTAAATCACTTGCTTGTTCTGAATACTGTACTTCCACCATTATCTTTACTCCTTCTTTAGTGTTATCTTATCAAATTCACCCTAACAAGTAAACTGTTTGGAAAGCTATTGCATCACTTGTTTAGCATTTTTTCTGGGCACTTTCAGTGTATAAAAGAATAAAATTGATGATAATATTAAAAATAAGAAAGCAATTTGGGCTGATGACAAGAACGTCACTAAAACTGCTACCAGCATTTGACAAAGAACTAAACCTAATGTGGAAAAACTACTAATCCCCGCACTGATTGTCGCCAAACGCTCCTCAGGAAGTGATGAAATGACAAAAGCATTCATCTTCGGCTGAAAAATGCCTACGATAACCATTGTCAAAAAATTAACCAAGAAAATAATATAAATACTGTGGAGTAAAAAACCAATAAAGAGAGCAGGAGGCATGAATACGGAAATCTTCAGTAAAAACTCCATACTTACTTTTTTTAATAAGGTCGTTACCAAAACACTCCCCAAAATATTTCCTATCAAAGTTACAACTGTAACGGTTGCTATAGTTGTAGCTGGATTGATAAATACAAAACTGGGATTTTCTTTCATATTTAGGAGGAGCAGTGCATTCTCTGCTGCAAACACAGCATTTAAACCAGCAATGGTAAAAATAGAAGTCTTTAAGATGAAGATATTCTGAATAGTTTGATAAGATTGCTGCAAACTATTCCATGTATTTTTAATAAAATGTCTCTCTTCCTCACGATTCTCAACAGAAGAATGAATTGGATTGTCTTTGAGCAGTTTATTTAAACTAGGACGAAGTATCATCATTATCAAGGCACTAACTACAAAAGTTCCAGCATTAAAAAATGCAAGGTGTTGGTAACTCATTAGCCCAGCTAAAATTGCTCCACTGGATTGAAAGAGAATCTTTAGGATAGAGCTTGCTCCTTGACGAAAGGCATACATGGCTTCACGATCTTCCATTGGAATAATACGAAGGCTGAGTGGTATGTGCAAAGCATCTTCATATTGACCAGCTAGATCAGATAAAAGATTGACCAATACAGCTAAAATCACTACCCATAAAGCCGGCTGAAAGCCCATAGCCAGACCAATGAGCAGATACAGCCCTGTCCGAAACAGAAGCGTCACCAAAATCGTATCTACTTTCTTCTTAGTACGATCGCCCCACATGCCCATGAAAATCATCGTCAGAAAAGGCAAACTTTCAGATAAAGTCACTAAAGAGATTGCAAATTTTGCTTTTGGCAATAGCAGAACATAATTCATTAAAGCCAAATAATAGAGTACATCTCCAAAATTAGACAACATATCTGAGACGAAAGTTCCCATAAACAGTTTATTTTGCAATATTCGTTTCATTTTATATCCACTTTCTTTTTGTTAAGCAATAACTTAATTTTTATTAAATATAATTATACGCTTAATTTTAAATAAGTAAATACTTTATTTTAAGTTTTATTATGGCTCCTCAAGAATCTCTTTTAAGTATCCTAGTGACTAAAAGTTTTCAGACACCTAAAAATCCGCTTAAAAACTAAGCGGATTTTATGCTTTATCCTAATTCTGCCACAATTTGCTTGATTTGTGCTGCTGTATGTACCCCAGCGACTTGTTTCACAACTTGACCGTTCTTTTTAAATAAAAGAGTCGGAATACTCATAATACCAAATTGTCGTGCGGTATTTGGATTTTCATCAACGTCTATCTTCACGATTTTCAATTCATCTTCTGGAATTTCTGCGGAAAGTTTTTCCAAAATAGGAGCTTGCATACGACAAGGTCCACACCAAGTTGCCCAAAAGTCAATAAGAACAAGACCGTCCTTTGTTTCTGCTTCAAACGTTGCATCAGTAATAGCTTTTGTCATCATTTTACCTCACTTTTATTTGTATTGATTTAAATCTTGCTTCATTAAATAAAAGAAAACATCGCCGTAAGTCCCTTGGTAATCCAATTCGTGTCCATTAACAAGCAGCTTTTGAACCGGGTAATAATCTGCTACATTAATCAAGCAGGCTTGCTGCGATTGCTCAAATTCTTGATAGCTTTCAAACGTTATAACCCTCTCTTGCTTACTAGCATCCAAATAAGTGATTTCAATCATGGTCATTCTCCTTTTTATTATTCAATTACATTTGTAATTATTTTTATAAATACATTGTATCAATAGTTATTACAACAGTCAAAGGATATGCTTACTCTGCCACATTTCTATTTCTAATGGTAGAAAAAAAGCTCTCATTTTCATGAGAGACTTTTAATTGAATTAACGACGAAGTCCGAGTGAGTTGATCAATTCACGGTAACGGTTAACGTCGTTCTTACGCAAGTAGGCAAGAAGGTTACGACGGCGACCGATTTTTTTCATCAATCCACGGTAAGTAGCGTGGTCTTTTTTGTGTACCTTGATGTGTTCGTTAAGGTGGTTAATTTCCCAAGTAAGAACAGCTACTTGTACTTCAACTGAACCTGTGTCACCTTCGTGACGTGCATATTGTGCAATGATTTCATTTTTTTTCTCTTTTGAGATTGCCATGATAGACTCCTTTTCTTTACGCTTCATCCGAGTGTTAGGCTTGGCCCACCTAATACCAAGAAAAAGTTATTTGTCTTTAACGACATTCTTATTCTACCAAGAAGGAAAGGTTTTGTCAAATGGGACATTCCGGCTTAGAGTTCTACACCAAAAATAGTGAGTTTTTCTAATTCTTCTTTTGTCAAACGGCGGAAAGTGACTAATTCCAAACGCTCATCCAGCATAAGCGGTCCCATAGAAAGGCGTTCCAAATCTGTTACCGTTTTTCCGCAAGCCTGAACCATTCGCTTCACTTGGTGAAATTTTCCTTCAGAAATTATAATCTCCACCAGAGAAGTTTGCTGCTCTTCATTCACTTCTAATATGATCAATTTTGCAGGCTGACAGGTAAAGTCCTTGAGCTCTATTCCTGCTTCAAAATGCTCCACATCTTTTTCAGTTATAATCCCATCTACCTTTGCACGATAAACTTTTGCTACATGCTTTTTAGGAGACAGCATAGCGTGTGCCAAAGCTCCATTATTGGTTAATAACAAAAGACCATGAGTATCAATGCCGAGCCGTCCGACTGGAAAGACTTCTTTCTGGCGTGCATTTTCATTCAATAAATCCAAAACCGTTCGATGCTTATCATCTTCGGTAGCAGAAATGACACCTTTGGGTTTATTTAAAAGATAATAGACAAATCTTTCATAGACTAGAACTCGGTTATTGACCGAAATTTCGTCCTGATTTTCATCTATTTGCATTTTCGCAGATGTTTCTATTTTTCCATTCACCAAAACTTGCTTCTTTTTCAATAGGCACTAGACTTCTGTTCGTGAGCCAAAGCCCATTTCTACTAAAAACTTATCTAATCGCATCTTTTTCCTCATTTTGTTGATGAGTGACAAAAGCAGCTAAAATGGATACTGCTATCATGAGAACCCCTAGTACACTAAAAATAAAGGTTGGAACAGAAGAAATGATTCCAATCAAGGATAGGACGAATGTTGACACCGAAGCACCACTACTGCAACCCAATACAACAATCGCTGTTGCGCGATTGACCAAATGGGCAGGAATTTTCTCTGATACAATATGAAATACAGCTGTTAGAGATACGCTATAAGCAAAACCAGCCAACAGAGCACTTAAACTTAAGAACCAAATGTGGCTCGAAAAACCAATCATCACTTGACTGAGACCAAAAACAATTCCCATTACTGTCAATAAGCGATTTTTCAACATACTCACTAAGCTGGCAAAGCTAACGCCAGCTAGAATCCCGACAAGCTGCATACAGCTGAGAATTAAGCTCGCTGTTTCAGCACTTCCCATTTTATTCTGTAAGACAAGACTTGGAATACGTAAATTGATAGCGACATTGGTACACACAATCATTCCAGCTATAAAAGCCAACAATATGCTTAAACGCACTTGTTTTGTGGTCATTTTCTGAGCAGACTTGAGATGCTCATGTTTATCGACTTTGCTTTTTTCATAAGGAACAAACAAAAGATACAATGCTAAAACAATAAAGCCAACTGTATAAACCAGAAAAGTAGTTGTCCAACCAAAACGCAAGAGTTGCCCGACCGCTAAAGTCAACAAAGCCATCCCAACAACTTCTGCTGACCCACGGTAGCCCAACATCTGCACACGCTCTCTCCCTTGGAATCGCTCACTAATAATCGCAATTGCTCGAGGGTTCATCATACCTAGCCCTAAACCAAAAATAAATCGCGAAGCAAAAACGAGACCATAAGCTTGATTGAAAAATGGGATGAGGCCACAAAGAGAAAATAACAATAGCCCTAGTATAATCATTTGTCGCTCAGATAAAAAACGCTCTAAAACACTATTAAAAAGTAATAAAGACATAATCCCAATAGACGGCAAGGAGACTAATAACTCTACCTGACTAGAAGAATAATTCTTATAAAACTGAGACATTGCCGGTAAAGCGCTGGAAATTGAAAATGCCGTTGTTAACACAAATGATAAAGCCAGAATACTAGCTTTCTCCATGAATCTTTTCATCTTATCTTCTTTCTAAAATCACACTATCCCTATCATACAGTTTTTTATGAAAAGACGCAATCTGATAATCCACAAAGTTAAAACAAACACCCCCTAAGTTGCTATTTTTATATCAACTTAAGGGAAAACTTTATAGGCTCTATAATTTCTGTAGTGGGTAACACCACC
>OGKB01001561.1_pt1 | contig 11504 bp, 8 predicted proteins | sample 1572351 | NCBI WGS metagenome assembly OGKB01 (sample SAMEA2582088, study PRJEB24529) | metagenome | biome: Human gut stool | place: China | collected 2011
TTGTGGCACGGGGCTTCCTGGAATTTTGTATTGTGGGGCACTTTTCATGGTGTGGCACTTGCTCTACACAAAGCGTGGATGTCTATCGCCGGAAGGAAGAAAGGGGAGACCAGTCACGGCATTCGGCGGGTATTGGGTGTCATTATTACCTTCCACTTTGTTTGTTTCTGCTGGATTTTCTTCCGCAACGCCGATTTTCATAATTCAATGGATATGTTGAACCAGATTTTTACAGCTTTTCGTCCCCAGCTTTTTCCGCAACTGATTGAGGGATATTGGCGGGTATTTGCACTGATGGCAGTCGGGTTTCTGCTTCATTTTGCTCCGGATAGTTGGGAAAATGCTGTTTGTCGTGGAGTTATCAAACTCCCTTTCCTTGGCAAGGCCCTTGTGATGGTGGCTATGATCTATCTGGTTATCCAAATGAAGAGTAGTGAAATTCAGCCGTTCATCTACTTCCAGTTCTGATACTTTGGATTGGAGAACGACAATAAGGCTCAACGTAAAAATCTGAGGAGTAAATTTGTATCTTGGCCTCTAAAATTATTTAATATGGATTCCAATGCTTATCGCCTTCTGCTTCCTAAAGGTACTTTAGATTACTTTGATCTTGTCAATGTGCAGGAAAGTCTCAGTGATGTTGTAATTTATCTTGAAGAGAAGAATGTCGTTCCCGAGTAATATTTCGGTCAGGCAACTGAGAGCAAAGGCTTCTATGATCCTGTCGTTGTTCAAGACTTTCCTCTTTGGGGTAAGAAACCTTTCCTGAATATCCGTCGTCGTCACTGGATTTTGAAAAAGAGAAGTTACCCTTTCGCGCGGTGAACTCTATACCATACTCACCAATAAGGCTTCCCATGGTGATAAATGCAGTATTATCGCCATAATAAAAGGCACGGATATCTATACGGTAAGCTCTGTGTTACTTAGACTTTCCCGCCGCCGTCGTTATCAAGTGCGTGAGATCACATTGGATATGGCTCCCAATATGGAGCAGATTACCCGTAGCTGCTTTCTTGCCGCCGAATGGGTTACCGACCGTTTCCACGTACAGAAACTAGCTTATGAAGCCGTTCAGGGGATGCGTGTGAAAGCGCGCTGGGAAGCTTTGGATGAAGAATCCACACAGATTGCCTATGCAAAGGCTTATGGCAAGATATATCATGCTCCCGTTTTCACTAATGGAGACACAAGAAAGCAGTTACTAGCAAGAAGTATCTATCTGCTTTACAAAAAAGAATCCTTGTGGACTCAGTCTCAAAGAGAACGGGCTGATATCCTGTTTAAAGAGTATCCGAAGATCAGAAAGAGTATTATCCGGCCATGCGTTTAGGCCTGATTTATCATCAGTGTAAGTTTAAGGATGTGGCCTTAATAAGACTGGTAAGATGGTATGACGAGGTGGATAAATCGGGATTTCCTGCTTTCGGAAGGGTAGCACGATCCATTCAGACCCACTATCTGAATATTATCAATTTCTTTGAAAGGAGGGTAACCAATGCTGTGGTGGATAAAGTCAAAGCTTTCAGAGCACAGTTTAGAGGAGTAAAAGATAATGCATTCTTTTTATATAGGCTGACTATGTTGTATGCTTAAAAAAGAAAAAAACTCAGATTTTTACGTTGGACCGAGTGAACTTGCTTGTCTATAGGGTGGTTGTGTGGGACTTTAGTAACACAAAAAAGGACGAGGCAAATGCCCCATCCTAAATGTTTTCACAACGGAATAATCCTTATTGTGATTTACTTCAAATTAGTGATACAAAGATAGTGAATAATTTTTATTATAATGTTTATTTATGGAAAAATATTAATATATTTGGGGTATTGTAATAAAATAAGTCAAATATGAAAAGGATATTGGGATTGGATTTGGGTACTAATAGTATCGGTTGGGCATTGGTGGACGAGGCAGAAAATAAAGACGAAAGATCGTCAATTGTTAAGCTTGGTGTGAGAGTAAATCCTCTGACGGTAGATGAATTGACCAACTTCGAGAAGGGGAAGAGCATTACGACCAATACAGATAGAACACTGAAGAGAGGCATGCGGCGTAATTTGCAACGCTACAAACTTCGTCGTGAAACTTTAATGGAAGTGTTGAAAGAGTACAAATTGATAACAGAAGATACAAAACTTTCGGAAAATGGTAACCGAACAACTTTTGAGACATACCGATTAAGGGCGAAGGCGGCAACAGAGGAAATCTCGTTGGAAGAGTTTGCGCGTGTATTGCTGATGATTAACAAAAAACGTGGTTATAAAAGTAGCAGGAAAGCAAAGGGAGCGGAAGAAGGTATGTTGATTGACGGTATGGATATAGCTCGTGAACTTTATAACAACAACCTAACGCCTGGAGAATTATGCCTGCAACTTCTTGATGCAGATAAGAAATTTTTGCCCGATTTTTATCGTTCTGATTTGCAGAATGAACTTGACGGAATTTGGGAAAAACAAAAAAAATATTATCCGGAGATTCTTACTGATGTATTAAAAGAAGAGTTGAGAGGGAAAAAGCGTGATGCTGTTTGGGCTATTTGTGCCAAATATTTCGTTTGGAAAGAACCCTATACGGAATGGAACAAAGAGAAAGGCAAAACAGAACAACAGGAAAGAGAACATAAGCTGGAAGGTATTTATAGTAAACGGAAAAGGGATGAAGCGAAAAGAGAAAATCTGCAATGGCGGGTAAATGGCTTGAAGGAAAAGTTGTCGTTGGAACAATTGGTTGTTGTTTTGCAAGAGATGAATACCCAAATCAATAACTCAAGCGGTTATCTCGGCGCAATCAGTGATAGGAGTAAAGAGTTGTACTTTAATAAACAGACTGTCGGGCAGTATCAAATGGAAATGCTGGACAAGAATCCCAATGTGAGTTTGCGAAATATGGTGTTCTATCGCCAGGATTATTTGGATGAGTTTAATACGCTTTGGGAAAAACAAGCTGTATATCATAAAGAACTGACAGAGGAACTGAAAAAAGAAATCCGTGATATTATCATTTTCTATCAGCGTAGATTGAAGAGTCAGAAAGGATTAATCGGTTTTTGCGAGTTTGAAAGTCGGCAGATAGAGGTAGAGATAGATGGCAAGAAAAAGATTAAAACTGTAGGTAATCGGGTAATACCCCGTTCTTCTCCCTTGTTCCAAGAATTTAAAATATGGCAGATACTAAACAATATAGAAGTAACCGTTGTTGACAAGAAAAGTAAACGAAGAAAACTGAAAGACAATTCTCCTGCTCTTTTTGACGAACTTGACGATTTCGAACAGATGGAACTGAGCGGCAGGCGTTATTTGTATCAAGAAGAAAAAGAATTGCTTGCCCAAGAACTTTTTGTTCGTGATAAGATGACGAAGTCGGATGTTTTGAAATTATTGTTTGATAATCCACAAGAATTGGATTTAAATTTTAAAACGATTGATGGCAATAAGACGGGATATGCATTGTTTCAGGCCTACAGCAAAATGATTGAGATGTCCGGGCATGAACCAGTCGACTTCAAGCAATCGGTTGAAAAGGTTGTTGAGCATGTAAAAGCAATTTTTGATCTTCTTAATTGGAATACGGACATTCTAGGTTTCAACTCGAATGAAGAGTTAGACAATCAATCTTATTACAAACTCTGGCATTTATTGTATTCTTTTGAGGGAGACAATACGCCAACAGGAAACGGTCGTTTGGTTCAAAAGATGACAGAACTATATGGCTTTGAAAAAGCATACGCTACTATATTGGCAAATGTTACTTTTCAAGATGATTATGGTAGTCTGAGCGCGAAGGCTATTCATAAGATTTTACCTCATTTGAAAGATGGTAATCGGTATGATGTGGCTTGTGCATATGCCGGATACAGGCATTCAGAATCGTCTTTAACGAAGGAAGAGATAGCAAACAAGGTGCTGAAAGACAGGCTTATGCTTCTTCCCAAGAATAGTTTGCGCAATCCTGTGGTGGAAAAGATTCTGAATCAGATGGTAAACGTAATCAATACCATTATAGACACTTATGGCAAACCGGATGAAATACGTGTAGAACTTGCTCGTGAGTTGAAGAAGAATGCCAAAGAGCGTGAAGAACTGACTAAATCCATTGCACAAACTACCAAAGCGCATGAGGAATATAAGGCACTTTTACAGAATGAGTTTGGTTTGACAAATGTAAGCCGTACTGATATTCTGCGTTACAAACTTTACAAAGAGTTAGAGTCGCGTGGGTATAAAACACTTTATTCTAACACGTATATTTCACGAGAAAAACTGTTTAGTAAAGAATTTGATATTGAACATATCATTCCGCAAGCACGGCTTTTCGATGATAGTTTTTCAAATAAAACACTTGAAGCTCGTAGTGTAAATATTGAAAAAGGGAATAAAACAGCGTATGATTTTGTGAAAGAGAAATTTGGTGAAAGCGGGGCTGACAATAGTTTAGAATATTATTTAAATAATATTGAAGACTTGTTTAAGTCGGGGAAAATATCGAAAACCAAATGCAATAAACTAAAAATGACTGAGCGGGACATTTCTGGCGGCTTTATTCAACGTGACTTACGTAATACGCAATATATTGCCAAAAAGGCTCTGTCCATGTTGAATGAAATTTCGCGTCGTGTAGTTACTACAAGTGGATCAGTAACTGACAAGTTGCGTGAAGATTGGCAATTGGTTGATGTGATGAAAGAATTGAACTGGGAAAAGTATAAGGCATTAGGACTGGTTGAATATTTTGAAGATAGAGATGGAAGGCAAATAGGTAGAATCAAGGATTGGACGAAACGGAATGATCATCGTCATCATGCGATGGATGCGTTGACGGTAGCATTTACAAAGGATGTATTCATTCAGTATTTTAATAACAAAAATGCCAGTCTGAATCCTAATACAAATGAGTATGCAATAAAGAATAAATATTTTCTCAATGGCAGGGCGATTGCGCCCATGCCATTGAGAGAGTTTCGCGCGGAAGCCAAAAAACATCTGGAAAATACTTTGATTTCGATTAAAGCGAAGAATAAGGTCATTACGAGTAATATTAACAAGACGAAGAAAAGGGGTGGTGTGAATAAAAAAATGCAACAGACGCCGCGTGGGCAGTTGCATTTGGAAACAATCTATGGTAGTGGCAAGCAATATTTGACAAGAGAAGAAAAGGTGAATGCTTCGTTTGATATGAGAAAAATTAGAACTGTAAGCAAATCAGCTTATAGGGATGCATTGTTGAAACGTTTGCATGAAAATGATAATGATCCGAAGAAAGCGTTTGCTGGCAAGAATTCACTGGATAAACAGCCCATATGGATAGATAAGGAGCAAATGAGAAAAGTGCCTGAAAAAGTGAAAATTGTAACACTTGAGGCGATTTATACTATACGTAAGGAAATCTCTCCTGATTTGAAAGTTGATAAGGTAATGGATGCAGGTGTCCGTAAAATACTAACTGACAGATTAAACGAGTATGGCAATGATGCAAAAAAAGCATTCTCCAATCTTGATGAAAATCCTATTTGGCTGAATAAAGAGAAAGGTATATCTATTAAGCGAGTTACAATTTCAGGAATCAGTAATGCGCAGTCATTGCATGTGAAAAAGGATAAGGACGGTAAATCTATATTGGATGAGAAAGGTAGAAATATTCCTGTGGATTTTGTTAATACAGGCAATAATCATCATGTGGCAGTTTATCGTAGACCGGTTATAGATAAGAAGGGACAATTGGTGGTTGACGAGGCTGGCAATCCCAAGTATGAACTGGAGGAGGTTGTAGTTAGTTTCTTTGAAGCAGTGACAAGGGCCAATCTTAGTCAACCGATTATTGACAAGGATTATAAAACGAGTGAAGGCTGGCAATTCCTTTTCAGTATGAAACAAAACGAGTATTTTGTTTTTCCAAATGAAAAGACTGGATTTAATCCGAAAGAGATCGATTTACTTGATGCAGAGAATTATGGGTTGATAAGTCCTAATTTGTTTAGGGTGCAGAAATTCTCTCATAAAAATTATGTTTTTAGACACCATTTAGAAACAACAATCAAGGATACAAGTTCTATTTTGAGAGGTACTACATGGGTAGATTTTCGTAGTTCAAAAGGCTTGGACACTATTGTTAAAGTCCGTGTTAATCACATCGGCCAGATAGTGTCGGTAGGAGAATATTAATATAATGAATGACTTATGGGTAAAAACAATAATAATCCTCCAATTCCATCTGATTTCTTTTTCTATAAAGACAGCAATGGAGAAGTGAAAGTCGAAATCTATATCTTTAAGGAAACGGTTTGGCTTCCGCAAGACAAGATCGCACAATTGTTTGGGGTGGACAGAAGCGTAGTGACTAAACATCTAAAGAATGTATATAAAAGCGGAGAATTATCAAAAGAGGCAACTTGTGCAATTTTTGCACAAGTTCAAACCGAAGGTACAAGGCAGGTCACAAGACAGATTGAGTTTTACAATCTCGACGCCATCTTATCCGTAGGCTACCGTGTCAACAGCATTCAAGCCACACAATTTAGAATTTGGGCGAACAGTGTGCTGAAAGAATATCTGATTAAGGGATTTGTCATGAACGATGAGCGATTGAAGAATCCGCAAATGCTGTTTGGTAAGGATTATTTCGAAGAACAGTTAGCTCGCATTCGTGACATTCGTAGTAGCGAACGACGTTTCTATCAGAAAATAACCGATATTTATTCACAATGTAGTGCCGACTATGAAGTGGGTAGCGATGTAACCAAGAAGTTTTTTGCAACTGTTCAGAATAAGTTGCATTGGGCAATTTCCGGGCAAACGGCAGCTGAGATTATTGTTTCCCGTGTGGATGCCGATAAGCCTAATATGGGATTGACTACTTGGAAGAATGCACCCAACGGAATGATACGCAAACCGGATGTTTCTATTGCAAAGAACTATCTCAATGAAACGGAAATGGATGATTTGAACCGCATTGTTTCGATATATCTGGATTATGCGGAGCGTCAAGCGAAAAAAGGCCAAGTGATGTACATGAGAGATTGGGTGAAAAAGTTGGATGCATTCTTGCAATTCAACGAAGAAACCGTGCTGCAACATAGTGGGCGAGTGAGCCATGAGATTGCCAAGGCATTAGCGGAAGAGGAATATGACAAATTCCATGTTGGACAGCTTCAGAACTACGAATCGGACTTTGACAAACTTTTAAGAGGGACGGGCCATGATTAAGAAAACACTTTATTTTGGAAATCCGGTTTATTTATCATTACGAAATGCACAACTGGTCATCAAGCTGCCTGATGTAGAAAAAGCAACGGCTTTGCCGGAAACGTTGAAAAAGCAGGCGGAAGTAACGAAACCTATAGAGGACATTGGAATCGTCGTGTTGGATAACAAGCAGATAACCATCACTTCCGGTGTGCTGGAGGCTTTGCTTGAGAATAACTGTTCCGTAATCACTTGTGATAGCAAGAGTATGCCAGTCGGATTAATGCTTCCTCTTTATGGAAATACAACGCAGAATGAGCGTTTTCGTAAACAATTGGATACTTCGCTTCCTTTGAAGAAACAACTCTGGCAGCAAACTATTCAAGCGAAAATCAACAATCAGGCATCTGTACTCAAAGATTGTATGGACGAGGAAGTAAAGTGTATGCGTGTTTGGGCTGCCAATGTGCGTAGTGGTGATCCTGACAATTTGGAAGCGCGCGCTGCTGCATATTATTGGAAGTGTTTATTCGCTGATGTTGATGATTTCACTCGGGAACGTGAAGGAATTCCTCCTAACAACCTGTTAAACTATGGATATGCCATTCTTCGTGCGGTGGTGGCACGTGGGTTGGTAATAAGCGGGTTGCTTCCTACGTTGGGCATTCATCATCACAATCGCTACAACGCTTATTGTTTGGCGGACGATATAATGGAACCTTATCGTCCTTATGTGGATGAGTTAGTGTTTAGTTTGATACAAGAGTATGGAAAAAATGCGGAGTTGACAAAAGAGATGAAAACTCGATTACTTACTGTTCCGACATTGGAAGTGATAATTGGAGGCAAGCGCAGTCCGTTGATGGTTGCGGTGGGGCAAACTACTGCTTCACTTTATAAATGTTTCAATGGAGAGCTTCGGAGAATTTCTTATCCCGAACGATAGATTATGGATCGCTTTAATGAATATCGTATTATGTGGGTGCTTGTTCTTTTTGATTTGCCAACTGAGACGAAGAAAGAGAAAAAGGCTTATGCAGATTTCAGAAAGAATCTACAAAAGGATGGTTTTACGATGTTTCAGTTTTCCATTTATGTGCGTCACTGTGCCAGTAGCGAGAATGCAGTAGTACATATAAAAAGAGTTAAATCATTTCTCCCTGAATTTGGGCATGTCGGAATCATGTGTATTACAGATAAACAATTTGGGGATATAGAACTTTTTTATGGGAAGAAAGTGCAAGATGTCAATACGCCGGGACAGCAATTGGAGTTGTTCTAGAAAACAAAATCTCGCATTAATACGAGATTTTATGCTGGAAATAGTCTTCTTTTTCTTTTTTCTGATTTACTCTTAACTTATTGAAAACCATTTTATTATGCGGGATATACTGTTTCCAATGGTTCAAAGATACTAATTTGAAAGCAAATCACAACAGGCAACAGTTCCTTAACGTTTATCCACGGACTGTTTCCAATGGTTCAAAGATACTAATTTGAAAGCAAATCACAACGCAAGATGGATCGTTGGGCCGCTGACCCTGACTGTTTCCAATGGTTCAAAGATACTAATTTGAAAGCAAATCACAACTTAGCTCCTGTTCCTGTTTTGGAAGAACCTACTGTTTCCAATGGTTCAAAGATACTAATTTGAAAGCAAATCACAACAATGAACTCAAATTGATCCTCAATGAACGGACTGTTTCCAATGGTTCAAAGATACTAATTTGAAAGCAAATCACAACATGTTTCTGTTAGACCTTTTGACACTCTTACTGTTTCCAATGGTTCAAAGATACTAATTTGAAAGCAAATCACAACGCGCTGCTTCGATCCATTGCATAGGAATAAACTGTTTCCAATGGTTCAAAGATACTAATTTGAAAGCAAATCACAACATCTGCATGTTAGAAACGATAATTTCCGCAACTGTTTCCAATGGTTCAAAGATACTAATTTGAAAGCAAATCACAACACATATGAAAAAGATTACATTAAAAAATGACTGTTTCCAATGGTTCAAAGATACTAATTTGAAAGCAAATCACAACTTATTTGACGGAACACATTGCAATAAGTGACTGTTTCCAATGGTTCAAAGATACTAATTTGAAAGCAAATCACAACGTCATTGCCAACTTCAAATCGACCTCGGCAACTGTTTCCAATGGTTCAAAGATACTAATTTGAAAGCAAATCACAACTCAAACAATGGTCTTCGCTCTAACAACGTACTGTTTCCAATGGTTCAAAGATACTAATTTGAAAGCAAATCACAACATTCATTTGTTCGTCAAGCGTCTTTTGAATACTGTTTCCAATGGTTCAAAGATACTAATTTGAAAGCAAATCACAACTGAGGCAATGTGAGTTAATCCGAAGTCACTACTGTTTCCAATGGTTCAAAGATACTAATTTGAAAGCAAATCACAACTGGTAGTGAACCTATCCAACCAAACGAAGGACTGTTTCCAATGGTTCAAAGATACTAATTTGAAAGCAAATCACAACTTGTTCCTTGCAACACCGTTGTTTTCATGTACTGTTTCCAATGGTTCAAAGATACTAATTTGAAAGCAAATCACAACATGAAAGTGTTTTCTAAACTGAAACAAAATACTGTTTCCAATGGTTCAAAGATACTAATTTGAAAGCAAATCACAACACTGCACGACCGTTTACTTTGGTGATGTCACTGTTTCCAATGGTTCAAAGATACTAATTTGAAAGCAAATCACAACCTGGTCGCAAGACCTTGTTAAAGCTCGTTGACTGTTTCCAATGGTTCAAAGATACTAATTTGAAAGCAAATCACAACCTGTGTCGTTTGTATTATTCGAAACCGATTACTGTTTCCAATGGTTCAAAGATACTAATTTGAAAGCAAATCACAACTTATCCTCGTAATCTTGGGAGTCGTGGATAACTGTTTCCAATGGTTCAAAGATACTAATTTGAAAGCAAATCACAACTACAACAATCCGGCAAACGGTCTGAATCCACTGTTTCCAATGGTTCAAAGATACTAATTTGAAAGCAAATCACAACTAAAAAACCTGTCACCATTGGAATCTGAGTACTGTTTCCAATGGTTCAAAGATACTAATTTGAAAGCAAATCACAACCCGTTGATGGTGCCTTGCAGGTCAGCGTTGACTGTTTCCAATGGTTCAAAGATACTAATTTGAAAGCAAATCACAACAGACGAATATAGGTCAACTACATCTTCATCACTGTTTCCAATGGTTCAAAGATACTAATTTGAAAGCAAATCACAACGAGTGGGCTGAAGATGTGGAAACGAAGTTGACTGTTTCCAATGGTTCAAAGATACTAATTTGAAAGCAAATCACAACGTTAACACAAAGGAAGTGCCGGGAGCAGGAACTGTTTCCAATGGTTCAAAGATACTAATTTGAAAGCAAATCACAACCATTAATTCACCGCGAATAATTCCTGCATCACTGTTTCCAATGGTTCAAAGATACTAATTTGAAAGCAAATCACAACATGCCGGGTAACCGATAATTAGCCTCTTTACTGTTTCCAATGGTTCAAAGATACTAATTTGAAAGCAAATCACAACGCTGCATCTCAAGCTGATGTTTTCTATTCTACTGTTTCCAATGGTTCAAAGATACTAATTTGAAAGCAAATCACAACTTCGTCTATTTTCTGGATGAAATGACAACGACTGTTTCCAATGGTTCAAAGATACTAATTTGAAAGCAAATCACAACTACGTTGACTTATGGAATAGCCTTTAAGCAACTGTTTCCAATGGTTCAAAGATACTAATTTGAAAGCAAATCACAACGCAACTAAAAAGTTTGAATCAGGAATATTTACTGTTTCCAATGGTTCAAAGATACTAATTTGGAAGTAAATCACAACGCATCGCTTTGTCTTCATCAGATAGCATATGCTATTTCCAATGGTCTTTCGTAATTGTACTCCTCCGTTTCCACTTTAAACCTTTCCTTTAAAAATCCTCTACAATCATACTTGTTCTAATCACAACTATCACTTTCTGTCCACCACTTATCCCTTTTTCCGAAAAATAACTCATTGTCCCTCTATTACTTTCATTTTCAATCCATTTCTCCCTTTTGTTTCTTCTTTTCCTATCACTTGATTTAACACCCTATTAAATCAAGTCCTTTATCTTCAAATAATAAGTCTTTTCAATCCAAAAGCCTTGTTATTTCCGCTCCTGAAACAAATTCCCCTTTCAATCGCATTAACAATGTTAACGCCAAATTCCCAATCTTTCTCCGCAATTCTACTAAAAAACCTTCTTCCTCTCCCTCCCCAATGAATTCCCCC
>OGKB01001567.1_pt1 | contig 11490 bp, 9 predicted proteins | sample 1572351 | NCBI WGS metagenome assembly OGKB01 (sample SAMEA2582088, study PRJEB24529) | metagenome | biome: Human gut stool | place: China | collected 2011
GCAAAAGAATTGAAAAAATGAGGAGAAAAATGAAGAAAAAATATATTGTTGGATCTATTGCAGTTCTTGCATTGAGCATTTGTGCGTATGAGCTAGGACGTTATCAAAGTGTTTCTAGCAAAGCAGACAATCGTGTAGCTTATGTTGATAGTAAGTCGAAAGCCAAAGCGAAAAAGGCTGAGAATTTGACTCCTGATGAAGTGAGTGCCAAAGAAGGAATCAACGCAGAGCAGATTGTTGTTAAAATCACAGATCAAGGCTATGTAACGTCTCACGGTGATCATTATCACTATTATAATGGAAAAGTTCCTTATGATGCGATTATCAGTGAAGAACTGATCATGCGCGATCCAAACTACACTTTGCAGCAGTCTGATATTGTCAACGAAGTAAAAGACGGCTACATTATTAAGGTGAATGGCAAGTATTATCTTTATCTGAAAGATCCAAATCACACCAGCAATGTTCGGACAAAAGAAGAAATTGCTCGTCAAAGGGAAGAATACAGTGGGAAAGGGCATAAGGGCGCAAAAGGAACTGTAACAACAGCTGTCAAAGAAGCTCGTGCGCAAGGTCGTTATACGACGGATGACGGCTATGTTTTCAACCCGACAGATGTGATAGAAGATACTGGAGATGGCTTCATCGTACCGCATGGTAATCATTTCCATTATATTCCAAAGAAAGATTTGTCTCCTAGCGAGTTAGCAGCAGCTCAAAACTATTGGGACAATAAAACAGGCAAAAGTCGTCCACAATATCCGTCCAATTCAGGTCAAATTCCTCAGTCAAACGGAGGAATGAACCATCCGTCGTTGGACTATCGTCCTGCTAATCCGGGAACGCCTAATCATACAGGAAATCAGCAAACTCAGCCTTCTCAACCATCTCCAAAACAAACTGAACCGAAGCGCGGAAATAAAGCTGAAATCATTAAATTGCTGCGGCAATTGTATGCGACTCCTTTTAGTCAACGGCATGTAGAATCAGACGGTCTGGTATTTGACCCAGCACAGATTACAAAGCGGACTTCTAATGGAGTGGCTGTTCCGCACGGCAATCATTATCATTTTATCTATTACAATGAAATGTCTGATTTGGAACGAAAGATTGCGCAGATGATAACGCCGGGTGAGGATTATTCGGAAGCTAAGCAATCGGATCAAGCGCAACAAGATCATCAAGCAACACCAGATAAAAATCAGCAAGATACTGGCAAAACTTCTGATAAAAACGAGAAGAAAGAAGAACCTGCTGAAACAGAAATTAGTGATGAGCAGATTAAAACCTTTATTAGTAAGGCAGAAGCTTTGTTAGAGAAAGTTTCAGATGTGCGTCAAAAAGCAAACTTTGAAGAGCAAATAAATGGTCTTCAGTCAAATCTGTTATTAGGTATAGAGGAGAAAGAGAGCCTGCTTGCGAAAGCAAAAGCTTTGTTAGCCGAAATGGTGAAAGCAACTGGTTCAGATAATGATTCTGCTAGTCAAAACACAGAATTTGCAAAGAAAGCGAAAGTTCTGTTGATGTCTATCCGAAAAGCACTGGAAGAAAAAGGAAATGCAAGTGACAAACTGGCTCAAGTGAATGATTTGCTCCAAAAAGTGGCAGACAAGAATGCGGATAAATTGGCTTTGCTAGACCAAGTCTTGAAACTCTCCGCCGAAGTGCACCCTGATCGTGCAGGCAAAGCAAATTCGCAAATTGCTTATACGGCTGATGAAGTTGCGCTAGCTAAAGCTGCAGGTCGTTATGCGACATCAGATGGTTATATCTTTGATCCGCATGATGTGATTAAGGATGAGGGAGATGGCTACACTGCGCCACACATGACACACAGTCATTATATCCCTAAGAAAGATTTGTCAGAATCTGAGCGTAAGGCGACGGAAGAGTATCTGAAAACAAAAACTCCGAATGAAAAGAAAGAAGACAAGCCTAAAACTGATCCAAAGCAACCTCAAAAAGAAAGTGCACAAGCAATCTATGAACGCGTGACACCAGCTAAAAAGGTACCTGTTGAGGCAATGCCATATAATACAGCTTATGTCGTTGATTATAAAAATGGTCAATTGATTATTCCGCATTATGACCATTATCATAATATCTCTCTTTCTTGGTTTGATCAAGGACTTTACAAAGCACCTGACGGCTACAGCATGGAAGATTTCCTTGCTACGGTGAAATATTATGTGCAAAATCCAAACGATCGTCCTCACTCTGATGATGGCTTTGGTAATGACAGCAATCATGGTAAGCAAAACCAATCAGATGATGGCAAGAATTATGCACCAAATGAAGAGCCAGAGGATAAGAAAGACGACTCTGCAAGTAAAGAGGTAGATGATGAAAAGGAAAATTCAGAAGGGACTGAAAAACCAACAGTTAATGCTGAAGAAGAAGCTGAAAAGGCACGCGCAGCAAGCTATGGATTGTCTCTGCAAGATTTCCGAGCAAAAATGATTAAAATTGCTTTTAAATATGGTTTGAGCTTAGAAAAGTTTACCTATCATCCTGCAAACAAGACGGTCAGCTATACTGATTCGACAGGAACTGTCAAGTCTATCAATGTACTCACAGGAGAATTGGTTTCTTAACAACGCACCCCTCAAGAGTTGGAAATTTATTTTCCAGCTCTTTTGTTGTTCTATGTTTATAAAGGGAAGTTTATCTTGTCCGCCGGGCGGATAAGATAAACTAAAAGAGATTCACTCCGTCCGCCGAGCAGACAAGCCAAACCAAAAGGAATTCATTCTGTCCGCCGAGCGAATAGAACAAACCAAAACTAATTTATCCTGTCCGAGGGTCGGATTGCTTCAACCAAAAGAGATTCACTCCGTCCGAGGGTCAGATTACTTCAACCAAAAGAGATTCACTCCATCCGAGGGTCGGATTGTCTCAATTAAAACTAATTCACTTCGTCCGACCCTCGAACGACTTTTTATAAACTAACAAATCTATCATTTTTGAGGAATGACTTTATTGGTGGTATAATAGGTTATGAAAAAGAGGGAAGGGAAACATATCATGCGGGATAGACCGGATTTTACAACGATAAAGACTTATCAAGAGTTTTCTCAATATTATTGGTATCGTGCAGAATTGGCAGACATTTGCAAACGATTGGGGAAGGAGCATTCAGGGGTCAAAAAAGAGCTAGAAGCACAAATCAAACAATATTTTGCAGGGAATGTTGCTCAAAAGAAAGTCCGTTTAAAGACTAAGAAAGAGAAAGATGTAGAGTTTACTTTAGACACGCCCTTACTTACTTGTGGTTTTGCCTTTAATACCCGATTTCGGGAGTTTTTCGCTCAGCAGACGGGTAGCAGTTCATTCAAGTTTACAGCGGACATGGCGGCAGCTTGGCGAAAGGTAAAAGCTGAGGGAAATGACCGATTTACTTTGCGAGACATGTTAGCCATTTATCAGGGACAATCAACTTACGCAAAATACGATAATGCTAGTTGCCAATGGAATCAATTTCTCAAAGACTTTTGTGCTGATGAGAATAATGCTGCTTTCCAGCCAAAACTAAAAGTTGCTGCTATTCTTTGGCAGAAAGTGAAACATTCAACCGCTCCTAAAGTCTATCACCAGCAGCTAGTAAAGAACTTTTGGGATGATATTTCTATGTATTGGAAAAGGAAATAAGAAGAATGATTTGTCCACTTGCGAAAAAACAGTCACGAGGCTGTTTTTTTGATATAATAGAAAGTATGAATCAATCAGAAAAAATTTCAAATTATCAATTACTTTTAGCGCAGCTTGAAGCATTACTAGAGGGCGAAAGCAACGCTTTGGCAAATCTCTCAAACAGCTCTGCTCTGCTAAACCAAGCTTTGCCAAATTCTGTCTTTACAGGCTTTTATCTTTATGACGGAAACGAGTTGGTGTTAGGTCCTTTTCAAGGGGGCGTTTCCTGCGTGCACATTGCTTTAGGAAAAGGAGTCTGCGGTGAAGCAGCAGCCAAACGGCAGACGATGATTGTAGAAGATGTGACCCAACATGGCAATTACATTTCCTGTGATAGCAGAGCTCGCAGCGAGATTGTAGTACCAATGGTCAAAAACGACTGCTTAGTAGGAGTGCTGGATTTGGATTCTCATCTGGTAGCAGATTATGATGAGATTGACCGAGAATATTTGGAAAATTTTGTGGCTCTCTTGCTAGAGAAAACAAGTTGGAATTTTGAAATGTTTGGAGACAAAGCCTAATGTATCAAGCTTTATATCGAAAATACAGAAGCCAAACCTTCGGTCAGCTAGTTGGTCAGGAGGTTGTGGCGACAACCTTGCGGCAGGCAGTTGAACAGGATAAAATCAGTCATGCCTATCTCTTTTCAGGTCCCAGAGGGACAGGAAAGACCAGCGTAGCCAAGATTTTTGCTAAGGCAATGAATTGCCCCAACCAAAAGGATGGAGAGCCTTGCAATGACTGTTATATTTGCCAAGCCATTACCGAAGGAAGCCTAGAAGATGTCATTGAGATTGACGCGGCTTCTAATAATGGTGTGGATGAAATCCGAGATATTCGTGACAAATCTACTTATGCTCCCAGTCTAGCGAAGCACAAGGTTTATATCATTGATGAGGTTCACATGCTCTCAACAGGCGCTTTTAATGCGCTTCTTAAGACTTTGGAAGAGCCGACAGAGAATGTTGTCTTTATTTTAGCAACGACAGAGCTGCATAAAATACCAGCAACCATTCTCTCGCGTGTTCAGCGCTTTGAGTTCAAGTCGATTAAGACCAAAGATATTGTAGAACACATTGAGTGGATTTTGCAGCAAGAAAATATTGACTTTGAAAATGAAGCGGTGCAGATTATCGCAAGACGAGCAGAAGGTGGGATGCGGGATGCCTTATCTATCTTGGACCAAGCCCTCAGCTTGACTCAAGACAATCAGCTGACAACGGCTATTTCTGAAGAAATCACGGGTTCTATCAGTTTAGGAGCATTAGACGCGTATGTAGCAGCTGTATTAGCGCATGATACGTCAGTGGCATTAAAAAATCTTGATGTCATATTCGACAGCGGCAAAAATATGGCTCGTTTTGTCACAGACTTGCTGCAATATCTTAGAGACTTGCTCATTGTTAAAACAGGTGGTGGAAATACGCATACGAGCGAAAGCTTTTTAGAAAACCTCAAGACTCCGCAAGAAAGATTGTTTGAGTTGATTGAGATTGCAACGAAGAGCCTTGCGGAAATCAAGAACAGCTTGCAACCCAAGATTTATACAGAAATGATGACCATTCGACTGGCAGAAGGGCAAGATAAAGCAGAATTACCCTCCAATATAGCAGGCGAGATAGAAACGCTAAAAGAAGAAATCAGCCAGCTTAAGAATCAATTAGCTAGTTTGCAGTCAAATTCTGTACCTAGTAAGCCAGTACAGGCAACACGACCAGCCAAAACAAGCAAGGGCTACCGAGTAGACCGTCATAAAGTGAATGCCATTTTACAAGAAGCGGTTGAAAATCCTAGTCTGGCTCGCAGTAATTTAACCAAGTTGCAGAATGCTTGGGGAGAAATTATTGAAAGTTTAGCCGGAGCAGATAAGGCACTTTTAGTCGGCTCACAACCCGTCGCAGCTAACGAAAACCACGCCATTTTGGCATTTGAGTCGAGCTTTAATGCAGAACAGACCATGAAACGGGAAAATCTCAACACCATGTTTGGGAATTTATTAAGCAATGCTGCTGGATTTTCACCAGACATCTTAGCGGTTTCTATGACAGATTGGACAGAGATTCGGGCTGAATTTTCGGCTAAAGCGCGTGGAGAAAATGCACCACAAGCTGAAGAAAAAGAGAATACGGTCATTCCAGAAGGATTTGATTTCTTAGCGGAAAAAATTACCGTTCAAGAGGACTGAATTTAGATTTTTCTGCTTTTTCGTGCTATAATAGAATCATGACAAGACAACAATTTCTTACAACAGCTTTTTTCACAGCAATTGAAACCTATTTTTTTAACGAAGCAATGATGTCAGGACACTATTTATTTGCCGTTTTCTGGGCGCTTCTAGTGATTCGCAATTTACAGGTGAGCTATGTCATGGGTAAAATAGTGGACGAAATTGATAAACATATCAAACGTAAAAAATAAAAAGAAAGGTTGGGGCAAAAATCCTCAACCTTTTCTCTTCTTTTCAATTTGAAAAAATATTCTGCTTGCTGTAAAATAAAAGTGCAAAGATAAAAACACAGTTTCGGTTGGTAGTCCGAACATATTCGTGACAGGCTAGATTTGTTTTTCTAATGACAATTGAAGTAGGTCACGACTATCAGTAACCCTCCTCCTTGGTTGTCCCTTCTTTGTAATGTATTTAAGGAGGATGCTGTATGGAACATGTTTCATTAGAATTGACCATATACTTTGAAAATGGCTTTTATTATGGCCTATTTGAGCAAGAAAATGCTCAAGGTTTGTCTGTTTGTCGGGTGACATTTGGAGTTGAGCCCCAAATGAACGAGGTTTTGGAATTTGTTAATCAGAAGTTTTCACAACTACAATTTAGCCCGGCTGTTGCACTAAAGAAAAAAAGACATTGTGCAAATCCCAAACGCTTGCAGCGATTAGCAAAAAAAGAAATGAAGCGTGAAAAACGCTCAACGAAATCACAAGATGCACTAAAACTGCAACAAGAGTTAGATAAACAAGCTAAACGTTCCAGATTGAAAGCTCAAAAAGAATATATGCAAAATAGAAAATTCCAATTAAAACAGCAAAAACGCAAAGAAAAGCACAAAGGTCATTGATTTTGTGCCGAAAAAAGAAGGAGACAAGTTGATGTTTATTCAATTTATCTCCTTCTTTTATTTACCAACTTGTTAAAGAAACTTCACCGCTGTTTAGCCACATTTCTTGTCCGGTATCTAATTGGATCAATAGCTGCCCGGTATCTGATATTTCCTTGGCAACTCCTTTGTATTCTTTGTCATTCTGGCAAAAAGTGACCGTCCGACCTAAGACAAGGGAGTGTTGTTTGTAAAGGTAAATCAGCTCGTCTGGATCACATTCATAAAAATCTTTCCAAATTTCAGCAATGAGTTCATTGCGTGTGATAGGTTGCTTTTCGTGGAAGAGAGAGGCAGCCCTATTTTTTAACTCTTTCGGAAAATCAGAGATTGCGAAATTGATGCCCACTCCAATAATCACATCAGTGACTAAGCCCGTCTCGACAGAAGTAATAGCTTCGGTTAAAATGCCAGCTATTTTCTTGCCCTTATAGTAAATGTCATTGACCCATTTAATGTCCATTTCCATTAAAGTGAGGTCTTTAATAGCCTTATAAATGGCTCCAGCAGTCAGGATAGTATAGGCGGGAATTTGTTGAAAAGGGAGATTGGGTTTCAAGTGAAGAGACATATAAATCCCGCCTTGATCTGGAGCAAAATAATTTCTGCCAAAGCGTCCACGACCAGCTGATTGAGAGGAAGCCAGATAGAGCGTGTTGGCAGGATTGCCAGCTTCAACTCCTGCTTTGGCATCAAGTTGAGTGGATTTGCAGTTTGGATTGAAGGAAACTTGAATAGGAGCAGTTTCTTCTATTTTCTCAGCAATCAATAAATCACCTGAAAGGAGCTTATAGCCTTTATTTTTAACGGATTCAATGTGAACGCCTTCTTTTTCCAAATGTTGAATAGCTTTCCAAATAGAAGTGCGTGAAATTCCTAACTCCTGTGCTAATTTTTCACCGCTGATATAGTCAGATTCTCGACTTAAAATGTCAAATAAAATTTCGTATGTTTTCATTTCTATAAGCTGCTCTTTCTAAGGGTTAGGGTGGTAGCAAGTGTTACCATACGAGGAATGGTTAGTTCAGCATGTTGAAATTCCTCGTGCAGCAGTTGCAAGCCTTGTCTGCCCATTTCTTCTGTAAAGACAGTAACCGTGCTGAGTGGTGGATAGACGTACTTGGCGATAGATGTATCGTTAAAAGCAATCAAACTAACACGATCTGGTACAGGGATGTCAGCTTCTTGAAGTACTTGAAGAGCACCAACAGCTAAGGCGTCACTTGCCATGAAAAATGCAGTTGGAAGTTGTTCACCTAAATTTTCAATCAATTCTTTCATCATAGAATAACCTGATTCAGATGAAAAGTTTCCTATTTTGACATATTTTTCTTGATAGAGTTGTTTTTTAGTTAGGTAATTTTTAAATGCTAGCAAGCGTGGATCGGATAGAGTAGTGGTTTTGTCAGAAGTTTGTTCTTGACCAATCAGCAGTCCAATTTGTTGGTGTTGCTTTTCTAAAAAGTGATTAAGAACAGCTATAACAGAATTTTCAAAGTCAGTCATCACACAGCTATGTCCATAGGCAAGTGTATTGCTATCAATAAAAACAAGGTGTTTTGTATAGAGTTCTAGTTCTTTAATTTTTTGAGTGCTAAATTTTCCAATCGCGATGATGCCGTCAACTTGATCGAGATGATTTAATTCTTCATTATTGAAAAAGCGCATAACATCATAGGCCAATTCTTGAGCTTTTTTCTCTACCCCAAGACGAATGGCATAGTAGTAGAGGTCGTCTAGTTCCTCCTCTTCTGTGTACCATTCTACAATCGCAATTCTGCGGTTTTGGGAATTTCGCTTGCTTCCTCTTTTTGTTTTTTTATATTCTAATTCTTCTGCAATATCAAATATCTTTTGGCGAGTCTCGTCACTCACAGACATAGATTGGTCGTGATTTAAAACGCGCGATACAGTTGCTGGAGAGACACCAGCACTTTTTGCAATATCTTTAATCGTTGCCATGATTGTTTCCTAATTTCTTTAAAGAATATGTCTATTATATCTTAAAAATTAGTAAAATACAAAAATATTTAGTAAATTTCCTAAACTTTACTATGAAAAGTTGGTGAGTAATACTTCTTACAACTTGATTGATAAAATTCCGGTAAAAATTTACTAAAATACTTGAAATTTTACTAATGATGTTTTATAATAAAGATGATAAAACGGTTACAAGACCTAACAAAATAAAAGGAGACTTTTTATGTCAACAACTCTTTCAACTCAACAATTGCGTTCAAACTTTGCAACAATTTTTGGAACAGAAGCAGATCATACATTCTTCTCACCAGGTCGCATTAACCTGATTGGTGAGCATACCGATTACAACGGCGGGCATGTCTTTCCTGCAGCTATTTCATTAGGAACTTATGGGGCAGCGCGCAAGCGTGACGATAACTTACTTCGTTTTTACTCAGCAAACTTTGAAGACAAGGGAATTATTGAGGTGCCGCTAGAAGATCTTCGTTTTGAAAAAGCGCATAATTGGACGAATTATCCAAAAGGTGTGCTTCATTTCTTGCAAAAAGCAGGACATGTTATTGATAAAGGGATGGATGTCTATGTTTTTGGAAATATCCCAAATGGTTCGGGTCTCTCTTCATCTGCTTCTTTAGAGCTACTGACAGGAATTATTGCAGAGAAACTGTTTGATTTAAAATTAGAACGTTTGGATTTAGTAAAAATTGGTAAACAAACAGAAAATGAATTTATCGGTGTTAATTCTGGAATCATGGATCAGTTTGCCATTGGCATGGGAGCAGATCAACGGGCAATTTACTTAGATACGAACACGCTCGAATACGAGTTAGTGCCGCTTGATCTTAAAGACAATGTGGTTGTCATCATGAATACAAACAAGCGTCGTGAACTAGCAGACTCCAAATACAATGAACGCCGTGCAGAGTGTGAAAAAGCAGTAGAGGAATTAAAGCAAAAACTCTCTATTGCAACCTTGGGTGAATTAAATGAGTGGGATTTTGATGAATACAGCTACTTAATTCAAGATGAAAATCGACTCAAACGCGCTCGTCACGCTGTGTTGGAAAATCAACGGACACTTCAAGCTCAAGCTGCTTTGCAAGCTGGCAATCTGGAAAAATTCGGTCGCTTAATGAATGCGTCTCATGTCTCACTTGAACATGATTATGAAGTCACAGGATTAGAGTTGGATACTTTGGCTCATACTGCATGGGAGCAAGAAGGAGTACTGGGCGCTCGCATGACAGGAGCAGGATTTGGCGGTTGTGCCATTGCTTTGGTTCGCAAAGATGCAGTGGAAGCTTTTCAAAAAAATGTTGGGCAAAAATATGAAGAAGTCGTAGGTTATGCACCGAGCTTCTATATTGCTGAAATTGCTGGTGGCAGTCGCGTATTGGATTAAGCAAGCGTTTTACATAATAGTAATGAGGGCTGACGAGAATTTCAGCCCTTTCTATAAAAGAAAGGAAAATCAATGGCACGAAATTTACTGAATGCCTTTGTAACAGAGGTCATAGCAAATAGCTCTTTTACAGAAATTGACCGAATTTATTTGACAAATCGCGTCATGAGTCTGGTTGGAGAAGAAGCTGCAAAGCAAGAGACAGCAGTAACCAGCTTAATTGATCTCAAAGATGATTTACTAGAAGTTGCTTTAGCAGTTGGAAAAATCGGCTCAACTCTTGCAGAACAGGATATTCTTGGGGCAGAGTTGATGAATTTAGTCACGCCAGCACCCGGTCAGCTCAATCAGCAATTTTGGCAGACTTATGAACAAGATCCTGAACGAGCTATTGCTGATTTTTATGAGCTTAGTAAGCGCAATGATTATATCAAGGTTAAAGCTATTACTAAGAATATTGCCTATCAAACACCGACTGAATATGGTGATTTGGAGATTACGATCAACCTTTCTAAACCAGAAAAAGATCCCAAGGAAATTGCAGCAGCTAAGAAAGCCAAGACGAGCTACTATCCAGCTTGCCAGCTTTGTTTTGAAAATGAAGGGTATCAAGGGCGACTAGATCATCCAGCGCGAGCGAATCATCGAATTATCCGCTTTGATTTAGCCGGACGAGAATGGGGCTTTCAGTATTCGCCCTATGCATATTTTAATGAGCATTGTATCTTTTTAGATAGCAAACATACTCCTATGGCTATCAGCCGTGGTACATTTGCGCGTCTTTTGGATATTGTAGAGACTTTTCCGGGTTATTTTGCGGGCTCCAATGCTGACCTTCCTATCGTAGGAGGCTCCATTCTCACTCATGACCATTATCAAGGTGGACGACATACTTTTCCTATGGAAAAGGCAGAGCTGGACAAAACTTTCATCTTTGCAGGTTTTGAAAATGTAGAAGCCGGTATTGTCAATTGGCCCATGTCGGTTTTAAGGTTGCAATCAACTGATAAATTCGCATTGGTAGATTTGGCGGATAAAATTTTACAGAAATGGCGCAGTTACTCCGATTCGACTGTTCAGATTTTAGCTGAGTCAAATGGTGAACTACATCATACGGTTACTCCAATAGCACGTCAAAAAAATGGTAAGTTTGAATTAGATTTGGTTCTTCGGGACAATCAAACGTCAAAAGAGCATCCAGACGGCATTTATCATCCTCATAAAGATGTTCAGCATATCAAGAAAGAAAATATCGGCTTGATTGAGGTCATGGGTTTGGCGATTCTCCCACCTCGTTTGAAAAATGAG
>OGKB01001581.1_pt1 | contig 11393 bp, 10 predicted proteins | sample 1572351 | NCBI WGS metagenome assembly OGKB01 (sample SAMEA2582088, study PRJEB24529) | metagenome | biome: Human gut stool | place: China | collected 2011
GACAACCCGAAAACCTATTTTTCTATATTTCTCCTTATCTGCCTCAAAGTCTTCTGAAGATGTATAATCTGTTCGCCACAAGTAATATGTAGGTTTCTGCAGAGCTATCACACTCTTTCTATTTCTGATGTCTATACTAAGATATAAACATCAGATTGTTTTTGTGCCTGTCTGCTCTATAATATTTTCAGTCTGACTTGATTCGGCAGTAGCAAAAAAGGTTTTCATTTTTCCCATTTTTTCATGGGCAATATCACTCCGATAGCTAGAACCGCCAACATATAACGGAACACACATTTCTAAAATACGATCATAAATTCGTTTCTTTTCTATGTTCGTTTCTTCTTTTAATTGTTTTATCGGAAGATTGGTAGTTACGATTAATGGTCTGCCGGAGCGATATCTTCGGTCAATTACACTGAATACAATTCCAAGAGCATACTCAGAATTTCGTTCTGTGCCAAGATCATCCAAAATTAAAAGTTCATATCGTGCCAGAGCATTGATATATTCTGTTTTATCCTCTAATGGAAACATGTCATCAATAATTGTATTAAAATTTGTCATCTTCACAGTAATTTCCTGATTCAAAAGTGCGTTGGCAATGCAACCGGCTATGTAACTCTTTCCTGTTCCTATTGGTCCCCACAAGAGAAAACCAATATGATTTTTCTTCATATCATTCCAATTTGCTGTGTATTCTTTGGCCTTCTCGATGGTGGTAGTCTTTTCTGCCAGTTCAAAATTCCAATCATACATTCGTGGCTCTTCAAAACAGATTTTTCTATTTCTTTCCACTAATTCACAATGTTCTCTTTCTTTATATGCCTTTTCTTCTGCTTCACGTTTTTGACGGATACATGCACATTGTCTAAAATGTTTTTTCATACCAAGAATACTGTCTGGAGGGAAAAATGCCTCTACAGGTTCTCCACAAATCTTGCAATATGCTAATCCATCTGCACCTAAATATGTATTTTCCTGCTTTATCATAGACTATCGCCCTCCTCATATTCGTAATTTACTCCAACCTTATTACTAAAATTATATTTTTCTTTTACTTTACTAGGTGGCACATTTCCGACCATAGAAGAGGCTGTTTTCCGACTGAATGAAGGACAGCTTTTCATCCCAATGGAAGTTGTATTTTCGTCTGTCTGCTTTACATCCGGTTCAGAAATCAACTCTATACATGGGATTCGCATATATAAATGATTTGGTTTTGAAAATCCTCCGGAACAGCGAATCAATAATCCATACGCATCTAATTCCTTCATGGCAGCCTTTACAGAAGTACAACATTTTCCCCATTTCAAAGAAATTTCTGTAATCGGAAAGACGAAATATACATATCCGTCTTCATTGAGCCAATGGTTTTTCTGTGAAATTCTGGCTCTGTCATATAACAGCATATAAAGTAATTTTGCATTTTGAGAGAGTGGTAGCTCTAACAAAAATTTAGGGAACTGATAATAGGGAAGTATCTTTTCCGTTTCCATCATATATTCAAATTTCATATTTTCTTTTACCTTTCTGAAAAATTAAGGAGACGGGTGCCGGCTTTCCCAAAGAGATTTTTATGCTTTATTAAAATTCTCTTTTTATATCTCCCTATATAACGAAAGGAAAAAAGCTCATTTTACAGGGTGCAGAGAGAAAAAATTTTATAAGAGCAAGATCCACCCGTGTTTAACGTTATCGCGTTTCTACCTCCGTTCACCTTACGGGTTTGCTCTTGATGGGGAGTAACAATTCCCCATGCCCTTGCTTATATAATTGGCTTACACAAGAATTTGTTTGCATCACCATGTGTATTTTCAAAAAGAAAAAGACATCCAATTACTTATTGAATGCCTCAAAATAGAATTATGTTAATTATGATATTTTGCTGCGTGCACCTCCGGTGTAGCTAATAAAAAAGTGGGGATGGGGAGGAGACAGTTCCCCAACAAGATAAAACTCCGAAATATTACTTATATGGCAGAATGACGATATGGTAATACCGGGGTGGATCTTGCTCTTGATAATGTAGGAAGGGAAAAATGCTGAGAATAATATTTTTTATGATCGTATTTACAATACGATTCTTATAATTTGCCTTATGAGAAAGTTGGAAAGAATGAGCCAGTGTGCATTGCGGATGAAGTACCGTTTGACATTCCTGAGAGTTGGGAATGGGTACGCTGGGCAACATTATCAGAATCTATTCAGTATGGCTACAATGCACCAGCACAGGAAAATGGGCGAATAAAGATGGTTCGCATTAGTGATATTCAAGATAATTCTGTATTGTGGAAAACAGTTCCTTACTGCGACATAAGGGAAAGTGAAATTGATGCATATCTTCTGAAACCAAATGATATTTTGTTTGCAAGAACAGGAGGAACCGTTGGAAAGTCTTATCTCGTGCAGGAGGTTCCAGAAGAAGCGATTTATGCTGGGTACTTAATCAGAACTAGATATAGTAACCAGTTATGCCCACAGTATTTGAAATACTTTATGGAAAGCGAATTGTATTGGTCTCAATTAAGAGAAGGAACTATTGCCACTGCACAGCCCAACTGTAATGGAAAAACGCTTGGAAATATGCTCGTTCCAATCCCACCATTATTAGAACAGTTTCGTATTGTGGAGAAACTTAACAAAATAATGCTTTGTGTGAATGAATATAGTATAGCATATTCTAAAGCCAAACGATTGAATGATAATTTCCCGGAACAACTCAAAAAATCCATTTTACAGGAAGCAATTCAAGGTAAACTTGTTCCACAAAATCCTGCTGATGAACCAGCTTCTGTACTTTTGGAACATATTTGCGCTGAAAAACAAAAGTTAATTGCCGAAGGTAAACTCAAAAAAGATAAGCACGAATCCGTCATTTTTAGAAGGGATAATTCTCATTATGAAAAGCGAGGTTCTGAGGAAGTTTGCATTGATGATGAAATTCCGTTTGACATTCCTGAAAATTGGACATGGTGCAGACTCAATGAATTATGCATAAAAATTGGAGCTGGCAGTACCCCAACAGGAGGCAAAGCGGTATATGTGTCCGATGGTATCAAATTTATTCGTTCTCAAAATGTTTATAATGACGGTCTAAGATTGATTGACATTGCTTATATTACAGAAGAAATCAACCTAAAAAAGTCAGGAAGCATCGTTCTAGCAAAAGATATTCTGCTAAATATTACTGGTGGATCTATAGGTCGTTGTGCGATTGTTCCAGATGATTTTGACATAGCAAATGTTAATCAGCACGTCATGATCATCAGATTGTTGGATCCTGTAATACGTCAATGGATACACACCATTTTAATTTCAAATTATATCCAAAATCTAATCATGGATGTTCAAGTTGGGGTTTCAAGAGAAGGTCTAAGCGCTACAAAACTGATGAATTTTCTTATTCCACTTCCTCCAATTCGTGAACAAAAACAGATACTTGAACTTTATGCCATTATTTCAAATAGGCTATCTGGTTTGTAAAGTTCTCATTATGAGAAGTTGGACGGAATCGAGTGCTGCATTGACGATGAGATACCGTTTGAGATTCCGGGTAGTTGGGTATGGGAGCGTTGGGGCAGTATATCCCAATCCATTCAGTACGGATATAATGCTCCTGCAAAGGATTGTGGTCGAATAAAGATGGTTCGTATTAGTGATATCCAAGACAATTCTGTATTGTGGGAAACAGTTCCTTACTGTGATATAAAGGAAAATGAAATTAGCACCTACCTTCTGCAACCAAATGACATTTTGTTTGCAAGAACAGGAGGAACCGTTGGAAAGTCATATCTTGTACAAGAAGTTCCTGAAGAAGCAATCTATGCAGGATACTTAATCAGAACCAGATACAGCCAATGGCTATGCCCTCAATATTTAAAATTTTTCATGGAAAGTGAACTATATTGGAGCCAGCTGCGTAATGGCACTATTGCGACAGCGCAACCAAACTGTAATGGCAAAACGTTAGGAAAAATGTTATTACCTATTCCACCATTGTCTGAGCAGTATAGAATTGTCGAAAGGGTCAATGCTCTATTTGATTATTGCAATTCAATATGAAGTACAAGGCATACACTGTAACAATCTAAAGTGTATGCCTTTTCTTTTACCAATCTACGATTGTATCAACAATTTCTCTCTGTTCTGTGGCTGTTTTTCTGAGGTAAATACGGGTGGTTTCGATGCTTTCATGCCCCATAAGATCCGCAAGAAACGCTATATCATTACAGCGATCAAGAAAACTCTTAGCAAACCTGTGACGGAACGAGTGCGGATATACAACTGCAGGATTGATGCCATACTTCACCGCCAGTTTCTTCAACTGTCCTGAAATGCCACGGGTTGTAATACGTTCCCCATATTTGTTCAAAAAAATGAAGCCACTTTCTTGTTGCTTTTCAGCCAACCAAGAAAGGGCTTCATTTTGCAGTTCTTTTGGAATATAAATTCTACGCAATTTACCGCCTTTAGAGTACAAATCAAGATGCCCTAACTTAACATGTTCAGCTTTAATCTGAATTAGTTCGCTGACTCTGGATCCAGTGGCAGCAAGGAAGCGAATTACAAAATACCAAAACATTTCGTTGTCATTCTTCAGACAAGATTTGAAGTATTTGTAGTCTGCTTCACTAATGACATTTTCCAAAAAAGTTTTCTGCTGCACACGGATAAAGGGCAATTTCCATTTTTCTTTGCCAATGCACTCTAAGTAGCAATTGATAGCCCGAAGTCTGAGATTAACCGTCTTGGGTTTATAATTCTCAATCAGCCATACCTTGTACTCACGCAGTTTTTTCTGGGTAACATCATCGTATTGCTCCCCATACTGTTTGATGGCGAATAGATACGATGAAATCGTGTTTTCCGAGAGGTTTGTGCCCCTCAAATGTCTTTCGAATTTTTGTTTTTCTATCATGGCGAAAGACCTCCTTTCGCCAAATATTATACAATTCTTTCCTAAATCAGCGTAATCTTGTTGAACAATTCTTGTTGTTTTTCAATGATACGGCGTTGCTCTAATACCGGTGGAATAGGGAATAAGAGGTTCATGACGCTATTACGATCTATTCCAGGAATAACCCCCTGTCCCTTAGATTTGATTTTATCGAAGTTTGCTTGTAGGAACAAACGGACATAGTGCATATCCAATGATATAAACTTTTTTATTGCCATGATTTGCCTTGCGATATGAGCTTCTGCAATATCACAAATCACAGTTTTTCCGTAGCCTGAACCCTTGCAAACTAACAACACATCTCCACGATTAGCAATTACCCTTGGTGTTTCGGTCCAACGGTTTAGTAAAACACCGTTCTCTGATAAACTACTGGCACCCGTAATATAAGGCATTCCCTTTTGGGTGTTGTTATATTCTTCAGGCTTAAAATCTGTTCCTGAAAGCAAAGAAATAACTTGTCCCAATCTTGACCATTCCCATGTATCAGGAATTTCAAACGGTATCTCATCGTCGATACAACGCTCGATTCCATCCAACTTCTCATAATGAGAATTATCCCTTCTAAAAATGACGGATTTGTGCTTGTCTGGCTTGATTTTACCAGTTTTAATCAGCTGCTCTTTCTCAGCACGGATGCGTTCCAGAAGGATGGAAGCTGGTTCGTCGGCAGGATCTTGTGGGACAAGTTTTCCCTGTACCGCTTCTTGTAAGATAGACTTCTTTAGTCTATCTGGGAAAGTATTATTTAGAGATTCTGTTTCGGAGTATACCACTCCGTATGTAGCAACATAAGGTAATGCTTCTTTGATTTTTTCTACAATTCTTTTTTGCTCCGATTCAGGAGGAACTGGTATAAGTGCCCGATATAGTTTATTATCGTTGATCGCAGGATAAGCAATGCCCTTGGCGTTGTCTGTGTCATTTGCATACGCATCAAAGTCTGGTGACATCAGATAATAAAACAGGAACTCATTGTAAAAGCCGGTGTGACAAGTAAGGGCAGCAAAACCTGTACTGGCAATGGGCTGATGGCTAAAGGAACGGTCAACGACGCACATATTATGCAGATATGGACGCACTGTAGAGTAAAGAATGTCACCTATAGCGACAATTTTTCTTGCCCTTGAAGGCGCCTTATTCGCAGTAATAATGTTTTCTTCATCGCTGAGTTTCTGATTTTTGTTATCAATAGATCCAATATCTATATAACAGAAATCATCAGCAGGTGTCATTTGCCCTCTGCTGTAAACGATTTTGCTCAGTCGTACCCACTCCCAACTCTCAGGAATGTCAAACGGTACTTCATCCGCAATGCACACTGGCTCATTCTTTCCAACTTTCTCATAAGGCAAATTATCAGCACCACGAAAGATATAAGAAGGATTCTTCTCTTTCTTGATTTTTCCTGCTTTGATAAGTTCTTCTTTTTCTTTTCTTATTCGTGCAAGTAATACAGAAGCTGGTTCATCATTTGGATCTTGCGGAACAAGTTTTCCTTGAACAGCCATCTGCAATATCGAATTTTTCAATTGTTGTCCGGTCATTATTGTTCCTCCAGGTCAATACCTAATATTTCTGTAATCTGAGCTAAAATACGGTCAATATCAGCATTTAAGCTAGCTCGTTTTTCTTGGTATTGTTGAATTAATTCTTTTGGCGGCAAAATTTCTTCTTCCTCATGAGGATAACCACAAAGATCAATATTATAATTTTTTGCAATGATTTCCTCTACCGAAAACTTCTTTGCCTTATCGAAACCATCCTTATTGATTTCTTCTCTATCATTCCACCACTTCATAACTGGTTCAAAATGTTTGAGTTCCATTGGTTTTGTCTTAGAAAAATTTTTATATCCCTTCGGCATATCCAAACGATAAAACCATGTTTCTTCTGTTGGTGTTGTATGATCAAAGAACAAAATATTTGTGGTGATAGAAGTATAAGGTGCAAACACACTATGTGGCAAACGAATTACGGTATGTAAATTGAATTCAGAAAATAATTTCTTCTTAATGGCAACTTTAGCATTATCTGTACCAAACAAGAAACCATCCGGCAGGATTACAGCAGCACGACCATTTTTCTTTAAACGATACATAATAACTGACATAAACAAATCTGCTGTTTCACTACTTGCCAAATCTGCCGGAAAATGATTTTTCACTTCCATTTTTTCATTTCCGCCATAGGGTGGATTCATCAAAATAACATCAAATTGATCGATTTCCGTGTAATCTAAGACATCCTTTAAAAGAGAATTATCATGATAAATCTTCGGCACATCAATTCCATGTAACAACATATTGGTAATACACAGCATATACGGGAACTGTTTCTTTTCTATTCCGTATATTGAAGTATCATAGGATACCTGATCCTCTGTAGTTACTATTTTTTTTGATAATTCTTTTAACCAACTCGTAAGAAATCCTCCGGTACCACAAGCGAAATCAGCTGCCTGTTCACCAATCTGTGGATTAATCATTTTTGCCATAAAATCTGTTACTGCACGAGGAGTATAAAATTCACCGGAAGAACCTGCACTTTGTAATTCCTTTAAAATGGTTTCATAAATTTCACCAAAAGCATGACTTTCTTCATAATCTCCTAAGTCAAGATCATCAATAACATTAATAACTTGCCGAAGAAGGACACCGTCTTTCATATATTGATTCGCATCTGCAAATGTAGTTTGAACAATAGCTTTTTTTATTGGAGTAGATGCATCAACAGGAAGTTTTTTCAATGTTGGAAATAATGTATTATTTACAAAATCCAACAATCTTTCTCCTGTCATAGCAGTACCTGTACGATCATCAACCGCCCAATTTTTCCAACGACATTCTTCAGGAATAATGGAAACGTAATCTTCATCGTCCCATTCCCAATCCTGCTCCTTCGCATCATATACTTTCAAAAAGAGCATCCATGCAATTTGCTCTATACGCTGTGCGTCTCCATTGATGCCAGCATCATTCCGCATAATATCACGAAGTCTTTTTACAAATCCTGCTAAATTATTCATATTTATACCGCCTCTTCTGTGTAAATTGCTTTTTCAAGTTCTTTCACCGCTTGCATATAACCAGCTTTTCCACCAAAATATCCTGCAATTTTTGCTGGTTTTCCCAGTTTCAAAAACGGATCAAGTTTTAAAATTTCAGTTTTCTCGATTTCATATATACCAGTATTCATGTATTTATCCAAAAGTGCTTCCAGCACGTCTCTGGCAATACCGCTATATTTACTGAGAAAATCACGTTTTTTTACATTATTAGCTCTTTCTTTCCGAGTTAAAGGCTTTTTATCAAAGGCTACATGGCAAATAAAATCAAAATCATCTACATCTACCATATTTTGCTCTTTTTTCATCGTTTCAAGATTAATTCCCCGTTCCAAAAGCATTTCTTTGATTTTCTCTTTTTTCTCTTCTTGCGACCATTGTCTTATAAAATTATCTAACGATGCGTATTCACCAATAATATTTTCTTTCGTATAATCCACAATACTTTCTTGTCTTAAAAGTTTTCCGTTGGTATCATACACGGAAACTGTTTTATGAATAATTTGAACTTTGCATCCATCTCGGTCAATAATTGGTTTTGGATTTCCGTAAGGAACTTTTGGATCTTTGATAACATTAGTCTGATCAGATTCTTCTCCATAAGTAGTTTCTTTCTTAGGAGTGAAATTTTCATTAATTTCAATTGGTCCATCCCAATCAGGATCCGCAAATAATCTAGTTACATTTCGAAAATCCATAACAACAAAATGAGTTTTCCCTTCTTTTTCTCGAAGTCTGGTTCCTCGACCAATAATTTGTTTAAATTCTGTCATAGATCCAATCATTTCATCCAAAACAATCAGTTTTGTCATTTTGCAGTCTGCTCCCGTCGACAATAGTTTGGAAGTTGTTGCGATAACAGGGTATGGAGATGCAACAGAAATAAAATAATCGAGCTTCTTTTTGCCATAATCATCACTTCCGGTAATTCTCACAACATAATCAGGATTTTTTCTGACCATATCAGCATTTAAGTTTACTAAAGCCTGACGCATACGTTCTGCTGCATCTTCTGTTGCACAGAATACGATTGTTTTCGCCATTCTGTCAGTTGCTTTTAAGTAACGTGTTATTTCTAAAGCTACTTGCTGAATACGGTCTTCTATAATGATATTATAATCATAATCACTGTTTGTATAAATTCTATCTTCAATTTCATTTCCAGAAATATCTCTTTGTCCCTTTCGTGGCCGCCATCCATCACCAATATCAGTCATAATATTAATCACTCTAAATGGCGCAAGAAATCCATCTTCAATACCTTCTTTCAAGCTGTAAGAATATATAGGCTCATGAAAGTATGAAAGATTAGAAATATACTTCGTTTCCTTTGGTGTTGCTGTCATTCCAATTTGAGTTGCGGAACTAAAATATTCCAAAATTTTTCGCCAGCGACTTTCTTCTTTTGCGCTTCCACGGTGACATTCATCTACTATGATAAGATCAAAAAAATCAGGAGTAAACAATTCACTAAAATGTTCTTTGTCGTCATCGCCGACTAATTGTTGATATAACGAAAAATAAACTTCATGAGAAGTAATCGTATTTTTATCATCTTTTGCAACATTAATTTTATGAATTACTTTCTCTAATGGTGCAAAATCCTGTTGTATCGATTGATCCACAAGAATATTACGGTCAGCCAGATAAAGAATTTTCCGTTTCATTCCGCTTTGAAGCATACGATAGACTATCTGAAAAGCAGTATAAGTCTTACCTGTACCAGTTGCCATAACAAGTAACAAACGCTTTTGTCCTCTTGCAATCGCATCTACCGTTCTATTGATTGCAATACGCTGATAATAGCGTGGAGGATATGTATTCTGACTACTGTAATATGGTTGTTGAATAATTGCCTCCTGCGCAGAAGTCATTCCTGATTCCTGTTTAAAGCGTTCAATCAGTTCTGATTCACTTGGAAATTCATCTAATCCAATTACTCGTTCTTTTCCTGTAAGAAAATCATGTTCTGCAAATCCTTCTCCATTAGAACTGTATGCAAATGGAAGATCGAGCATTTGCGCATACGTCATAGCCTGTTGCAAACCATGTGAAATGCTATGTTTATTGTCTTTAGCCTCAATAACGGCAATCGGATTATTTGCACTCATATACAGGATATAGTCTGCTCGTTTTGGCTTTTCACGAAAAACAAAATTTCCTTTTAAATTGATTTTGCCATCTGTAACTTGCGTTTCCATTGTAATTTTTTTAACATCCCATTTAGAAGTAATAGCAGGTGTAATATACTGTAATTTGATATCTTCTTCTGTCATTTGTTTTTTTGATAAAACGGTACTCATCTATATTCCCTCCCCCCATTATTCGATTTCTTTTGGAATAATATCCATAATATCGTCTATTGAACAGTTAAGAACACCACATATTCTTACCAATACTTCTACACGAACATCTTCATTTTTCCCTAACTTCGCCATAGCATTTGTGCTTATTTGAGCAGCTTTGATAAGTTGTGTTTTCCTCATTCCTCTATCTATCAGTATTTTCCATAATTTATTGTAACAGACAGCCATCTTAAACCCTCCAACGATACAACTTCTCATAATTTTTGATTATAAGAAGATTATAGCATTCGACGTTTTAAAATTCAATTTTGAATTGTAATTCTCAATCATACAAAATCGAAAATTAAATGCAATTTTTCAAAAGACAAGTATTGAGAAACAGAACTGCTTATACTATAATTTACTTATATCAAAGTGGAGGGGATACAAATGTCAGAATACGGATTTACCAAAAAGGATTGGTCTTTGTTCAGAGAGAAAATTTCAGACTGGCAAGAAGCCTATATGGATAAGTTGAATAAAGAATATATTGAATTGCTAAATGGTGAAGGAACTCCTTCCGAAAAATTTTGGACTTTAGAAGAACGTATTCGCAACGATAAAAAAGATACAGGTGTACAATTAAGAATGAGTCGTTCTAATTGCATCTCTAACATTGTTTCACTTTTAAATGAAGGTGCAATCACTATGAACGCTTTAGAAGAATTTAGCGATGAACTGAAGGAAAACATTCGTTTTATTACAGGCTAAAAATCGATTGTATGGTCCTATGTCAAGATTTAGTACAAGTTAAAATGAGGTTTTCCTCATCTTAACCTGCCAACTGCAATTCGTCTTGTTGAAGCCTACGATACAGCTCTTCATAATCGTTTGGTGACATATAATCACAGTGACTATGAATTCGTTTCGTATTGTAGAACGCTTCCAAATATTCAAAAATCAAACGATATGCATGGTCATAATCTCGAATCTTAAACCGATTCAGCCATTCTCTCTTAATCAGGGAATGGAATGATTCAATACATGCGTTATCCCATGGATATGACTTTTTAGAATAACT
>OGKB01001584.1_pt1 | contig 11384 bp, 9 predicted proteins | sample 1572351 | NCBI WGS metagenome assembly OGKB01 (sample SAMEA2582088, study PRJEB24529) | metagenome | biome: Human gut stool | place: China | collected 2011
AGACGGTAAAAATATTTTCCAAGGTGATAAATATGCGGGTCTTTCTGAAACCGCATTTTATTACATTGGTGGTATCATTAAGCACGCTAAAGCATTAAATGCATTCACCAACCCAAGTACTAACTCATACAAACGTTTAGTGCCAGGTTTTGAAGCACCAGTATTATTAGCTTACTCTGCAAGTAACCGTTCTGCTTCAATTCGTATTCCGGCAGTAACTAGCCCGAAAGCGATCCGTATTGAAGCACGTTTCCCAGATCCATTGGCAAACCCATATCTTGCATTTGCTGCATTATTAATGGCAGGCCTTGATGGCGTAGTGAACAAAATTCATCCAGGTGATGCAATGGATAAAAATCTTTACGATCTTCCACCTGAAGAATTAAAAGATATTCCAGCGGTAGCGAGCTCACTAGAAGAAGCATTGAATTCATTAGAAAAAGATTATGAATTCTTAACGCAAGGTGGTGTGTTTGCTAAAGACTTTATCGAAGCATTTATTAGTATTAAACGTAAAGAAGTAGAACGTTTAAATATGACACCACATCCAGTTGAGTTTGAGATGTATTATGCATAATGATAAACAACGGAATTCAAGTTGTTGAACAAGAAAAGTGCGGTCATTTTTGACCGCACTTTTTATATGTGTATATTGTATTTAATTCGTGTATAATCAGGTTCTGGTTATAGATAGGACTAGATTATGCTAAATAAATTTATAGGAAAGTTTCGTCGATTTTTTGCTTTTGATGAACTTTTGAAACAGCTAATTATAAGAGACGTAAAACTTAAGTATCGTCGTAGTTATTTAGGGTATTTATGGAGTATATTGAACCCCTTAATGTTAATGATGGTTCTTGTTGTTGTTTTCTCTAATCTCTTCCGTTTTGATATTCCTAATTTCCCACTTTATATGATCTCGGGGCAATTCCTTTTTAGCTTTATGACTGAAGCAACCAATATGTCTGTTGGTTCCATTACCGGAAATTCAGCGTTAATAAAGAAAACATATGTGCCAAAGTATATTTTTACAGTTTCTAAGGTAGGAAGTTCTTTAGTTAACTTACTCTTTTCTCTTGGTGCATTGCTGTTAGTAATGATTTTTACAGATGCAGAGTTTTCTTGGAATCTCTTATTTTTTCCTGTCATTATTTTAGAAGTGTTTATTTTTAGTTTAGGACTTGGTTTGTGGCTTTCTGCAATTACAGTCTTTTTCCGTGATATTCAGTATTTATGGGGCGTATTTATTTCAATGTGGATGTACCTTACTCCATTATTCTATCCCGTATCGATCATTCCGGAGGAATACCAAGAGTTATACAAAAATGCAAATCCAATGTATGGTTATATTGAGCAATTTAGAGATATTGTTTTACATGCAAAATTTCCACAAACTGATTCGATTCTGATTGGCTTTGCAACAGCAATTTTGGTTCTAGTCCTTGGGGCTTGGTATTTTAATAAAAAACAAGATGAATTTATCTTATATATCTAATGAATAAAGAAACAGTAATTAAAGTCACTAATGCTACTGTTCGCTTTAACAAAGCAACCGAACAATACAATGGCTTGAAAGAGTATGTGATTAAGATGCTAAAGGGCGAACTGATGTTCCAAGAGTTTTTAGCATTAAAAGATGTAAATCTTGAAGTGAAGAAAGGCGAATCTTGGGGGCTAATTGGTACCAATGGTTCAGGTAAATCGACGCTTTTAAAACTCATTTGTGGTATTTTAAAACCTTATAAAGGTACTGTAGAAGTGCATGGTAATATTGCTCCTCTGATAGAGCTAGGGGCGGGGTTTGATGGTGAGCTTACTGCAAGAGAGAATATCTATCTCAATGGTGCTTTACTTGGGCATAAGAAAGCTTTTATGGCGCAGCATTTTGATGAAATTATTGAGTTTGCAGAATTGCAGGATTTTGTGGATGTGCCGCTTAAAAACTTTTCATCAGGGATGGCGGCTCGATTAGGTTTTGCAGTTGCAACGATAGTGAAGCCTGAAATCTTAATTGTGGATGAAGTGTTGGCCGTAGGTGATGCGGCATTCCAAGAAAAATGTAAACAACGGATGGAAAAAATGTTGGCTGGTGGTACAACGCTTTTATTTGTTTCTCATTCTATCGACCAAGTCAAAGAGCTTTGCCACAATGTTATTTGGCTTGATAAAGGTGTGGTGAAGGCAATAGGTAAAGCGGAAGATGTAATTTCATTGTATATAGATTAGCTATAAATGTTTGAGTATGTTTTTTCATTATTTAAATAATTAATTTTAAGTTTTATGTACTGGTTATTTAATTTTACAGTAATCTGAAAAGATTAGGAGGTTTTTGTGTCAAATAAAACTGCTATTGTTATTAGAACTTTTTCTGGGCGAGATCGTTTTTTTAAAAGAATATGTGATTCTATTTTTAATCAAACGTTTTCTGATAAGATTGTCTGTGTGTTAAATGTTGGTGATGATTCTTTTTCTTACGATGAGGTTTTTGATGCTGATAGAGCTATATATTATACATCAGATGCTTCTGAATTATTTAATTATCTGGATAAAGAAGAAGTTAAATATATATCTATTTTAGATGATGATGATTCATTATCTCCAGAGTTTTATAGTAGATTAATATCTGTTCTAGTTAATAAAAAAATTTGCCGTTCTGCAAAAGCTATAACAACCCATGTGAATAAGGTTTTTGAATATGTGGAAAATAACCGAATTAGAATATCTAGGACAGAGCCTTTAAATCATCATTTAAAAAATGGTTTATTACCTTTAGATACTTTAAGATATAGGGATGTATTAGAGATTTCTTCTTTTATTTTTGATTATAATTCTTTTAAAGATCTAGTTTTTATGCATGATTTAAAAGATCCAGCATTTTTTTGGCCTTTCATTATTCATTTTGGGTTAAATTTTGATATTTTTATTTTAGAAGAGGCGATGGTATTCAAACATATCAGAGAAGTATCATCTTATAGTGAAGATAATTTTACTCATAGAGAGCAAAGTAAATACAATAATTATCTTAGAATAAAGTTTCACGAATTATATCGAATTCAAAATGTTGGATTAAATAATTTTATGTGTAATTTATTGTTTAGTTAGGTAGTTTATGAAAAATTATGATGTTATTAGTTTTGATATATTTGATACACTTCTTAGCCGTAGATTAGCTAAGCCACAAGATGTTTTTTCTTTGATGGAGTCATTTTTGTCAACACAGAAAAAATGGGTAAATTGGCCAGATTTAGTTGATAATTTCACTGTATTAAGGGTTAAAGCTGAGGAGGCTGCTAGATATAATAAAGTTATTAGATTTGGTGGAGAGCCTGAGATTTTAATTCACGATATATATGCGGAATTAAGAAATATGCTACATTTTTCTGAGAATGAAGAAGATGAGCTTATAGATATTGAGTTGATGATAGAAAAGTTAGTTCTATTTAAAACAAAAAGAGCAGATCTGATTTTTAAAGAGGCCATAGCATCAGGTGCTAAGATTATTATTATAAGCGATATGTATTGGCCTTCTAATATTCTAAAAGAAATGTTGCTTAACTGTGGTTATAGCATATCTGATGATATCGCTGTATTTTCTTCAGGAGAAGAAGGAGTATCTAAGCACACTGGTGAACTTTATAAGTTAGTTAGAGATAAATTAAAAATACCTAATAATAAGAGCTGGCTCCATTTTGGTGATAATCAACATTCAGATATTGATAAAGCGAAAGAAAATAACATTAACACTAGTTTAGCTGATTGGTCTTGTAATGATTATAGTAATATTGACCATTGGCTAACTAAAGATGTGGTGGGTGTATCAATTTGCAAGTTTTTAGAGCTACCGCAGGCTAAGGATTTTTATAATTCTGATTCGCCTTTAGAGTCTATAGGATTTAAGTATTTTGGACCGCTATTATTGGGGTATATATCCTGGTTTGTTAAATTAGCAAAAGATAAGAGTATAGAAAAACTAATTTTTCTAGCTAGAGATGCCCATCTTATTCAAAAATTATATAAGAAATATTTTCAGAACTCTTATCCATTTAAACAAGAATATATGTATGTTTCTAGAGCTACCGCTTATAAAATAGGCATCACTGATTGGCCTATGCACCGTATTTGGAGTTTCTTTGGAGGGAAAAATAAGAAAAGTATAGCCAAGATATTATCCTTATTTAATTTAAAAGAGGAGTCTTATTTATCTGAATTAAAAGAAGTTGGTTTTCCCTCATCATCATATATTCCAAATGATGATGAATTTCAAAAGGTCCATTGGTTAATAAATAAGTTATATGAAAAGATCTTAAAATCGAGTTCTACATATAGGAATGAATATATTGATTATTTTTCTTCTATGATATCTGATTCAGATAAAATAGCTTTTATTGATGTTGGATGGGCAGGTAATATTCAAACAGTCTTAGCTAGGGCACTATCTTCGGAGTGGGTGAATAAAGAAATATGTGGTTTTTATTTGTCTACATTTGATAATGCTTTATTAAACAAGTCAGAGTTTAATAATATGATGGGGTGGCTTGTAAATGATGGGAAGCCAGAAAATGCAATGCAAACACTGTTGTCTGGTGGGGTTGAATTATTAGAACTAGCTATGGCGGATAATACTGGTTCAACAAAAGGATATATGAAGGATTCTTCTGGTTGTATTGTACCTATAAGAGAGGATGTTACAGATGCAGAAAGATCTTATTTGTCAAGTGCGATACAAATTCAAGATGGAATTACTCAATTTTTTGAATATATTAGTCCTTTAATTAAAAGTCTTCCTGTCAGCTGTTTTAATAGTATATTTTTAGCTGATAATTTTATGCGTTTAATTCTTGCTCCTTCAAAAGTAGAAATTGAGACTTTAGCTGATATCACTCATTCAGAGGCTGCTGGAGATAATGATGGTCGTTTATCATTAGCTAAAAAACTTAAATTAAAAGATCGTTTATTTAAAACTAATACATATTATGATGAACTTAATAAATCTTATTGGAAACAGTCATTTTTAATTAGAAATAGAAGAGCATTTTGGAAGTGATTATGATAGAAATTATTCAAGGTTGTGTATATCCTGACTTAACATTGTGTACAGAGATAGAGTTATATTTTAGATTAGATAGAGCATTGATTGATTTTAATAAATCAAGGATCTTCATAAATAAAATGGGGCGAGTTGATACTAATACATATTTTAATAGTATTAGTGTAGGAAAATGGAAACGCCATACTGAAGTAAATGATTTGAGTTTAAACCTCACTTTTAAAGGTAAAATTAAGTTGCTTTGGCAATTAGATAGATTGCACTATAGTTCTAAGGTGCTAGGTGAAAATTATCTTACCAGTGATGATTTCAAAACTGTAAATATTCCATTAGAGTTTTGGAATTCTTTAGAAGATGGAATCTTATCTTTTAGTATCGTTGCTTTAGATGACTCTGAATTAGCTGCATTTTCATATTCAACCACTTCTCCTATTTTTCAAGTAGTTAAGTTAGGCATTGTTATTACTCATTTTAATAGACAACAATTTGTATTGCCAGCAGTAGAGCGTTTAAAATCTGATCTTCTTCAAAACGAAGAGTATAAAGATAAGATCGCTTTGTTTATTGTTGATAATAGTCAAAACTTACCAAAGATAGATGGTGTAACCATTATTCCTAATGAAAATTTAGGGGGGGCAGGTGGGTTTACCCGTGGTCTTATAAATTTACAAGAAACTGAAGGTTATACACATTGTTTATTTATGGATGATGATGCGTCATGTGAAGTTGAAAGCATCAAGAGAACGTTATCGTTTTTAGAGTATTCCACTCAAAGTACGCAATGTGTAGCTGGAGCAATGTTACGTGAGGCAGAATCGTTTAGACAGCATGAAAATGGGGCTAGATTTGATGGTTTGTGTCGTCCTAATAAGTGTGGCCTGGATTTAAGATATATTCATGATTTATTAGTTAATGAGGAAGAAGAGCACATTGATTACGGTGGATGGTGGTTTTTTGCTTTTCCTATAAAGGATATTAAGAATTATGCATTCCCATATTTCGTTCGTGGCGATGATATTGGGTTTGGCTTAAAACATAAATTTAATACAGTTACCTTAAATGGTATTTCTACATGGCAGGAGGATTTTTCTTTGAAAAATGGTCCATTGCCATATTATCTAGATGCTCGTAATCATATTATGCAGCATTTACAAGGTCTAATTCCTCAGGGGGCCAAAGGTATTGCAAGAACGACCGCCAGAATGTGTTTGAAAAATCTTTTAACATATAATTATGAAACCGCATTAGCAGTTATTTATGCTATGGAAGATGTATTAAAAGGTAGTGATTTTTGGCGGAATAATGTTGATATGTCTACAAAACGTAAAGAAATTTTGAGTTTGGTCGTTAATGAAAAACCGAGAGATATAACGGTTGATGAGATATCTTTTGCTAAAACAGGTAATCCTAATGAAAATAGAATCCTCCGCTTGATAAGATGGTCTACATTGAATGGGCATTTATTACCTAAAGTTTTATTTAAAAAAGGATATGTATGGCAAAATAAGGGTTTTGGAGGAAACTTAAGAGAGATTTATCGTTATCCTAAGGTTTTGTATATTCATTGGCCTAGCAGAAAAGGTTTTATGTTAGAACATAGTAAGGTTAAATTTTTCTCGTATTTATTCAGATATACTAAAGCGTTATTTAAACTCTATGCTAGATATGGTGCTTTATCAAAAGATTCTCAGAGTTCTTATGACGAATTAACTAGTAAAGAGTTTTGGAAAAAACAATTCAAGCAAGATAAATAAAGGTAAGTATTTATGAAAAAATTCTTATTAGTCGGCGCAGGTTTCTCCAATGCCGTTATCGCTCGCGAATTAGCAGAGAAAGGTTATAAAACGGTTGTTATCGATTCTCGTAGCCATGTGGCAGGTAACTGTCACTCTGAACGTGATGCTGAAACGAATGTAATGGTGCATATTTATGGTCCACATATTTTCCATACAGATAATGAGCGAGTATGGAATTATGTGAACAACTTTGGTGAGTTTATGCCATTTGTTAATCGCGTAAAAACGATTAGCCAAGGTGCGGTTTATTCTTTACCAATTAATTTACATACGATCAACCAATTCTTTGGTAAAACTTGCTCACCAAAAGAGGCAAAAGCGTTAATTGAAGCACAAGCAGACTTGTCTATTACTGATCCACAAACCTTTGAAGAGCAAGCAATGCGTTTTGTCGGTAAGGATTTGTATAAAGCGTTTTTCTATGGCTACACTAAAAAACAATGGGGTGTAGAGCCTAAAGAGTTACCGGCAAGCATTTTAAAACGTTTACCTGTGCGCTTTAACTATGACGATAACTACTTTGCACATAAATTCCAAGGTATGCCAAAAGAGGGATATACACAAATTGTGGAAGCGATTTTAGATCATGAAAATATTGAAGTGCGTTTAAATACGCCATTTGCTGAATCAATGAAAGCAGAATTTGATCATATTTTCTGGTCAGGTCCGTTAGATGCGTACTTCGGATTTGAATTAGGTCGCTTAGGTTATCGTACCTTAGATTTCGAGGCTTTCCGTGATGAAGGTGATTTCCAAGGTAATGCAGTAATTAACTACGGTGATGAAGAAGTACCCTATACTCGTATTTCAGAACACAAACATTTCGCACCATGGGAACAACACGAGAAAACAATTTGTTATCGTGAATTTAGCCGTCTATGTGGTGAAAATGATATTCCGTATTACCCGATTCGTTTAGTGAAAGATAAAGCTCTTTTACAACAATATGTTGAAAAAGCTAACAGGGAAACGCAAGTGACTTTCGTCGGGCGTTTAGGTACTTATCGTTATTTAGATATGGATGTGACGATTAAAGAAGCTTTAGAAACAGCTGATGTTGTAAAAGAATCATTAGAAAAACAGACCGCACTTAAACCTTTTTATGTAAATATGGACTAAAGTATAGCGAGTCTAGAAATAAAGCCATATACGATTTCGTGTATGGCTTTTGTTTAAATAAAATTGAGTTGATTATGCATGCTGAAAAATCAATTTGTGCAGTGGTTGTAACGTTTAACCGCAAAGTATTATTATTAAATTGTTTAAATGCGCTAAAAGCCCAAACACATCCTTTATCTCATATTGTGGTGATTGATAATGCCAGTACTGATGGCACAGCCGATTTTTTAGGTGAGCATGGTTGGACAAATAATGATGCTTTTACTTTGATCACGTTGCCCGAAAATATGGGCGGTGCAGGTGGATTCCATGAAGGAATCAAGTATGCGTTTGAACAAGGTTTTGATTATATTTGGTTGATGGATGATGATGGATTTCCAGCTGAAACATGTTTGGAAAAACTCTTACCTTACACTACTGAGAATTGTTATATAGGTCCAGTAGTGATTGATTGTGAAGGCAAAGAGAAACTAAGTTTTAGTTTACGTTTACCAAATAGTTTGCAAGTACTTGATCATTACTCTGATATTCCTCAGTCTTTAAAAATAGATAATCAAATTAAGGATACAGTATTGCCTTTTAATGGTACATTAATCGGAAGAGATCTTGTCCAACAAATGGGATTTCCTATGAAGGAGTACTTTATTTGGGGAGATGAGAGAGAATATACTATGCGTGCAGAGGCATACAGCGCCAACATTTTGACAGTGATCGATGCATTATTTTATCATCCTATAGCAAGCTCAATATCAGAGCCAATGTTTTTTGGTAAATTACGGTTTAATAATGCACATTCAGATTTAAAACAGTATTGTTTTTGTCGTAATACAATCGCTACTTTTGCCAAGCATAAAGGGTTTGTTTATGTGCTAGTTTTTTTTATTAAAACAACTTGGTTTTATGCATTTACTCAACCAAGCTTTTCTCGTTTGCTGTTTGCTTGGCGTGCAATGTGGCACGGGCTTACTGGTGATTTTTCTCATCATAAGGATTACTTAAAATAACATGCAAAAACTTACTGTATTAGTGATTACGCATAAAGACTATGAGTTTCCAAATGCTGCATGCTATCGTCCTATATTTGTAGGGGAAAAGTGTGCAAATGCTCTAAAAAATGAAAGGTTTTACCAAGATAGCGTTGGTGTGAATATAGCTGAAAAAAATAGTAGTTTTTGTGAATTAACAGGACTTTATTGGGCTTGGCAAAATGGTATATTTAAAAATAATCAATATGTTGGGTTAGTACACTATCGCCGTTATTTTGCAGGTAAAAAGTTATGTTTGAAGAAACAGCATATTGCATCAGAAAGCGAGTTGCTATCCCTTCTAGAAAAATATGAAGCAATTTTACCGAAAAAACGAAATTATTTTATTGAATCAATTTATTCTCACTACCAACATGCCCATCATGTTAAGGATCTGAATTGTACAAGGGAAATTATTTCTGAATTGTATCCTGAGTATATAACGAGCTTTGATGCAATTATGCAAGGCCGAAAGATTCATATTTATAATATGTTTGTCATGTCATCAGAGAACGCATCAGAATATTGTCAATGGCTTTTCCCTATTTTGTTTGAATTAGAAAAGCGAATAGATATAACCCAGTATGATAGCTACCAAAAAAGAGTATTTGGTTTTATTGCTGAGCGTCTATTCAATGTTTGGTTGGTTTATCATCAGTTAAAGTTTTGTGAAATTCCGGTAGTTAATTTGGAAGGCGAGAATTTGTTAAAAAAAGCGATTAATTTATTAAAACGGAAATTTCTAAGATAAGGATTTCACTATGCATAAAATTACGTGGTGTAAATTTATTTTGTTAGCTACTGATTTCTTAACACTTTTTAGTTCATTATTTATTGCTTATGAAGTGTTAGATATCGCCCGTGGCGGCCGTTTTTATTTTCCTTTGGAAGAATTTAATACCTATGTATTGATTCACGCCTGTGTATCTTTCGTTGGTGTGTTGTGGTTTTGGATAAGATTACGGCACTATACTTACCGCAAACCGTTTTGGTTTGAATTAAAAGAAATTATCCGTACCTTATTGATTCTTTTCATTATTGAATTGGCGATTGTTGCCTTTTCTCGCCTATATGTTTCCCGTTATTTCTGGTCTGTAACTTGGATTTGTATCTTTGTTGGACTTCCTTTCTCCCGAATTTTTGTAAAAAATCTTTTAATAAAAAGCGGAATGTATCTAAAAGAAACCATCATTATTGGCAATGGGAAAAATGCTAAAGAGGTATTTAACGCTTTAAATAACGAATCGTATTTAGGATTTGACATAAAATTATTTGTGACAACAGAAGATTACCATTCAGAGTTTATTGAGGGTATTCCCGTTATGCGTCATAACCCTGAGTTACTCATGAAATTAGTCTCCCCAGAATTTACCCAGTTTATTTTAGCAATTGATGAAGAAAATAAGATTAAGCAAGATTTCTGGTTGCGTTACTTAATTCGTAAAGGATGCCGTTCTATTTCAGTAATTCCTGATTTCCGAGGTATTCCACTTTATGGCACGGATATGTCTTTTTTATTTAGCCAGGAAATGGTGCTTTTTAGAGTAAATAATAATTTAGCAAAACGTTCATCTAAGATTGTTAAAAGAACCTTTGATATCTTAGGTTCATCTTTTCTCTTGCTTTTATTGTTACCATTCTGTATCCCTCTCTATTTTATAATCACAAGAGATGGTGGTAATCTCATATACGAGCATACTAGAATTGGTCAGTACAAAAAGAAATTTAAATGTTTGAAGTTTCGAACAATGGTGAATAATTCAGATGAAGTGTTAGAAAAGATTTTAGCAACGGATGAAAATGCTAGATTAGAATGGGAAAAAGACTTCAAACTTAAAGATGATCCACGCATTACACCAATTGGAAAATGGTTAAGAGCGAGAAGTTTAGATGAACTACCACAGCTTTGGAATGTACTTAAAGGTGAGATGAGTTTAGTTGGACCTCGTCCTATAGTGAAAGAAGAATTGTCTTATTATCAAGAGGACGTTGATTATTACCTTATGGCTAAACCTGGAATGACGGGTTTATGGCAGGTAAGTGGGCGGAATAACGTGAGCTATGATACGCGAGTTTATTTCGATACCTGGTATGCTAAAAACTGGTCTTTATGGAATGATATTGTGATCTTACTTAAAACGGCTAAAGTAGTTTGTAAGAAAACAGGGGCCTATTGATGAAGCGAATTCTCATCACCGGCGGTTCCGGTTTCATCGGTTCCGCCCTTATTCGATATATCATTAATCAGACTCAAGATTCTGTTATCAATATTGATAAACTGACCTATGCGGCAAATCAATCAGCTTTGGAAGAGGTAGAAAATAATCCTCGTTATGCTTTTGAGCAAGTTGATATTTGTGATCTTAAGGCGATAGAAAGCATTTTTGAAAAATATCA
>OGKB01001618.1_pt1 | contig 11175 bp, 9 predicted proteins | sample 1572351 | NCBI WGS metagenome assembly OGKB01 (sample SAMEA2582088, study PRJEB24529) | metagenome | biome: Human gut stool | place: China | collected 2011
CAGATGGTTCATATACTGTAACAGCCAAAGCAAGCGATCACGAAAACGCTGATGGCAAGTATGAAGCGCAAGTTTTCTATGTGGACGCTCAAGGCCAAAACAAGTTTGTCAAGAAAGCCTTTATTGATTACAAAAATCAATCTCGTCCAACCGGCACTCTCTTGATCCAAAACAACAACAAGGATACAGGAACATTTGATGTCATCATCAAGGATGTCTACAGCCCTAAAGGGGTGCAGACTGTGCAAGTTCCTACTTGGTCTGATAAGGACGGCCAAGACGATATTCGCTGGTATGAAGCAACACGCCAAGCGAACGGAGATTACAAGGTATCGGTCAAAGCGAGCGATCACAAGAACTCTACTGGTAAGTACCATGTTCACCTCTATTACATTCAAAATGATGGATCTCGGATTGGTATTGGTACCACAACAACAGACGTAGAAGTTAGAAATGCCATGACCAAGACGCAAGCTTCTATTAAGAATGTTAATGCAACGAACGGGACTTATACAGTAGCTGTAGATCAAGCACCTCAGGGACGTCAGATTAAGAATATTCGTGTCGCAGCTTGGTCTAAAGCGCATCAAGAAAATCTTTACTGGTATTCCGCAACGCCGACAGGTATGCACACAGAGATCACTGTCTCTGCCAATAATCACGGTAATGAAGCGGGCAACTATACCACTCACGTCTATGTAGACTACAAAGATGGGGGAGTTGAAGGCTTTAACCTCGGTCAGACATCCTTGTCTCCACGAAATCAAAAGGTGAATCCACAAACAACCTATTATTCTCAACGGGATCCTCGTTGGGCTGGGAAATATTACGGTGTGAGCAATGTCGATCAGCCAGGTTGTGTACCAAACTCTCTTGCTATGACCTTTACAGATATCCTAGGTAGAACTGTTTTGCCCACAACAGTAGCTGATTATCTCTACAACAATACTGATTCATTCAACAAAGGTGAAGCAGGAACAGATTCTGATGGGATTGTAGCTGCCACTCGTAACTGGGGCTTGAAGAGCCAATTGATTAATGGAGCTGGAGGCATTGCAGAAGCCCTCATGGCTGGCAAGCATGTACTTGCTGCAGTAGGTAATAGCCAATTTACTAGTGATCCTTATACTCATGAATTGGTCTTGCATGGTTATGACAATGGAAGAACCTATGTTCGCGATCCATATAATAGCGGCAACAACGGCTGGTACTCCATCAATTATCTTCACTCTATTAAGAGTAAGGACCCGATGGATAACAAGCTTGGAGCACCTTTCTTCTCAATTTTTGCATAAGCTAATCAGAAGGCCAATCTGGCCTTCTGTTTTCTTTAAAAATAGGATTCTTCTCATGATATTGTTTCTTGATCCGGCGGTTTGTGCTATAATACTACTATGTGGGTACAACCGTATAAAAAATTGTAAGGAAGATACATGAAAAAGAAAGATCTTATTTTTTATGCTGGGACAGCCGTTTTGTTGGCTTTTTCGACACAACAAGTCAAAGCCGATGAGCAACATGCGTCTGATCAAACACCAGAAAATACATCAGCTATCGTTGCAACAACAACTTCATCAGAAGCACAGAATACCGCGAGCGAAGAAGTGGGAGTTGAGAAAGGTATTCAGACAGAAAATACCGTTGCAACAGAGGCAGCACCTGTCACACCGACTCTTAGCAATAACCAGTCTTCTGACAAGGGCACTAGCGACAAGGTTGTATCAGAGCAACCAGCACCAGCTGTGGTAGCTAGTCGTGCACCATATGGCGCACGCGCACGAGTGGTAGCAGCAAGAAATGAGAGTGTTCCTCAACAGGAATCTCCGGTTTCCGCAGATTTGACTATTGCAAAATCAGAGTCAGACGGCACCTTTACCATTACGGCTAAGAACCTTCAAGGCTTGGATGGTTATGAAGAAGTGAAGATTCCATTCTGGTCTCATGCCAATGGGATGAAAGACATCATCTGGTACACTCCAAATCGTCAAGCAGATGGTTCTTATACCGTAACAGCCAAAGCCAGTGACCACGAAAACGCGGATGGCAAGTACGAAGCGCAAGTCTTCTATGTGGATGCCAAAGGCCAAAACAAGTTTGTCAAGAAAGCCTTTATTGACTACACAGCTCCTAAACCGTCAGCCGATCTGACCATTACAAAATCAGAAAAAGACGGTACTTTCACCATCACAGCTAAGAACCTTCAAGGTTTCGATGGTTATAAAGAAGTGAAGATTCCATTCTGGTCTCATGCCAATGGGATGAAAGACATCATCTGGTACACTCCAACTCGCCAGGTAGACGGTTCATATACTGTAACAGCCAAAGCTAGTGACCACGAAAACGCTGATGGTCAGTATGAAGCGCAAGTCTTCTATGTGGATGCCAAAGGACAAAACAAGTTTGTCAAGAAAGACTTTATTGATTTCAAAAATCAATCACGTCCAACTGCTAGTCTCTTAATCCAAAACAACAACAAGGATGCGGGTACCTTTGATGTCATCATCAAGGATGTCTATAGCCCTAAAGGTGTGCGGACTGTGCAAGTCCCAACTTGGTCTGATAAGGATGGCCAAGACGATATTCGCTGGTATGAAGCGACTCGTCAATCAAATGGAGACTACAAGGTATCGGTCAAAGCGAGCGATCATAAAAACTCTACTGGTAAGTACCATATTCACCTTTACTATATTCAAAATGATGGTTCTCGTGTGGGTGTCGGTTCAACGACTACAGAAGTTGAATTCCGAAATGCTCAGACGAAGACGCAAACAGGGATCAAGAATGTCAATTCTGGTGCTGGAACCTATACGGTAACAGTGGATCAAGCGCCTCAGGGACGTCGGATTAAGAATATCCGTGTCGCAGCCTGGTCTCAAGCGCACCAAGAAAATCTCTACTGGTATTCAACAGCACCTTCTGGAATGCATACAGAAGTGCAGGTCTCTGCAGCAAATCACCAGTACCAATCAGGTAACTATACCACTCACGTCTATGTGGATTATGTCGATGGTGGCGTTGAAGGCTTTAACCTTGGTCAAACAGCCCTTCATCCCCGTGCGACAGTAGATCAAACTGCTTTTAGTCCTCGTGTAACGAATGGACAACGGGACCGTGTCTTACGAGCAGCAGCTAGTCTAGTGGGCGTTCGTGGCGGAACTGCAGCTCACCAACAATTAGTCAATGATTATAACAGTGTCAAACCACTTCCGGTTGGTTATGCAGTGAAGGCGACCGATGACTGGTGTGATATCTTTGTCACAACAGTCTTCCAGCGGGAAGGTTTGAGTGGTTTGATTGGCCGTGAATGTGGAGTCGAACGTCACATCCAGATCTTCAAACGCTTGGGTATCTGGAATGAAGATGGTACCACTACACCAAAAGCAGGGGACATCATCACCTTTAACTGGGATCAAAATACCCAACAAAACAATGGCTTTGCGGATCACATCGGAATTGTCGAAAGTGTCTCAAACGGAATCATTCATACCATTGAAGGAAACTCCAACAACCAAGTCCGTCGCAATACCTATCGGATCGGACATGGCAATATCCGTGGATTTGCCACCCCACGCTATCAATAATAAAAAAAGAAGCCTGTGGCTTCTTTTTTTAGTCTTTCAACCCTTCTTCGAAACTCTTGGAAGGGGCCTCGACTTGGATGGTTTCAAGGGTTAATGGATTGGTAAAGGTCAAGCGGTGAGCATGGAGCATGAGTCGCTCTCCGCGTGCAGGGTTATAGAGAGGATCCCCGACAATCGGGTGGCCATGATGGGAGAGATGAACCCGGATCTGATGGGTACGCCCCGTTTTGAGCTGGCATTTGACCAGGCTGTTTCGTCCGATTTTTTTCAGTTGCGTCACCTGAGTTTCTGCGTACTGCCCCTTGCGTGGATCGACCAGGCGCTTGCGCCGATCGTGGCGATCGCGTCCGATTTTATCCTTGTAGACGATGGTTTTTTGTGCTAAGCTGCCTTGGATCAAGGCCCAGTACTCACGTTGGATGTTTTTATCTTCTAAAATGCGGTTGAGAATGGGCAGGATAAAAGGATTTTTGGCAAATAAAATCGCTCCGCTGGTTTCCTTGTCTAAGCGGTGCACGACGTAGCAGGTAGATCCAACATAGCTGGAAACATGGTTGAGAAGAGCAATTTCTGTCGGCTCATTGGCATGGGTTTTCATACCTTCGGGCTTATTGACGATGATGACATGCTCATCCTGATAGAGTTCTTCGACCAGACTCGGGTCTCCGGCTGGGAGCTCTTTTTCAGGGTAATCGTCCGCGTCAAAGATCAGCTGGATCTGGTCTCCTTTTTGAACGGGGCTCTGCCAGTTGATGGTCTCGCCATTGACCAAGACGTGCTTCTTGGTTCGTAAAAAATGCCGGATCTTACGGGGAATGAGGAAGTAGTCCTCAAGCAGCTCTTTCACAGTCATCTGGGGAAAGGATTGTGGAATGGTAAATTGATAGTTCATGACCCTATTGTAGCAAAATCTAAGCTTAAAGAAAACTAAATGGGAGAAGGGGATGAGCTATCTTTTCTTGCTAGGACAAGGATAAGGTGTTACAATAACAGGTATGAATAGAATAAAAGAATTATTTGAAAACCTGATCACTTTTTTTAGAAAGGATCATCCGCCCAAAGCGGTGGCAGAAGAAGTGCCAGACACGGAACTACCGGAAGAGACAGTAGAGCCGACCTATAGTCGCTCAGGCAAGCACAGAAGCAAGCCTCTCTCTCAGCATCCCTTCCGTCGTTTTTGGCGCAGATTCCATTTGACCAAGATTCTCCTGATCATTGGGCTAGGCTTTAGCCTCTTGACAGGGGGCTATCTTTTCTACCTTGCTAAGACGACCAACGTCAAGGATTTGCAGAATGCACTGAAGGCGACTACCATTATCTATGATAAGAATGGGGACCAGGCGGGAAGTTTGACCGGGCAAAAAGGAACCTACGTCGAACTCGATGCTATTAGTGAGAATCTGCAAAATGCCGTGGTCGCAACAGAGGACCGGAGCTTTTACAAGAATAGCGGGATCAACTATGGTCGCTTCTTCTTAGCGATTTTGACCCTGGGTCGCTCAGGTGGTGGGTCGACCATCACCCAGCAGCTAGCCAAGAATGCTTACCTGTCTCAGGACCAGACGGTGGAGCGTAAGGCCAAGGAATTCTTCCTGGCGCTTGAAATCAATAAGAAATACAGTAAAAAAGAAATCCTCACCATGTACCTCAACAATGCCTATTTTGGAAATGGGGTTTGGGGAATTGAGGATGCATCCAAGAAGTATTTTGGGGTTTCAGCCAGTCAATTAAGCCTGGATCAGTCTGCGGTACTCGCCGGTATGCTCAAGGGACCTGAGATCTATAACCCGCTCTATTCAGTAGAGAATGCGACCAATCGCCGCAATACGGTCCTCCAAAATATGGTGGCGGCTGGCTATATTGACCAGAAAACGGCTGATCAGTCGGCGGCTGTGGATATCCATGGCCAGCTGGTCGATGCCTATGAAGGCAAGTCGGAGGATTACCGCTACCCATCCTATTTTGATGCGGTCATCAATGAAGCGGTCAATGAATATGGCCTGACCGAAGAAGACATTGTCAAAAATGGCTACCGGATCTACACCGAGCTGGATCAGAATTACCAAGCAAGCATGCAGGTGATCTATGACAATACAGCTCTCTTCCCAGTAGCGGAAGACGGCACGCGCGCGGAATCTGGTAGTGTCGCCCTCGATCCTAAGACCGGAGGGGTTCGGGCTCTCGTAGGGCGTGTCGGAAGCGATCAAAATCCAGGTTTCCGTACCTACAACTACGCTACCCAGGCTGCCCGTAGTCCAGGATCAACCATCAAACCTTTGGTTGTCTATAGCCCAGCTGTTGCTGCAGGTTGGTCGACCAATAAGGAATTGGACAATAGTACCACCCAATATGGAAGCTATGAGGTCAATAACTACGCGGGAATCCAGTCTAGCCCAACGGTACCGATGTACCAGGCCCTGGCAGAGTCCCTTAACCTTCCAGCCGTAGCGACCGCTAATGATTTGGGTCTTGATACGGTCTTTGAGTACGGGAAAAAATTCGGGCTCAACATGGACAAGGTGGACAAGTCGCTTGCCGTTGCCTTGGGAGCTGGTGTGACAACCAATCCGATGCAGATGGCCCAAGCCTATGGAACCTTTGCCAATGGTGGTGTCATGAATGATGCTCACCTCATTACCAAGATTGAAAATGCAAGCGGCCAAGTGGTCAAGAGCCACAGCCAGAAATCAACCCGAGTGCTCAGTGGTTCAACGACAGATAAGATGACCAATATGATGTTGGGAACCTTTAGTAATGGTACAGGGGTGAACGCTGCGCCTTATGGTTATACCATGGCAGGAAAAACCGGTACGACAGAGACCAGCTTTAACAAGGACCTCTCTGGAGACCAGTGGGTGATCGGCTACACGCCAGATGTGGTCATCAGTCAGTGGCTTGGTTTCCCAACGACCGATGAAAATCACTACCTGACGGACAGTAGTGCTGGAACGGCGTCCGAGATCTTCCGCAATGTTGCCAACAGTGTCCTGCCTTATACAGACGGTACCCAGTTTGACTCGGTGAAGAACTCTTATGCTGAAAACGGCATTGCGCCAGTCGGAGAAGAAACGACAGAAACAGATAGCAAAGAAGACAAAGGTTTCTTTGAGGATGTTAAAGAAAAGGCGTCGAATATGGTCGATGATGCGAAGAAAGCAATCGACGAGGCCGATATCCCAGGAAAAGCGAAAAACGCTTGGGATACCTTCAAAGGCTGGCTTGGTTTCTAATCAAAAAAACGATTCAGAAATTCTTCTGAATCGTTTTTTATTTAGAGTTCACTATCTGACAAGCTAAAGGTATCGCCGTGTTGGAGATCCCCGTACTGGTAGCCCCGTTTGAACCAGCGCATGCGTTGTTCTGAAGTCCCGTGGGTAAAGCTATCTGGTACCGAGTAGCCGTAGGCTTGCTCCTGGAGTGTGTCGTCGCCGACGGCATGGGCTGCATTCATGGCTTCTTCGATATCGCCGATATCTAGAAGGTTTCGGTCTTGAATGGAGCGGGCCCAGACACCTGCTAGGTAATCGGCTTGTAGCTCGATGCGGACACTGATAGCATTTCGTTCCTTTTCAGAAAGACCTTGTTGCATTCGATGGTATTTGCCAAGGATTCCCAGCTCATTTTGTACGTGGTGGCCGACTTCGTGGGCGATCACGTAGGCCATGGCGAAGTCCCCGCTAGCCTTGTATTTGGTTGTCAATTCCTTGTAGAAGCTCATATCCAAATAAATCTTTTTGTCGGTCGGACAGTAGAAGGGACCAGCCGATGCTTGCCCAACCCCACAGCCTGTCTGTGTCCGTCCGGTATAGAAGACTAGTTTGGGCTCATGGTAAGTGCGTCCTTCAGCTTGAAAGACCTTGTGCCAATGATCTTCTGTTGTACCAAGGACCTTGCTGACGAACTCAGCATCTGCATCGTCGACATGGGTCTTGTTGGTGCGCGTGATCTGGCTAGACTGGTAAGAATGAGAAGTCCCATTTCCAAAGAGACCCCCAAGGCTAGCGCCACCACCTCCTAGAAGAACCAGAAGAAGGATGAGGACGATCTTACTTTTGAAGCTCCCCGGCGATAGTAAGATCTGTAAAATGCCTCCGCCAAGATTACTATTGCCTGAAGAATGGGAGTAGCTTTGCCCTCGACGGTCTTCGATATTTCTACTTTCTTTTAGGTTATCACTTTTCATATTCGTCTCCTTTTGTTTTATTTTACCAAAAATGAGGAAAAAACCAGAGTGATAACGCTTTAGATTTGCTTTTTTCTTGACAGGAGATTTTCTGTTCTTGTCAAAACGTGGAAAACTTGCTATAATGGGGTGAACGGAGGCGTTATGGCATTAAAAAAAGCAAGTCTAGCGTGTACGGTTTGTGGGTCACGCAATTACTCCATTAAGTTGAGTGGGACGCCAAAACCAACACGTCTAGAAGTCAATAAATTCTGCAAACATTGCAGCAAGTATACCATCCATAAAGAAACACGATAGGAGAGAGTTGTGAAATTCATTAAAGATATTTTCGTCTTACTAAAAGATACAACTTGGCCAAATCGCAAGGAAAGATGGAAAAACTTTATCTCAGTGATTGAGTACACCGCTTTCTTTGTTGCATTGATTTATTTGTTCGACAAAGTCATTGCACGTGGCCTATTGCACATGATCAATTTCTTTTAAGAAAAGAAGCCAGGTGGGATCCCCAGGGTCCCACTTTTTGCGGTTTTTTCTTAAAAATAAATCAGCAAACCTCTTTGCATTCCTGCAAAATGTGGTATAATGAAGCTAGGAAAAGGAAAGCCAAGAGGCTTTTTTTAGTATGTTCACAAAAGCTCGAGCAGGCTAAACAGAAAGAAAGGATGCCCAAATGGACAGTTTTGATAAAGGCTGGTTTGTACTACAAACCTACTCAGGATATGAAAACAAGGTAAAAGAGAATCTTTTGCAACGTGCGCAAACTTACAATATGTTAGAAAACATCTTGCGCGTAGAGATTCCAACTCAAACCGTACAAGTTGAGAAAAATGGTAAAACAAAAGAAATCGAAGAAAACCGCTTCCCAGGTTATGTCTTGGTAGAAATGGTCATGACAGATGAAGCTTGGTTTGTCGTTCGGAATACACCGAACGTTACTGGTTTCGTCGGATCCCACGGGAACCGTTCAAAACCAACTCCATTGTTGGAAGAAGAAATCCGCAGCATCTTGCTCTCTATGGGTCAAACCGTTCAAGAGTTTGACTTGGATGTCAAGGTGGGCGATACAGTTCGTATCATCGACGGTGCCTTCACAGACTATACTGGTAAGATCACTGAAATTGATAACAACAAGGTGAAAATGGTCATTTCTATGTTCGGTAACGATACGGTTGCAGAAGTGAATTTGAACCAAATTGCTGAATTGTAAGAAAAATAGAACCCTCCAAGAAAAACTTGGAGGGTTCTTTGTATGGATCGTTATTGATTTTTATCCAGGCCAGTGATCTTTTTTAACTGCTTGGTTTCTGCAGCAGATGTAACATTGAAGATCTTATTGCCTTGTGTAGAGAAGCTAGATTCATCACCGTTGCTATCTTTATAGACATAGCTGGTCCCATTTTCTGAACGCATAATGGCATAGGGTTTTCCGAGACGTTCGAGGGCCGTTTTTGGTGTATCGGATTTAGAAATACTGCCAGTAGACTGGTGGTTGGCATCGCCCCCTCTTAGTCGGAAGGTGATATCTGTTAACACATTATTGCGGAAGAAAGCCATGATATCGCCATTGTCTGTTGCCCAAACATTGACCCCATCGCCAGGATTCGCACTGTCTGTGCTACTTACGGGTTGACCAAAGGCTGCAACTACGTCATCGTAACTGCTTCTTTCTTTTGGCCCACCAACCTCTTGTCCATCTTCGGTTCTCAATACAAAACCGGTGGTAGGGTGGAGGTTCTTGAGCTTTTCGATCTCAGGAATGGATGCAGCTCCCGGCACATATTGAAGAGATGCACCATCATCTGGATCCATACTGAAGCGATCTGAAAAATCATCTGAGCTATTACTTTCAGAAGACGTGCTTGTCTCTTTACTCGATGATGTTTTGCTTGAAGATGATTGGACCGACTTTTTGGAACTAGAAGCTGTTTTTGCTGGTTGCGCAGAATTGGCGGGTGAGCAAGCTGCTAGTGTCACTAGTGAAAGAAGGCCGATCGTAAAGAAACGAATGTTTTTCATAAATACCATTTCTAATGTGCTTCGCCGATCGGGCGAGGTTTTATTATATCAATAATCAAGGAAAGGAGCAAATGGCAACAAAAAACCCCCTATTGCTAGGGGAATTTTTAAAAGATAAAAGATGATAAAAAATTTTATTATCAAGGCGGTAGACGGATTTGAACCGACGATCAAGCTTTTGCAGAGCCGTGCCTTACCACTTGGCTATACCGCCATAACATATAATATTGTAACCTAAAAATAAAGATAGGTCAAGAAAAACTTTTTACGTCAAACAACTTTAGAAAACCATTTCATCGGAGGGATTGAAAAAATCTCTCAAATAGCTTGCGAATTCTAGTGATTTCTGCTATACTTATAGAGTTGTCTAAGACAGCAAATACTCATCTCGGATCCATTGTGGTACCGTTGCCTTTGTGGTCGTCCTGCAAGTTGACGTCTGAGAGAGGAGAAAAAAACAAAAAAGGAGAACTTACTCATGGCAGTAATTTCAATGAAACAACTTCTTGAGGCTGGTGTACACTTCGGTCACCAAACTCGTCGCTGGAACCCTAAGATGGCTAAGTACATCTTCACAGAACGTAACGGAATCCACGTTATCGACTTGCAACAAACTGTAAAATATGCAGACCAAGCATACGACTTCATGCGTGATGCAGCTGCAAACGATGCAGTGATCTTGTTCGTGGGTACTAAGAAACAAGCTGCTGATGCTGTTGCAGAAGAAGCTGTTCGTGCAGGTCAATACTTCATCAACCACCGTTGGTTGGGTGGAACTCTTACTAACTGGGGAACAATCCAAAAACGTATCGCTCGTTTGAAAGAAATCAAACGCATGGAAGAAGATGGAACTTTTGAAGTTCTTCCTAAGAAAGAAGTTGCATTGTTGAACAAACAACGCGCTCGTCTTGAAAAATTCTTGGGCGGTATCGAAGACATGCCTCGTATCCCAGACGTAATGTACGTTGTGGATCCACATAAAGAACAAATCGCTGTTAAAGAAGCTAAGAAATTGGGTATCCCAGTTGTAGCGATGGTCGACACAAACACTGACCCAGATGATATCGATGTTATCATCCCAGCGAACGATGACGCTATCCGCGCTGTTAAATTAATCACTGCGAAAATGGCTGACGCTGTTATCGAAGGACGTCAAGGTGAAGACAGTGTTGCTACAGTAGAAGCTGAATTGGCAGCTACTGAAGGTCAAGCTGATTCAATCGAAGAAATCGTTGAAGTTGTAGAAGGCGACAACGCTTAATTCATTAAATAAGTAACGAACCTAAGAGGGCAGGGCTCAGCCCGACCCTCTTATTTTATTAAAAAAATATAGGAGAACAAAAATGGCAGAAATTACAGCTAAGCTTGTAAAAGAATTGCGTGAAAAATCTGGTG
>OGKB01001619.1_pt1 | contig 11164 bp, 8 predicted proteins | sample 1572351 | NCBI WGS metagenome assembly OGKB01 (sample SAMEA2582088, study PRJEB24529) | metagenome | biome: Human gut stool | place: China | collected 2011
TTTGTAGCATTACAGATTGTATTTAAAACACTTACATCATAACTCTTTTTTTCAAGAATTTCAACTAATTCTTTAAATTTATTGTAATTAAATGTCGTCTGGGCAACGATACAAATCTTTTTTCCCTGCTCACAAGAATAATTTTCTGCTTCTTCCTTTGTCTGAAAGACCTCTACATGATCTCCTGCCCATCCCTTAATTCCCTGAACCTCCGGATGTTCCGGATTTCCAATGATAATAATATTCTCGCCCATCTCACTGTGTTTCTGCACGATATTATGGATCTTCTTAACAAATGGACACGTGGCATCTACAATCTGGATTTTCTTATTTTCCAGTCTGTCATACACATCTTTTGCCACCCCATGAGATCGGATAATAACGGTTCCTCTTTCCAGTGTATCCAGCTCTTCTTCGCTGCGAAGAACAATCACACCTTTCTGCTCCAGATCTTTCACCACTTCTTCATTATGGATGATCGGACCATACGTATAGATTGGAAGATTCTGATTCTCTTCCACCTGTTCATAAACTGTATCCACTGCACGCTTAACGCCGAAACAAAATCCAGCTGATTTCGCCTTTATTACTTTCATTCTATCCAACTCCTGCAAATTTATCTATGACAATATCTGGAAATCGTGTTTACAACTTCTTTCAGTGTCATATCCGAACTGTCAACAAGTATTGCATCCTCTGCTTTTTTCAGTGGCGCGATCTTTCTTGTCATATCACGGTAGTCTCTTTCTTCAATATCTTTCTCTATCTCTTTCAGATCGCACTGTACTCCCTTTTCAACAAGCTCTTTATATCTTCTCTTTGCTCTGATTTCTACGCTTGCTGTAAGATAGATTTTTACATCTGCATCCGGAAGCACATGGGTACCAATGTCTCTTCCATCCATGATCACATCCTTCTCTCTTGCAAGCGTTCTCTGAAGTTCCAGAAGTTTTTCTCTGACTTCCGGAATCGCAGATGTCATAGAAGCCATATTTCCAACTTCTTCTGTACGAAGCTTTGCTGTAACATTCTCTCCGTTTACATAGATCTGCTGGATTCCGCTTTCATAACCAATCGTTACTTCCACATCTTTGCAGGCCTCTATAATCTTTTCTGTATCTTTTGGATCAATTCCAAGATTCAGAAAGTGAATGGCCAATCCACGGTACATTGCGCCGGTATCTACATAAATATATCCGTTTTCTTTTGCAACCTGCTTTGCAATTGTACTTTTCCCTGCCCCTGCCGGTCCATCGATTGCTACATTATATCCCATTTTTATTCCTCCATCTTTTCTTTCCACATTCCATTTTCAAATCTATTCGTTACTGTTCACACGATGTGCGACCAGCAACATCTATTCTTCCTGTCACAGGATTCAGACATTCCCCAGTAAAATTTCAATCACATCCTGCGTTAATTCCGGCAAGATACCCTGTTGACCACGCAATCTGAAGATTATATCCTCCGGTCACTGCATCAAGATCAAGCACCTCTCCGGCGAAATATAATCCTTTCATTTTTTTTGATTCCATTGTTCCCGGATCGATCTCCTTTACAGATACTCCGCCTTTTGTAATGATTGCTTCATTATAACTGCGAAGCCCTGTCAATGTCATTGTAAAATCCTTGATCAGATGAACCAGTCTCTGTCGTTCTTCTTTTGTAATCTCATTCACTTTTTTCTCAGGTTCAATCTCCGAGAGTTCTATCATAACAGGCTTTAATTTTGCCGGAAAGAGTGAATCGATTGAATTTTTATACTGTTTATTATGGTTTGCATCAAACTCTCTGAGGATTCTTTTATCAAGTTGTTCCTCACTCAATGCCGGTTTTAAGTCTATATGAAGTGTAAGTTCTTTTTTTCTTAAAGTTTTTCCCACCACACTGCTCGCGCTCAGAATAACCGGTCCTGTTACACCATAATGTGTAAAAAGCATTTCTCCGAATTCTTCGTAAAGTTTTTTCTTCCCATCTGTGATACAAATTTCTATATTTCGAAGAGATAATCCCTGCAATTCTTTCGCATACCATTGTCTGACTTCCATCGGTACAAGTGATGGAAGGAGTTCTGTCACTCTATGCCCTGTTTCTTTCGCAAAACGATATCCATCGCCTGTAGACCCCGTAGAAGGATAGGAAATACCACCTGTCGCAACAATCACAGCATCTGCCTTCATTTTCTTTCCATTAGTTAATAAAACCCCACACACTTTATCCTGCTCACAAAGCAGTTCTCTCACCTCTGTGTGAAGAGAAACAGCTACTCCTAATGATTTTAACTCTCTTGAAAATGCTGCGATCACATCAGAAGAATGATCTGAAACAGGGAAAACTCGTTCTCCACGTTCAATTTTCGTCTTCACACCAAGTTCTTCAAAGAAATCGATCACCTGCTGATTTGTAAAACTGTAAAATCCACTGTATAAAAATTTCGGATTACTTGTCACCGCCGTAAATAAATCTTCTATATCAGCGGCATTCGTTATATTGCAGCGTCCTTTTCCTGTAATGAACAGCTTTTTCCCAAGCTTTTCATTCTTCTCAAGCAACTGAACATTCTGACCATTTCTTGCAGCGAAAACTGCCGCCATCATCCCGGCAGCCCCGCCGCCCACTACGATCACATTACTCATGCTCTATTCTTCTCCTTTATTCTGTCTGTAAGACTCATTCGTTCCTGCGCTGCCACCTTCCTGGCTGCTTTCTTCTCCGCTGTAAACCTGATATTCACCCCAGATTTTCTCCAACGTCTCTAACGTCGAAACAACTTCCTTCTGCTTTTTCATACAAATCGCAACAATCAGTGCATTGATCACACTCAATGGTGCAACAAGTGAATCGACAATAGATGCCATATCACTTCTTGCGATCAGATTGCAGGAAGAATACTGATTCATAGGTGAATGGATACTGTCAGTAAGTGTGATTACTTTTGCTTTTCTATTGCTCGCAAATTCCAATGCTTTCAATGTTCTCATCGAATATCTTGGGAAACTGATTCCTATGATCACATCCCCTTCTCCGATTCGAATAATCTGTTCAAAAATCTCACTGGAACTGTTTGTATTTACTGTAATTACATTGTCGCATACAAGATTCAGATAAAATCCCATAAAAGAAGCAAGTGGTGCACAGCTTCTGATTCCCACAACATAGATTCTCTTTGCTTCTAAAAGGGTATCAATTGCCCAGTTAAATGCCTTATGATCGATTGCAGACAAGGTCATCTTGATTTTCTCAATGTCTGACTGAAGAACGGTTTCGAGAATCTCACTCTGTGTAATTCGTCCATAGGTCACTTCCATACGCTGGATTGAATTCAATTTATTACGGACAAGTTCCTCCAACGCTTTCTGAAATTCCGGGTATCCCCTATATCCCAGCTGGGTTGCAAATCGTACAACCGTAGATTCACTGACACCCACAATCTCTCCAAGACGCGCTGCTGTCAGAAATACAGCCTTATCATAATTTTCTTTCACATATTCTGCAAGGCGCTTCTGCCCCTTGCTCATCTTCTCATATTTTGCTTCGATCCTTCCGATCAGCTCATTCATATTCGCTTCAATATTGCGTTCTGATGTTTCCATTCTTTTACACTATTCCTAATCCCTAAATATTTCATTATCCGTCCAGCAGCTTCAACAGATACATAAGAGTTCTGTCATACCTCTGCCTTGCTGATTACTTCACAGCCCGCGTGTACTCTTTCAGCCAGATTCGTTCTTCCTCTGAAAGGTAAGGGGACACCTTTTCATAAACCTGCTTATGATAATGATTCAACATTTCTTTCTCCTCTGTACTCATTTTCTCCGGCAAGATTGCATCCAGATCAATTGGTACATAAGTAAGAATTTCAAAATTCATAAACTGTCCATACTCATTCTTAACTGTTTTTCTGACAAGCAGCTCATTTTCCAGACGAATTCCATAAGAACCCTCAATATAGATTCCCGGTTCATCTGTGATCACCATATTCTCTTCCAATGCCGGAGCCGACCTCTCTCCCTCTTTCCAACGGAAATTGATCGGTCCCTCATGGATATTCAATAAATAACCAACACCATGCCCCGTTCCATGATTAAAGTTCAGTCCTTCTTTCCAAAAGATCTCTCTTGCAATACAATCCAGATTCGCACCACTGCATCCGTAGAGAAATACAGTGTTCGCCAGGCGTAGCATTGCTCTTGCAACCAGTGTGAAATGTTCTTTTTCAAGGTTCCCCACTTCTCCAAGTGCAACCGTACGCGTAATGTCGGTAGACCCTTCCAGATAATGACCACCTGTATCTGTCATGAAAAGCTTTCCTTCTTTTAAAGGGACATTGCTTTTCTCATCCGCACTATAATGAACAATTGCTCCATGTTCTCCATATGCACTGATCGGGCCAAAACTTGGTCCGAGGAAATGCTCCTGCTCTGCACGCAATCCTTCCAGCCTGGCAGAAGCAGACAGCTCTGTAATCTCCACTCTGCCAATATTCTTCTTTAACCAGTACATAAACTTTGTATGTGCAACCGCATCCTTCAAATGTGCTTTTCTCAAATTCTCTGCCTGTGTTTCATTTTTAACTGACTTCATCAGAATTTCCGGATTCTGCTTATCAATAATCACCGTCTCTTTGGAAATGGCCTGATAAAGACTATAGTTCATGATTGAAGAATCCAAAAGGACCTTATCTTCTGATGTCATTTCCGAAACTTTGTGATAAATATCCTCATACGGATAAATCTTCACTTGATTTTCTGCTAATGAATTCACAATATCGTCAGAGAATTTTCTAATGTCAGCAAACAGCTCAACTGAATTATTATAAACGATTGCATAAGAAAGAACAAGTGGACAATACGCAATATCATTTCCTCTTATATTTAAAAGCCATGCAATATCATCAAGACTCGATAAAACATGTGCATTGCATCCATTTTCTTTCATTATTTCTCTGATTCGTTCTAATTTGGATCCAATTTTTTCACCTGTATATTCATCTTCTAGAGAAAATACAGATTCCATAGACATTTCAGGTCTTTCCTTCCAGATATTCTGTGCAAAATCTAAGCGGTATTTCAATGATGCGCCATTCTCGTCTGCGATATGACAATATCGTTTTCCTTGTGCATAAGTCACTGTACGACCATCAAATCCCAGAACATCCCCTTCTTTCAGCTCACTTTTTAAAAATTCTTCTATCGTTGGAACACCAGGTTCTCCTGATTTATAGAGCGTGATCCCACTCCCCTGCAACTGAGTTTCTGCCTGAATAAAATACCTTCCATCTGTCCAGAGTCCCGCTTTATCCTTTGTAAAAACCGCGGTACCTGCTGATCCTGTAAAGCCCGTTATATATTCGCGGAATTTAAAATAATCACCGACATATTCACTGTGATGATAATCATCTGTAGGGATAATATAGCAGTCTACTTTCTGCTGTTCCATTGCATTTCGTAATCGCTCTATTCTGTCTAAAACGCTCATATTTGCCTCCATATATTCCAACAACCAAACTCATATTACAAAAACTTGATTATTCAAAATTGTACACATCTATGATACCACCAAATAAATTTCCTTACAAATGAAAAAGACCAGAAAACACAAATCTTTCAATCTGTTATCTTCTGGTCTTTCTATTCAATTCATAATCTAACTAAATCAGTCAGGATTATACCGGATAAGATCCGTTCTCTGTATCTGCTACTGTAGCATCTACTTTTGTCTGCTGAGCCTGTCTGTATTTGAAGAAGTCAACAGCAACCTGTGGGAACAGTGCATATGTCAGTACATCCTCATCCTGCTGGATCCACTGTGCACACTCTTTACGAAGTGTATCAAGCTCATCCGGGATAAGATCTGCCGGACGGCAAGTGATCGGTTCTTCATCTCCAAGAGCCTTCTTCTGAAGTTCTGGATCAACCGGTTTTGTTGTCTTACCGTATTTACCTGCAAGCACATCCTTTGTCTCTTTTGTGATCATCTTATAACGCTCACCCATCAGTACGTTGAATACAGCCTGTGTTCCAACGATCTGTGAAGATGGTGTAACAAGCGGTGGCTCACCAAGATCTTTACGTACACGCGGTACCTCTTCAAGTACTTCGTAGAACTTATCTTCTGCTCCCTGCTCTTTCAGCTGGGATGTCAGGTTGGAAAGCATTCCTCCCGGTACCTGGTACAGAAGAGTCTTGATATTAACACCAAGGTTCTTCGGATTGAGCAGTCCGCTCTCAAGAGCATCGTCACGGATTGGACGGAAGTAATCAGCAATCTCAGCAAGAAGATTCTGATCCAGTCCTGTATCGTAAGGTGTTCCCTTGAATGTCTCAACCATAACTTCTGTTGCCGGCTGGGATGTTCCAAGTGCGAATGGTGACATAGCTGTATCAATGATGTCAGCACCTGCTTCTACAGACTTCAGATAAGTCATGGAAGCTACACCAGAAGTATAATGTGTATGCATTTCGATCGGGATACTTACAGCTTCTTTCAGTGCTGTAACAAGCTCTGTTGCCTGATATGGAACAAGAAGTCCTGCCATATCTTTTACACAGATAGAGCTTGCACCCATATCTTCGATTCTCTTTGCAAGGTCAACCCAGTATTCCAATGTATAAGCATCTCCAAGAGTATAAGACATTGCAACCTGTGCATGTGCTTTTTCCTTGTTGGCTGCTGTAACGGCTGTCTGAAGGTTTCTCATATCATTGAGACAGTCAAAAATACGGATAATATCGATTCCATTTGCTACAGATTTCTGTACAAAATATTCTACAACATCATCTGCATAAGGACGGTATCCAAGGATATTCTGTCCACGGAACAGCATCTGAAGCTTTGTATTCTTGAATCCATCACGGAACTTTCTAAGTCTTTCCCATGGATCTTCTTTAAGGAAACGGAGGGAAGCATCAAATGTTGCTCCACCCCAGCACTCTACAGCATGATATCCGACTTTATCCATCTTGTCGACGATCGGCATCATCTGATCTGTTGTCATTCTGGTTGCAATCAGGGACTGATGTGCATCACGCAGAATGGTTTCTACTATTTTAACTGGTTTCTTTTCAATTTCTGCCATTTATTTGTCCTCCAAATTTACTTAACGCCGAAGATGGCCATAAATGTTCCGGCTGCTACTGCAGTACCGATAACTCCGGCAACGTTTGGTCCCATTGCATGCATAAGCAGGAAGTTTGTAGGATCTGCCTCAGCACCAACTTTCTGGGATACACGTGCTGCCATAGGAACCGCAGATACACCTGCAGAACCGATCAACGGATTTACTTTTCCCTTAGTAATCCAGCACATCAGTTTACCGAACAGTACACCTGCCGCAGAACCGAATGCAAATGCTATGAGACCGAGGATAACGATCTTGATCGTATCAAGGTTCAGGAATGCTTCCGCACTTGTTGTAGCACCTACAGACGTACCAAGAAGGATAACTACGATATACATCAGAGCATTAGAAGCTGTCTCTGTCAACTGTCTTACTACGCCACACTCTTTGAACAGGTTACCAAGCATCAGCATACCAACCAGTGGAGCTGTTGTAGGAAGGATCACGCAGACAACGATCGTAACAATGATCGGGAACAGGATTCTCTCCAGTTTGGAAACCGGACGAAGCTGATCCATTTTGATCTTTCTTTCCTTCTCTGTTGTAAGAAGTTTCATGATCGGTGGCTGGATGATCGGCACAAGTGACATATAAGAATATGCCGCTACAGCGATTGGTCCCATGATAGCTGTCTGCTGCAGTTTACCTGCAAGGAAGATAGATGTCGGACCGTCTGCACCTCCGATAATAGAGATAGCTGCTGCTGCCTTGTCGGAAAATCCAAGAGCCATCGCTCCAAGATAAGCGGCAAAGATACCAAACTGTGCTGCTGCTCCGAGAAGAAAACTCTTCGGATTCGCAATCAGCGGACCAAAGTCTGTCATAGCTCCGACTCCGAGAAAAATCAGAGAAGGAAGGATCGACCACTCGTCAAGCTGATAAAAGTAATACAGAAGTCCACCTGTACCGTTTGCTGCATCTTCAGCATGAAGCATAATATCCGGATAGATATTTACAAGCAACATACCAAAGGCAATCGGAACAAGAAGCAATGGCTCAAAGCCATGGTGGATTGCCAGATAGAGAAACACGCAGGCAACAGCGATCATGATCAGGTTACCAAAAGTCAGATTCATGAACGCGGTCTGATCTACGAGGTTTCCCAGCGTATTTGAAATATATTCCATTTGTAAAACCTCCTGGTTCAGTAACTAGTTTAATGTAGCGAGTACGGCTCCTGATTCAACAGCATCACCTACTGCAACATCAATGCTGGCAATAGTTCCTGCTTCCGGGGCAACAACCGGGATCTCCATCTTCATGGCCTCGATCACGATTACAGTATCTCCAGCCTGTACACTCTGACCAACGGATGTAGGAATCTGGAATACTTTTCCGGCTGCACCGGCTTTTACCTGGATACTTCCTGCACCTGCTGCCGGAGCTGCTTTTGGAGCTGCCGGAGCAACAGCCTTAGGAGCTGCAACTGGTGCTGCTGTCTGAACTGCACCTGCACCATTTTCTTCAACTGTTACATCATATACATTTCCGTTTACTGTAATTGTATAATTCTTCATTTTCATATCCTCCTGATTAATTCCATTTATTTGATTTTCTTCTCTTGATAGAACGAACTACGAAACCATCTGTAGAAGTTCCTTCTGAAGCTGCGATTGCTGCTGCAATAACTGCTGCAAGTTCGCCGTCATCCGTACCTGCTGCCTGTGGTGCAGATACTGCAGGTGCCGGAGCTGCCTGTACAGGTGTTTCCTTCTTCTCTTCTGCAGCTTTTCCTTTACCGGAAAGCTTCTTCTGAAGCTTCGGAATGAATCCAAGCAGATAGATAATAAATGAAATGAAAATCAATACAACAAATACAGTTCCCATTCCAAGGATTGTATTTAATCCGGCTTTTTTAAGGATTTCTCCTGTTGTATAATGTGCGGATACTGTCATGCTCTCCATATCGCTCTTCTCATTGAATGTGAAAGCAATCTCAGCATCTCTGTCCTCAAATTTACCTTCGGATGAAAGTGTTGCACCATCATGGCTGACTTTCATTGTCCAGTCACCATGCTCAATATAAGCGCCACATTCTTCCTGAGAAGCCTTCCAGCTTTCGATCATAGTCAGGAAATCTGATCCATCGATCGGTAACTGTGCCTGTAAAAGAGTAATATCAAGATTCAGATCTCTCAGATTCTCGTAGTAATCCATATCTTCTTCAGACATAGAACTGAATGCACTGATGATTGTATCTGCATACTGCTCCATTGTCGTCTGATCATACTCTGTCGTCTCAGACTTACCACATCCCGTAAAGCTAAGGACGAGAATGAGGATAAGTCCTAATAAACTGATTTTTTTCTTCACTTCGCCTCACCTCACTAAACCGTACCGTGCTTTTTGTCCGGACGATTCTCTCTTTTTGTGAACAGCATTTCAAATGCACCGATCACATATTTTCTGGTGTCTGCAGGTTCGATGATGGCATCAACATATCCTCTGGCTGCTGCTGCGTTCGGACTGGACTGCAGTTCTTTATATTTTGCTGCTTTTGCACTCTGAGTATCTGCATCAGCATCTGGATACATAATCTGTGCTGCAAGTTTTGCATCCATCATACCAATCTCTGCTGTCGGCCATGCATATACAAGATCAGCACCAACTGATTTGCTGTTCATTGCTACATAAGCACTTCCAAATGCTTTTCCTACGATCACATTTACTTTCGGAACAGTCGCATTTGCAAATGCATAAGTCAGTCTGGCAACAGCCTTGGCCATGTTCTTCTCAGACTCTACAGTTGCAGCAAAGCCTGCTACATTTGTCAGCGTCAGAACCGGGATAGAGAATGCATCACAGAAATTAACGAAATCTGCTGCTTTTGCACATCCGTCAACAGTAAGTCCAGCATCAAATTCAGCCTCTGTCTCAGCATCAGCTCCGTATACTTTGGAACGGTTGGCAACGACACCTACAGTCTGTCCATTCAGACGGATAAAGCCTGTAACCATCTCTTTTGCATAATCTTTCTTTGTCTCTACAAGAACGCCATTATCAGCAATCTGTGCAAGTGCGATTGCTGTATCTTCTGATGCATTTGCGATATCAGCACATACACGGTTCAGATCATCTGTACACTCTTCATAAGACATATCGTCTTCATAATTGGCAGGAATCATGCATACAAGTGAACGAATCTGTCCGAGAATCTCTGCCTCTGTACCGATACCATCTACAAGACCAGCCGTCTTGCTCTGATAAGCGGCACTGGCTGTATTACATCTGGAAATTTCATTTCCTTCCAGTGCATTCGGAGAATTAACAAATAATTTTCCATCTTTTTCTTCCATAAATGTGAAGTCTGCAAGACCCGGCACGATTGCAAGTCCGCCTCCGCACATACCGAAAATAGCTGTTACCTGCGGAATCACTCCGGATGCGAGTGCCTGTTTCTGATAAAGACTTCCAAATGCCTCAAGTGCATCTGTTGCTTCCTGAAGTCTTAATCCGGCACAATCGATCAGACCGATAACAGGTGCTCCCATCTTCATTGCCATATCATAGATCCGTGCGATCTTTTTCGCATGCATCTCTCCGATAGCTCCGCCGAGAACATCAGCATCCTGACTATATACATAGACAAGATTACCATCGATCACTCCGTATCCGGTAATAACACCGTCTGAAGGAGCCGCCTTCTCCTGCATATTGAAATCGGTACTTCTTGCTGTAACAGCACCACCAATTTCAACAAAGCTTCCCTCATCAAGCAATGTGGCAATACGTCTGCTTGCTGAGTTTCCTGTTGCATTGTAGCTCATATTCTAGCCCTCCATAGTTATAAAATATTTAAAATAAACCAAAATTTCTGCCTATTCTAGTATATACTAGCGTTCCCCAAATTTCAATTCTAAATTTGCGGAAACTGACAATTTTTTCACATAGAAAATTTGTATTTGTTGGGGTGATACGCTTAGAAGACATACAAATTCTTGGTGGCGAAGCGGACGCGGAAAGCAGGGATATTCCTTCGCAGTGCAGGACCCGCTTTACCTCAGCCCGTTGACCGTTTGTAACTCGAAAGTGGAAATCTTCGTG
>OGKB01001620.1_pt1 | contig 11159 bp, 11 predicted proteins | sample 1572351 | NCBI WGS metagenome assembly OGKB01 (sample SAMEA2582088, study PRJEB24529) | metagenome | biome: Human gut stool | place: China | collected 2011
AATTCATAGTCTTGGTATCCATGTGGAGAGTCAGAGAAATGTCACAGTTGGGACAAGTATCCACCGTCCCACACTCCCGACACATAACAAAGCTAGAATAACCCCGACGGTTGAGCATGAGGACTACCTGCTCTTTTTTATCCAGACGTTCTTTGATGGCCTCTAGCAAAGGAGGTGTAAAGTTTGATGTCTCATTCTGCCCGATATAGTCACGAAAGTCAATCACTTGAACCTCAGGAATAGTGGCCAAAGGATTGGCCCGTTGGGTCAGGCGTAAGTGTTGATAGACGCCTTTTCCAGCACGCGCACGACTTTCTAAGCTCGGTGTCGCCGAACCAAGGACCAGGGCCGCTCGATTGTACTGGGCCCGTAGAATGGCGACCTCTCTAGCATGATAACGGGGATTGCTGTCTTGTTTATAGCTGGCTTCATGCTCTTCATCGATAATCATGACACCCAGGTTTTTAAGTGGAGCAAAGATAGCTGATCGAGCGCCAACAACAACTTGGGCATCGCCGCGTTCGACCTTGCGCCATTCATCGTACTTTTCACCATTGGACAGGCCTGAGTGGAGAATGGCTACTTTCTCACCAAATCGAGCAATAAAACGCTCCGTCATTTGTGGCGTCAGAGAAATCTCAGGCACCAGCAAAATAGCCGTCTTACCCTTATCCAAGGCTCCTTGGATAATCTGCAAGTAAACCTCAGTTTTCCCACTTCCTGTAATTCCTTGAAGGAGGAAAGGAGGCTGTTGACTGCCAATAGCACTGACAACGGCATCACGCGCCTGTCTTTGTTCAGGATTCAACTCCAAAGGTTGGCTGGCTTCAATGCCTTCAAAATAAGCAGCTGAGCGTTGCACTTCCTTTTGGACTAGGGTTAGAGCTCCTTGCTCCACAAAGAAGTTGACTTGCTCGCGTGAGTAGGACTCTAACAAACTAGCCAGAGGAGCGCTTTCAGGATGAGACAGCAAATAGTCTCTCAGTTCTGCCTTTTTCTTAGCACGCGCAGAAATCTCGATCTTCTCTAGCTGAGTAGCATCAACCTCATACCAAGACTGGGTCTTGACCTTCTTTTGATCGACTGCCTGGTATTCTAAGCGGAGTAGCCCTTTTCTGGTCAAGCGCATCATTTCTGCCTGCTTGGCAAGGTCTAGAGAAGAAAAGGCTAGCGAATCTTCTGAACCAAACAGATGCTCTCGGTCTTCCTGGCTCAGACCTTCCAGAGGATAGAGAATCTTATCATAGCTGGAGTTTAAAAACCCTGGAAGCATGGCTTTTAGAATGGAGATTTTATAAGAAAAGACGGACTTGCGTAACTCCTCAACCAGCCAGAGTTGCTCTTGAGTGAGAACAGGGGAAAAGTCCAGCACCTCTGCAATCTCCTTCAAGTCCTGATTGGCAACCTCTTCATCCGACTGGGACTCCAAGCCAAGCACAATTCCTTGGATCAAGCGATTGCCTTTGCCAAAAGGAACATGGACCCGCATACCGACTTCCAGCATCTCTACAAATTCCTCTGGGACCTTATAACTATAGGGCTGGTCCGTCTGCATCAGGGGAACATCTACGATAATCTTTGCGATAGCCATCTTCTCACCTCCTTCTTGTCAGTACATTCTTGCAATAGAAAAAATAAGATTGAGTCCCCCCAACCTTAAATTTTTTCACCATCTTCTTTTTCTTTAGCGATTTGCTCTTTGATTTTCTTTTCTTCTTCTTCTTTGCGGCGTTTTTCTTCTTCGATACGGAGACGAACCGCTTCACGTTTTCCTTCTGGATCTGGGTGAATGGTTACATTTCCTGACTCGATTTCTTCCAAAGCACGAAGAGTTGATTTTTCAGACTTAAACTCTTGAGTTGCTGGTGCGCCTGCTTCTAGTTCGTGGGCACGCTTTGCTTCCAAGATTACGAGTGAATATTTTGATGGTACCTTGTCCAGCAAGGTATCGATAGAGGGTTTTAACATCATTTGCTTGTACCTGTTTCCTATAGTTTATCGAGTGGTTGGAGATTTTGGCAACATCTCCTGGTAGTGACCAATGACACGGTCCACACGGAAGTGTTCTGCTTCGATCACACGCTTGACACGTTCAGCAGCGAGGGGCACCTGATCGTTGACAATGGCATAATCATACTCACGCATGAGGGCAATTTCTTCCTTGGCTTTTTCGATTCGTTGGGCAATCACTTCAGCGCTATCTGTTCCACGACCTACCAAACGGTCTTGCAATTCATCCAAATCTGGTGGCGTTAGAAAGATAAAGACAGCATCTGGAACCTTTTTCTTAACCTGAAGGGCTCCTTGGACTTCAATCTCAAGGAAGACATCGATTCCCTTATCTAGGGTTTCGTTGACATAGGTCAAAGGAGTTCCATAATAGTTACCGACATATTCTGCATATTCCAACATCTGACCTTGACGAATCAGCTCTTCAAACTCTTCACGAGTACGGAAGAAATAGTCCACTCCGTCCACTTCACCAGGACGTTGCGCACGTGTCGTCATCGATACAGAGTATTGAAATTGATTCTCAGAACTCTCAAAAATCTCTCTTCTAACCGTTCCTTTCCCAACTCCTGAAGGACCAGAAAAAACGATTAGCAAGCCTCGGTCTGCCATTATGTCTCCTTTAGTTAGTCTGTGAAATAAAGTAAAATTTCTCTCGGATACTGATGATAGCGTCAGTGATCCTTCTACAGTCTTTCTATCTAGTGTAACAAAAAAGCAGTAATATTTCAACTGCTCTTTCTTATTTATTTAGCATAATCTACTGCACGAAGTTCGCGGATCACGGTTACTTTGATATTTCCTGGGTAATCGAGATTATTTTCAATTTTCTCACGAACTTTGTGAGCCAAGATTGTGACCTTGTCGTCCTTGATTTGTCCTGGATTAACCATGATACGGATTTCACGTCCTGCTTGAAGGGCAAAGCTATTTTGCACTCCTTCAAAGCCATTGGCGATTTCTTCCAAATCATGGAGACGCTTGATATAGCTTTCAAGAGACTCGCTACGAGCACCTGGACGCGCTGCACTCAAGGCATCTGCTGCGGCAACGATCACTGCAATGACGCTTTCGGCTTCGACATCGCCGTGGTGGCTAGCAATGGTATTCACCACAACTGGGTGTTCCTTGTACTTACGAGCCAATTCCGTACCAATCTCAACGTGACTACCTTCAACCTCGCGGTCAATAGCTTTCCCGATGTCGTGAAGGAATCCAGCACGACGGGCAAGAGCTGCATTTTCACCAAGTTCACTGGCGATGATACCAGATAGCTTAGCAACCTCAATCGAATGACGCAAGACATTTTGTCCATAAGAAGTACGGAACTGCAAACGTCCCATGATCTTCATCAAGTCTGGATGGAGGTTTGGCGCACCAATCTCATAGGCAGCAGCCTCACCGTATTCACGGATTTTATTGTCAATCTCCTGACGGTTTTTCTCCACCAATTCCTCGATACGAGCTGGGTGGATACGGCCATCCTTGAGCAACATTTCCATGGTCATACGAGCAATTTCACGACGAATCGGATCAAATCCTGACAAGGTTACCACTTCTGGCGTGTCGTCAATGATGACATCTACCCCTGTCAAACTTTCAAAGGTACGAATATTACGTCCTTCACGACCGATAATGCGTCCCTTCATGGTATCATCTGGTAGGTGAACTGTCGAGTTTGTTGACTCTGCTACATAGTCACCAGCGATACGCTGCATAGCCTGAACCAAGATATCTTTCGCAATCTTGTCTGAACGTTCCTTGACCTCTTGCTCTGCCTCACGAATGCGGCTAGCAATTTCCTTGGTCAAATTTTCCTCTGTCTGAGCCAAGATAATATCTCGAGCCTCAGTTTGGGAAAGGGAACCGATACGTTCAAGTTCAGCTTCTTTTTGTCTTTCGACTTCCTCTAATTGCTCTTCACGTGCATCAAGGTTTTTTGCTCTATCAGAAATACTTTGTTCTTTTTGTTCAAGTGTTTTTTCTTTGTTCGTCAAATTGTCGTCCTTACGGTCAAGGCTCGTAGCTCTCTCCGTCAAACGACTTTCAATTTGCTTGAGCTCCTGACGTTCTGACTTAAATTCAGCGTCCACTTCTTCACGGTATTTTCTGGCTTCCTCTTTGGCCTCCAATAGTGCTTCTTTTTTAAGAGACTTGCTTTCGCTCTTGGCTTCATTTAACAATAAATCCGCTTCGCGCTCAGCTTGTCCTCGTAAATTAGTTGCTTCTTGTTCAGCATTTAGAAGCATCAACTCTGCAGCCTCTTGAGATGATTTCATCTTAGCTGAGATGCTGACATATCCAATGACTAAACCAATGATGACGGCAAAAACAGCAATCGCAAGTGTCATGATTTCCATGTTTTTACCTCATTAAATTTGTTTATCGAATGACATACATTCCTTAATATTCTATCATAAAAAACCGATTTTCACAAACCCAAATTGAAGAGTTTTGTGTGAATTTTAGACAAAGAGTCATCTACTTCTAAGCTCTATTGTATTAAATTATCTAGTGGAATATGATTAATTGTAATTTGCCCTTTTGATTCTAAAGGTAAGCATTTTTTTATAAAGTTCTGACATTTCGCGTCTTTCAATTCATCTATGTTAATCACTTGATAATTATTTTTTATTCTATCATTTAAAATATCATAATAAATTTCAACTAAACAGCCCTTTGTTCGGCCACAGAGTATGTCATGAGCATCATAATACACTTTGTGTCCTGTTTTTGAGATAAATAGATTCCTTAGTTTGACTTCCCATAGACACGATAACAATTGGAAATAATATATAGGTTCTTGGGGGTAATCAAAATACATATCCTCCTCTGAAGTAGGTAAAGAACCCAAAGAACTTAAAACTACAAACTTCTCTAACATTTCAAAATGAAAATATGAGTCTAACTCATAGAACTGCTCATACTCGTCTACTTCATAAATGCCATTAAAAAATTCAAAAAATAATACTAGAATACTATCAGTTCCCATGCGTCCATTCATGCAATCAACGATGTAATTTGATATCTTTCTACCAAAATATGGTAGAAGCCTATTCGTTGTATAATCACTCTCAATTATATTTGAAAGTTCTTCTAATGATTTCTGGAACTCTCTTAAACTTGGTTTTTTTAACTTTTGAATCTTTATTTTTATCTTCTACGACTCTTTCGTCTACATCCACATAATAAATTTTAAAAATTAATGATAGAATTTTCCCAAGGTCATCATCTCTCAATTTACTCTTTTTCTAAATGTTATCTATGACTTCCTCTGTAGGTTCCATTCTATTATGATTTAACTTAAATTTATTATCAATAATCTCCTTTGCTGACCCAATTTCCTCACTATTTAAAATTACAATAATTTTAAATCTTTTATTCTCAGAAAGATAGTCAATATAACCCAATAAATCATTGTAATCTGAAGGGTTATCTGATTTTGCTACATATGAAACCCGTTCAAAATCATCAAAAATAATGATAGAATCTCGCTTCATCAAATCCGTTCCAACTGTTTTAAAGAACCATTTAAAAACTCCTCCAACAAGTGGAATAAAGTCCAAATTTCCGAGTATGGATTGTTTTTCTATTTCATTGATCAATATTTTCTCGGCTTGCTCTCTTGTTTTTATCCCAAAGCAGGAAATATAGTAGATTTCTTTCTTTTTATAAATTTGATTTTCAAAAAACGTCTTTATAAAAAATGTTTTCCCACTTCCCCAAGAACCATCCAACCAGAAGACATTATGAATAGAGGCCGGACTATTTAAAAACTCCACCAGATGAGTTTGATAAGGATAGTCATCCAAGTCATATTCCGGAAATAGCTCTGGGTCCAGTTTCTTATAACTAACTTTTTTAAAAATTATGTCTAAAAACCAGAACAGTATTGTTGGTATAGTCAGTGCTAACAATATTATTACACGATTCTCATACAAAATTGAAATAATATCTTTAAAAAAATTATAATTAGATAAAAATTTATAGATAGGTAAAGCAAAGCGTTTAAATTGTTCAATCTCAAGTGCAAGATACAGTACCCATATACTGGCTATAAATATTTTGTACCACTCGACAATTCTAACATTACTACTCCATGATGGTCTTTGAAATGGATATTTCAGTAGCCGTTTAAAATTCAGAAAAAAATTAAGAATCCTCGTTTTTATATTTTTCATATATACCCCTTTTAATCTATATTATCATGATTATACCACAAAATAAGAGTTATTAAGCGGATTCAAGGGACAAGAATCTAGTTATTATACTAAAATTTTTCACTGATTTTTTAACTTAGGAAGTCTATCATTTTCCAAAGACTTTATCTCCAATTTGCTAGCTAAAATTTCTAAAATAAAAAAGTCCACCTCACAGTAGACTTAATAATGATCCTTAAAGGACAAGAAAGCGATGTTATCCCCATCCATCATATAAATCAAGCGATTTTCTGCATCAATGCGCCGCGACCAAGCTCCTTGGTAGTCATACTTGAGTGGTTCTGGTTTCCCCATTCCTACAAAAGGATCGCGTTGAATATCCTTGATTAATTTATTGATTCTTTTTAATGTTTTCTTATCTTGGTTTTGCCAATAGCAATAATCTGCCCAGGCATCTTCTGTAAACTTGAGTAACATTATTACTCCTCAATCACATGCACCTGAGTGCTTCCAGCACGAACTTGAGCCATTCCTCGCAAGACCTTGTCAGAAAGTTCCTTATTTTGAGCGATTCTCAGGGTTTCCTGAATACTATCCCACTCGCTCTTTGAAAGGACTACAATATCCTCATCTGGATTTTTATTGACCACCGTCAAAGGCTCAAATTCATCGTTTACTTTTTTCATGTAGTCTTTTAAATGATTTCGGAATGTTGAGTAAAGAACTGCTTCCATAACCATACCTCATTTTACCTCTTTTCCACTATTATACACAAAAAGAAAGAAATTGTCAGGAACTTGTACAAGATTCTTCTTTTCTATCTATTTATTCGAAAATCTTCTAAAAAAGCCTACCTTTCACTAGACTTAGTTTGATTCTATTCTAATGGGCACTCTACCGAAATTCTGCTCCGCGATGCTTGGCTGTCCTAGTTGGTAAATCTGATCTGCTTTTTGGGTCATGGCATCCCAAGGCTCTTTGCCAATTCGGCTGACGAGATGGACCTGCTCTTTCAGAGATTTGAGGTGTTGTCTGCCTTTTTCAGTAAAGCCAAGAACATGGATAGCTTCTGGCAAGTCGCTTTCTCTGGCCTGCACCAAAATATAAGTCAAGAGGCGTCTGACACGCGCCTTGGTATAGCGCTTTGTCGCAACTGCCTCTACCAATTCGTCAACAGACTGGGCTGTTTTGATAGCTTCCTTGATGCGCACAGCCATTTCTTGATTGACCTGATAGATGGTCGTCAGGTCTGGATTTGACAAAATTTGATAGCAGAGCAAGGGAAAATAGTCGTCCCAACTCACCTTACGGGCCTGCTCAAAGAGGGCAACGGAAGGCATAAAGCGTTCTAAGAAATCTTGGTCTGATTGATGCTGACGGAGAGCTGTTGCCGAGGCAAAGTCCACATCCTTATCCACAGAATGATAACCAGCCCCCTGACGCTGAATCGGATGCAGTTTGATGTTGCGTCCTGCAACCGCCTTGGCATAGGCCAAAGCCAGAACATGATTGGGGGTATGGCCTGAAAAATCAAGACCAGCAAATTCCTTCCACATGGCCTGGGTTTTCTGGGGATAAGATAGTGAATCAGGCAGATTTTCCACAAATTTCTCCATCTCAGTACCTCGCTCTGTGTATAAGTCAGCAATTTTCTGATAATCCAGAACTTCCTCTGTCCCGAAAGCTAGGCTATCAATACCTAACCGCGCCAAGATATCCACAGCCCCTTGACCGAAGAAATCTGCCGCCTGAACACTGACTAAAAAGGGCAATTCCACTACCAGATCCGCTCCATTTTCAAGCGCCATCTGAGCCCGAGTCCACTTGTCCACGATAGCAGGCTCTCCACGCTGCATGAAATTCCCAGACATGGCAACGATTTTCAGTCCCTTCGCCTGCTCAAGCAAGTATTTGTGCCCATTATGAAAAGGATTGAACTCCGCGATAATACCTGTGATGGTCATAGAAATCTCCTACTTCTGCGCTACAAAAAACCAACGGGTACTTGTCTCTGTCGGCTCCTTATCCTCAAAGTCCGCATAGAGTTTGAAGAACTTGAAACCAGCCTGTTCCAGCAAGATATCATAGGTCAAGACCTCATAGGTCCGCTCCTCATGCACTTCATCGTGGCGACTAAAGGAACCGTCCACTTCCTTGACAAAGAAGGTCAACTCATGCACGATGGAGTGAGGAGCTTCGTCCTCATAGGTGTCCCAAAGCATAGCAAAATCTTCCGCATTTTCATGGTAGGAATAGCCTGGGAATACTTCATCTGTCTGGTAGATCGAATGCACATCAAAGATGAATACTCCGTCTTCATTGAGGGCATTGTATACTTCCTTAAAGACGTCTCCTACCTCTACCTCATCCTGCATGTAGCAGATAGAGTCCGAGTAGCAAGTCACAAAATCATATTTACCAGCCTTAGATAAATCCAGCATATTGCCTTCAATAAAATCAATCTTTTGCTTGGCTGAAGTAGCTCTTTTCTCCGCAATCTTCAGCATACCCGCGCTCAAGTCAAGTCCTGTCACATCAAAGCCAGCCTGAGAAAAGCGAACAGACTGGATACCTGTTCCACAAGCCAATTCCAAAAGCTTCTTTCTCTCCTTGGTCTTAGGCAAATGACGTAGCGAAAAATCCGTCCATTTATCGTATAAACTATCATCCATGACCGCATCATAGACCGCCGCAAAGGTTTCATAAGTAGCCATAATTAAGATACAAAGAGCGTTAAAAGCAAGGAGAAAATAGGAAACTTTCTGCTGTATCGTCAGATACAAAGTAAGTTTATCTTTTTCTCGCAGCTTTTAGCTCGTGTTCAGTTTCGAGATGAACAAAACACGACGCCCTTTACCTTTCTATCCATTTTTTCTAAAATAAGCAAATAAAACCCAGTTGACTGCAACTGAGTTCGATTAAAGACAAAGTCTTTTTAAGACTTTCCTTAGGTGATTTCGGACGTCTGCGACCTTCTTCGAAGTTCCAAGACTTAGTTTTGAGCCTAAGGTCTCAAAACTCCCGAGTTCTTGAAACATTAATATTTCAAGAACTTTTATCACAACGGAAAGTCTCGGCAATCTCTCACTTCTTACTCAAAATAAGAATAATCTCAATACATTGTCGAATTTCAAAGTAATTTCCATCCGAAGTTCAAGTCATCTTCTACGCCAAAGCTTCAGATAAATCTACTGACTCTAATTTTTCTAGGTTATAGTGGGCACGCATTTCTTCTGAGAAAATATGCACAACGACACCACCGAGGTCTAGTAAGACCCAGCCTCCAGATGCATCACCTTCTACATGGCTACCTTTAAAGCCTGCTTCAGCTACTTTTTCACGAATATTATCAGCGATAGCGTCCAACTGGCGGCTATTCATTGAGCTCGTGATGACAAAGTAGTCCGTCACGCTGGTCAAATCTTGTACATCAAGTGCGAGGATATCCTCCGCACGTTTCTCATCAGCCGCTTTCACGACTAGTTCTAGTAATTCTTTTTCGTTCATTTAGTCCTCTTTCAAATAGTGCACAAAGGCGTTATAGGTTTCAAGGGTTTGGGGATAGATGGGGAATCCCTGATGAGCTAAATGCTCCACGGTACGAGCTGTTTCGTAGGCCACTGCCTTATTGAGCGATAGCTCAGCAATTTCACGCGCCTGGTCCACGCCTGGAAAGGCACGATTGTGCTCGATATAATCTGCGACGTAGACAACCTTATCTAGGTCTGTCATCTGACCAGCACCGACTGTATGGATTTCAATAGCTCGCAGGATTTCAGAATCATGCAAATCCAAATCTTCCTGAATCTTGTAGATACCAACCATGCCATGCCAGACATTATTGCCCCAGTTTTTGAGGTCAGGGTCTAGCTGATAACGGTCAATCAAGTCTAGAAATTCCTGATCTGACAACTTTTTAGCATAGTCGTGGAGAAGGCCTGCTAGGCCTGCTTTCTCACTATCTACAGCAAAACGATGAGCCAGTTCTATGGCCGCACGCTCCACTCCTAAACAATGGGTTAACCGTTTTTCAGGCAGAAGCTCTGCCATTTTTTCCAACAAAGCCTCACGGGAACAGTTGATATAGTCTTGGTATGCCATCAGTAGAGCCCCTCCTTCTCGATGTAGTCTAGCACTGGCTGAGGTAGCAGAAAGTTAGGTTTTCGACCTTGGGCAATAAAGTCACGGACCATGCTGGACGAGATGTCCATGAGAGGCACATCCACCCAGATAACTGGATAGGAAGTCCCTGCCTTGTAGCGTGGGCGCTGAACTCCAACAAACTGAACCATGTCGACCAGCTCATCAATTCGGTACCATTTAGGCAGATAGTCCACCATATCCGCCCCGATGATGAAGTAATAATCCGTGTCTGGATGTTGCTCGGTCAAGATTTTCATGGTGTCATAGGTGTAGGAAATGCCCTTGCGCTCTAACTCAATGGTTTCAATGGCGAGGCCTTCAATTCCCTCTATCGCCAACTCAAGCATCTTGAGACGGTGGTGTTCAGGGATGGTTTCCTTTTTATCCACATGAGGTGGTTGGTATTCGGGCATAAGCAGGACCTGGTCCAGTCCTAACTGTTGTCGTACTTGGTCCGCCACAACAAGATGGGCATTGTGAACAGGGTTAAAATTTCCCCCTAAAATCCCGACTTGTTTGCGTTTTTTCTCCTTGATTTCTGGCTCCAACTCTACCTTGGTAAAGGGAGTCAATAATTCGATTGCCATAGGCTCGTCTTCCTTTAATTCTCTGTAAAAACAGTTGTTTGGAGTAGGGTTTTAGATTTCTTTGACTTTTTTAGAAATCTTGCGATTTTCTTTCTTGCTGGATTGTTTATACAAAATCAAGATGCGTCCGATTTTTTGGACTGTATCCACACCGATTTCTTCTTCCAAGATTTCAGCTACTTCGTGGATGTTTTCATCTGTGTTTTGCAAGAGCGTAACTTTAATCAATTCACGGGCGTCAAGAGCCTGACGGACGCTG
>OGKB01001624.1_pt1 | contig 11144 bp, 9 predicted proteins | sample 1572351 | NCBI WGS metagenome assembly OGKB01 (sample SAMEA2582088, study PRJEB24529) | metagenome | biome: Human gut stool | place: China | collected 2011
GCATATTTTTCATAACGTTTTGCAATGTCTGTTGTTTCTGCACCTGCTTCATCGACTAATTTATTATATTCGTCCAAGCCAACTGCTTTAGCACCAGCATTTTCACTACCAGAGTCAAATCCAAACCAAGTTTTCGTATTATCAGAAGCTGTTGATTTCAAAATGTCAAGATAAGTAGATGGATCTTGATAGTCGGGATTCCAACCAACAGCGCCTGAGATATCCCAGTCTTCTCCAGCTGCATTTGGAGCATAGTAAGTGACGTTGTTAAAGTCATCTTCTGACATCATGTTCAAGTCCATGACAACATTTTCTTTACCAAGTACTTTTTCAACAGACTGTTTCAAAGATTGCATACGAGCAACATAGTTCTTAGAAGTTTCTACAGTAGGAACATCTAAATGGATTGGGAATTTCACACCTTGAGCTTGCAAAGCTTCTTTTGCTTTTGCAAATTTTGCTTTTGCTTTTGTTGGATTGTACAAGCCATTTTGTGAATCAGCTAGTTTGACACCCTTCCAGTCATCGCCATAGCTTGCTAATTTTTCTTCTACAACATCACTAAATGATTTTTCACCAACTTGAACAAAATTTGATGGTACAAACATATTACGGATTGCTGTGGCAGCACCATCTTTACCATTTACTTGTGCTGCATAAGATTCGCGGTCAAGTGCAAAGTTCAAAGCTTGACGGAAGTCTTTGTTTAACAATGCCTTTTTCGTTGAATTTTTTTCTTCATCTGTTTTCTTAGCCGTATGGTTGTAAGATTGACGGTCAATATTAAGGGCTAAAGCAGCCGTTCCAGAGCCTGCTTCTGCTGTATAGATATTGTCCTTGAATTGTTTTTCAAAAGTTGCAAAGTTTGAACTTGTTGGAAAGAGGCGTGCGTATGAGTATGCCCCATCTTTGAAATTACGAGCCAATGAGTCTTGGTCTTGACCATCATAGTAAGCAAGTTTAATGCTATCAACTTTTACTTTATCTTTATCCCAATAATGTTTGTTTTTAACATATTCTACCGCAGATTTTGCTGTGATAGCTTTCATCAAGAATGGTCCATTATAAAGGATTGAGTTAGGGTCTGTTGATTGGCCAAATTTATTTCCTTTAGATTTCAAAAATTCGGCATTGATTGGCCACATAATGGCAGAGGTTGTCTTAGAATTCCAATATGGTTCTGGCTTGTTCAATGTATACTGAACAGTATAATCATCAACTGCTTTCACACCTACCGTTGAAAAGTCTTTTGTTTGACCATTCACGTAAGCATCTAAACCTTTAATTGAGTTTTGAACCAAATAAAGCGCCTCAGATTTTTTATCGGCAGCATGTTTCAAACCAGTTACAAAGTCTTGCGCTTTAACTTCTGCGTATTCTTCCCCTTCTGATGTGTACCATTTGGCACCCTTACGAAGTTTATAAGTATAGGTTAAACCATCTTTTGATACAGTCCATGACTTAGCCATTGATGGTACAAGATTTCCATATTTGTCATTTTCTAACAATCCGTCAACTCCATTTGTCACAAGATCGCTAGTGGTTGCTTTTCCTGATGTTACATAATCCAAAGTTTCTGGATCACTAGAATACACATAACCAAATTTTGTTTCAGCTGAGTTCGATTTCGAACCCGAGCAAGCAGCTAAAAGACCAGACGTTAAAAGAGCTAGCCCCGCAACTGCGATGATTTTACTTTTTTTCATAGTTACCTCCGAAAAGTATGATATATTCTAATTATACTATATCTTCATAAAAAGTAAAGAATTTTCAAACAAATCTTTCAACAAAAAACGTTGTTGTGAGCCGAAATACTTTCAAACAACGGACTCACTTCTCGCATCCTATTGATGGATACATTGCTTTTTATGTCATTTCCCCTCTGGGTGAATGACATACGTTTCAAATTCCAGATTTGGCATACATTCTGCCAAATCTTTCTGAATGCGCTTGAGTGCTTCTAAACGCATTTCAACAGATGTATGAGCATTTCCTTGAATGATAAAAATAGCATTCTTTGTCTCGTCATCAAATTTATAGTTTTCTCCGTCACGAACATCTAGCCATGCTAAAATTCCTTTTTGATCACGATAAACATAATCAGTCTGTGAAACGTGTTTTTCCGTAGATAAAATCGGTAGAAACACATCTTCTTTTTGACTAACCGTAAATTCAATTTGCCCCGCTATTTTATCCAAATCATGCCCACCAATGGCTAATAAAGAATGTAAAGATTCAACATTATAAATATCAATAATACTATTAATATGCGGAATAGAACCACGATGTCGAATATTCCGAATAAGCGCCAAAACGGTAGGAGGATTCTTCTTGACACTACGTCCGACACTTTGCAATAAATCCTTGTAGCCTTGAATGACTGGAGTATCAGACACCTCATCAATATCGCAATTCAATGCCCACTTTTCCATTTCTTTTTGCTTTTCCAAAAATGAAGCGGATAAAAGCGCATGTGGATCTACATTTTTAGCAATGCCAATTACCACATTTTTAATTCCAAGCGCTACGAGACTTTCATCAAGTATAAACTTCATCATGATCTACCTCCGGATAATAATTTAGAGAATTGATTAACTATTAAATCCTTTGCAAAAAGTCTTATTTTATTGCTAAACCACTGCTCTTTATGACAATCTAGTTGTAGATTTCATTTAAAATCTTGCACCAATTTGTTATACTGATAAGACTTTCTATTTATAAAAGATATTAAAAAGACTGGAATAGGCTCCAGATTGTGATACCAATCATGGAAGCCTGTCCCATTCTATTATTTTTCACTATTTTCAACCGCAGCTGTGACAAAAGCCGTATAAAGTCCTTCTGGACGATTAGGGCGGCTGGATAATTCTGGGTGGTATTGACACGCCACAAAGAATTTATTTTCTGGAATTTCTACAATTTCTACCAGACGATTATCAGGTGAAACTCCTGAGAAGACAAATCCTGCGTCTTCAAATTGTTGACGGAATTCATTGTTAAATTCGTAACGGTGGCGGTGGCGACGCTGCACAACTTCTTGATTGTCATAAGCTGCAGCCGCTTTGGAACCGCGTTTCAACTTAGACGGATAAAGTCCTAAACGAAGCGTCCCTCCCATATCTTCTACATCAATCTGATCCCGCATCAAATCTATAACAGGATGTTTCGTATCTGGATTTAGTTCTGAAGAATTAGCATCATCAAATCCCAGCACATGGCGAGCAAATTCAACACAAGTCAACTGCATACCAAGGCAAATTCCAAGCATTGGCACATCATTTTCACGCGCATATTGAATGGTCGCAATCTTTCCTTCGGTTCCGCGATGACCAAATCCACCTGGCACAATAATACCGTCTGCATCTTTCAACAATTCGGCGACATTTTCCGTTGTGACATCATTCGCATTGACCCAATTCAGCTTGATTTCTGCATCATTGGCATAACCAGAGTGCTTGAGAGCTTCTACAACAGAGATATACGCATCTGGCAACTCCACATATTTCCCAACAAGCGCAATTTTCACTTGTTTCTTCAAGTTCATGACTTTATCAACCATAGCAGACCAATCTGTCATATCCGCTTCTGGCACGTCCAACTTCAAGTGATCACAAACGATTTGGTCCATGTTTTGTGCTTGCAAATTCAGCGGAATTTGATACAAATGTTCCACATCTAGCGACTCAATCACTGCTTCTGGTGCTACGTCACAAAATTGCGCTAATTTATTTTTAATATTTTGACCTGCTGGCTTTTCAGTGCGAATGACCAGCATATTCGGTTGAATACCCAGACCACGCAATTCTTTTACAGAGTGTTGAGTTGGCTTGGTTTTCATTTCCCCAGCTGCCTTAAGATATGGAAGCAAGGTCGTGTGAATATACATTACATTATCTGCACCGACATCTGCCTTCATTTGACGAAGCGCTTCTAAGAATGGCAAGCTTTCAATATCTCCAACAGTTCCTCCCACTTCTGTGATAATCACATCAGAATCTGTTGTCGTTGCAGCACGTTTAATCTTTTCTTTTAAAGCGTCTGTAATGTGTGGAATGACCTGGACAGTTGCTCCAAGATACTCACCTTTACGTTCTTTGCGAAGAACTTCACTATAAATCTTACCCGTTGTGACATTTGAATATTTATTTAGGTTAATATCAATAAAGCGTTCATAGTGCCCCAGATCCAAGTCTGTCTCTGCACCGTCGTCCGTCACAAACACTTCCCCGTGTTGGTAAGGACTCATCGTTCCTGGGTCGATATTGATATATGGGTCAAACTTTTGAATGGTTACCTTAAGACCACGGTTTTTCAAGAGACGACCAAGACTTGCTGCCACAATCCCTTTACCGATCGAACTAACTACACCACCTGTAACAAAAATATATTTTGTTGCCATAAATACTCCTTATCTAAAATACAACGTCCATTGCTTTTTAAGACGTGTTCATGAATAGCAAAACAAAAATAGCTCCCTAGAGCTAGGGAGCTTCGACTTCTTAAAAGAAGTGCCCGATATTATAATATCGCAGAATAAAACTTTTGTCAAATAAGAAAATAAGAATATATCATTAAATTTGACTATTCTTCATCTTCTCCATCTACTTCATCGTCAGAATAATCTTCGTCCTCTTCATTGAGTTCGACTTCTTCACCTAAATCATCAGGTGCAATTTCATTGATTTCAGCATCATACGCTTCAACTTCACTCTTCTCGTCGTCCGGATTGTCCTCGTCATAACTTAGAGCAGGATCAGCTTCGTATGAGTCTTCATCCTCTGGATCATCATCACTGTAATCAATAGCATTTTCATCACCGTCCATAAAGGCGTTCACACGTTTCTTCTTCCGTTTCTTCGGAGTTTCTTCATCGTCTTCTTCAAGTGTGATAATTTCTTCATCCACCTCGTCAATCGCATACCATGAACGCAAGCCCCATTTGTTATCTCCAAGAGGAATGAAACTGCCGTCTACATTTAGCTCTGTATAAAAAAGTGGCAAGGCTTCACGAATATCACTATTTGATTTTTCAAGGTAATTTTGAATTTCATTGACAAGATCATTAAAATACATTTCATGATTGCGACCACGTGTTTCTAAGATAGCACGCGCTACTTCAATCATAGAAAGTTCACTTTTTTCTTGTCCAGCAAATACTTCTAATTCCAAAGTCAATCTCCTTTTAAGTCTGAGGGCTTCTGCCCTGTTGGCTCTCAAATATTTAATTTATTGAATTTTTCGCTACTTTTTATTGTACGATAAAAATCTTCTTTCGTCAAAAGAATTTTATCCTCTATTCAAGAAAATCACCATTTTTACCAAAATGACTTCCGCTTTTATAAAAAAAGAAGCAAAAAGGCAATTCAGCCAATTCTCTGACTGAACTTGCCTTATGTTATCGCTCGATTATTTTACTTTTGCAGTACTTGTAATCAATTCAACGGCTTTTTTAATCACAATATCATGTTTCAACATATCTGCTGAAAGAAGTTGACGAACGCGTTCTACTTCCATATTGTAATCAGCGGCAAGAGAAGCAATTTCTGCTTCAATATCTTCATCACTTGCTTCAAATCCTTCTGCTTTCGCAACAGCTTCAATCACAAGGTTTGTCTTAGTACGTTTTTCAGCGTCAGCTTCATGTTGTTTGTGAAGATCTTCTTGCGTTGTACCAGTGATTTGGAAATACATATCTGGTGAAATACCTTGACGTTGCATGTTTCCAAGGAATTCATTTACAGAGCGGTGAACTTCTTCGTGAACCATTTCTTCTGGCAACTCAACGATTTCTGCATTTTCTACTGCAAGATCAAGCGCTGCAGATTCGACTGCGTCATCAAAAGCAATTTCTTTTGATTCAGCTAATTCTTTGCGGTATTTTTCTTTTAATTCGTCAAGTGTTTCAACATCTTCATCAATGTCTTTCGCTAGTTCATCATCTAGTTCTGGAACTTCTTTTTCTTTGACTTCATGAATGGTTGTAACAAACTTAGCATCTTTACCTGCAAGGTCTGTTGCTTGATAGTCTTCTGGGAATGTCACGTTTACTTCTACTGTTTCACCAGCAGCATGCCCAACCAATTGATCCTCAAAACCTGGAATGAATTGACCGCTTCCGAGTTCAAGTGAGAAGTTATCTCCTTTACCGCCGTCAAATTCAACGCCGTCAACTGTTCCAACAAAATCAATCACAACTGTATCGCCATTAGCAGCCTTGTCTTCTTTTAATACAAGCTCTGCTAAATTGTTGCGTTCGCGTTCAATTTTTGCGTCTACATCTGCGTCAGATACTTCTTTAGAGACATCAACAGATACTTCTAGATTTTTATATTCACCTAATTTTACTTCAGGTTTTGTAACCACTTCAGCGGTAATAGTCCAATCTTGACCTTTTTCCATAGAAGCTACGTCAAATTGTGGTTGGGCAACAACTTCAATTTCTGCTTCTTTAACTGCAGCTTCATAAGCAGCTGGGAGAAGGGCGTTCAGTGTGTCTTGGTAAAGAGCTTCTTCCCCAAATTTTTGGTTAAACACCGGACGAGGAAGATGACCTTTACGGAAACCTGGTACATTCAGAGTTTTCTTAACTGAGTTAAACACGCGATCCAATTCTGGCTTGATTTGTTCTTGACTGATTGTAAATGTCAAAACTCCGCGATTTGTTTCTTTGTTTTCAAATGATACAGACATTCTGTCATTTCTCCTTAAAATTTATTGAATACAATCAATTATACCATAAATACACGTTATTTCACAAATTTTCTAATGAAAAATTTAACGATTTTTCCGTCCATTTGCTGATTTTGCTCTTTATGCTTTCCGAATTTTATCTTTTTGATAAGCAGCTCGCGCTCCACCGATTAGCTTAGGGCGACTGGCAAGAGCAGTCACATGCGCTTCTCCTAGTTCTCGTAAAATTGGTCGTACTGGGATTTGAACGTGTTTAACATGCATACCAATCGCTGTATCTCCAATATCTAGCCCCGCTTGAGCTGTGATAAATTCCACTTCAACTGGATTATTCATATATTTAAATGCAGCCAATTGACCGCTTCCACCGGCATGCAGAGTGGGCAAGACATTGACAATTTCTAGATTTCGTTTTTGAGCCAACTCTCGCTCCACAACCAAGGCTCGATTAACATGTTCGCAGCCTTGAACAGCTAAGTAAAGATCACGCTCGGATAACATATCCAATATGGTTTTGACAATGACTTCTCCCACTTCTTGGCTGGAATTTTTTCCAATATGCCCTCCAATCACCTCACTGGAAGAAAGTCCAAGCACAAAAATATCACCAGCAGAAAGAACTGATTTTTCTAAAACATCTGCTAAAATTGTTTGTGTTTGTTCTTTAAGTTTTTGTAAATCCATGATTTCACCTCGTTTTAATTGTATTATAAATGATTTTTATTGCTTTTACAAACTGAAATTCTTAAAAGTAAAAAGGGCACAACGCCCCTTATTACTTTATTTTTTCAAAACATCCACCAACAGTTTATTCAAGATCACCCCAATAATCATTCCTAAAGTATTTTGGCATAAGTTAGGAAATATTTCTGGAAAAGCTGCTCCCCAACCATGCATGATTGTGGAAGCAACAGCATACCCCCCTACCATAACAAGCGTCGCAAATACTAAACCAAGATAACGACTTTTCCCTTTAAAACCCGCAAAATAGCCTTGTAGACCATGAAAAATCAGGCTAAAAAACATCCACTGCGGATAACCCGAAATCAAATCAATAAGAAATCCGGCTAAACCACCAACAATTGCTCCTTCTTTTCTGCCAAAATAAAAGGCGGTAAAGAAAATTCCTGCATCAAGGAACGTTAAAATCCCCGTTGGTGTTGGAATTTTTAAATAATATCCCAAAACAACTGTCAAAGCAGCAATCATAGATAAAAGGACAAGTTTATGCGTCTGATTCTTTTTCATATTGAACAACTCCATATTGATCTGAATGTTGGATAGCTTGATAAACAAATTTTTTTGAAATTTGAACAGCATCAAAAGTTGATTTTCCTAGTAATAGCTGACTGGCAATGCTGGAAGCAAAGGTGCAACCCGCTCCGATATTATTTTTGTCTAAAACAGGCGATTCCAAAATTTTAAATTGCTCTCCGTCATAATAAACATCTATTGCTTTTTGAGCATCTAAGCGATTTCCTCCTTTGATAACAACGGATTTAGCGCCCATAGAATGTAGAAGTCTAGCCGCTTCTTTTACATCTTCTAATGTTCGCAATTCTTTTTGAACCAAGAGTTCAGCTTCTGGTAAATTGGGCGTGATAATATCTGTATAAGGAAAAAACTTGATGAGTTCATCTCGAAGCGCTGAAACCTCAACATCATGAGTTTCCTTGCAAACTAAGACAGGGTCTAACACAACAGGAGTCTCTGCATGAGCTTTCACAAAATCCAAAGCCAAATCTGCCACTTCTACATTGGGCAAAAGCCCCAATTTAATAGCTGAAAAAGGCACATTCTTGAGAGAGTCGAGCTGCTGAGCAAAGACGGTCGTGTCTACAGGAATAATCTCAAAACCTTGCTCCGTCATAGCGGTCAAGCAAGTCACCGCCACAAAACCATGTAGTCGATTGACCGTGTAAGTCGCTAAATCAGCATGCAGTCCGCCGCCACTAAAAATATCATTCCCTGATATAGCTAAAATAAAGTTATTCTTCATATCGTATCTCCTTTAGATAAAGTCCGTTTGGCGCTGCAGTCGGTCCAGCCAAATGACGATCTTTCTCTGTTAAAATTCTATCAATCTGCTCAACTGGCATTCGACCGTTGCCGATCTTCAGCAATGTTCCGACCATATTGCGGATTTGCTTATATAAAAATCCATTGCCGGAAAAAGTAAAAATCAGAAAGTTGCGTTTTTCATCAAAGTCTAAGCGTGCTTCTGTAATCGTCCGAACTTTATTTTCCACACTAGTCCCTGAAGCTGTAAAACCTGTAAAATCGTGAGTTCCTTCTAACTTTTCAATAGCTTCTTCAATCAAACTCAAATCAAGCGGATAAGGGTAATGGGTTGCATAATAGCGCATCATAGGATTTTTAGGACGCCCGATATCCACTATAAATTCATAGGTCTTGCTGTGTTTACAATATCTTGAATGAAAAGCTTCATTAACTTCTTCTACGCTAATAAAATCAATGTCTTCTGGTGTCTGCGTATCAAGTGCGAAACGTAGTTTTTCTCCATCTCTTTTTTGTGGTAAATCAAAATGAATCACCTGCCCCAAAGCATGAACGCCACTGTCTGTGCGTCCAGCTCCATGAACGATGACAGGCTTTCCTCTATTGATTTTAGTTAAAGTCTTTTCAATCTCTTCTTGAACGCTGCGAGCATGAGGTTGCCGCTGAAAACCAGCAAAGCCATGACCGTCGTAAGAAATAATCGCTTTATATCGTGTCATGTGTTTATTGTAACAAGAAAAAAAGCCCCTCGCAAGACTGTAAAAACAAAACTGTCCGGGGACAGGTTTTCATTGAAAATATGCTACACTAGAATACGGAGGAAAGATAAATGACTGATATTACTTTTTGCGAAAAGAAATCTCGATTTCGTTACAAAGCTGCTGCCGTCATTATTGAAGAAGGCGCGCTTGCTTTTATGACCAATCCAAACGAGGATTATTTTTATCCTTTAGGTGGAGCTGTTCAGCTAGGAGAAACTTCAGAAGAAGCTATTCTTCGAGAAATTAAGGAAGAAACTGGACAGGACTACGAAATCGATCGATTGCTGTTCATTCACGAAAATTTTTTCCAACAAAGTTCTGGCAAATTAGCCGGTCTGAATTGCCATGAAATTTCCTTTTATTACTTGATGAAGTCAAAAGGCCAGCAGTTCCCAAGCTTCTCTCCTCGTGAAACAGTTGAATGGATTCCACTAGATCGAATGGATGAGTATCAAGCCTACCCAAATTTTCTAGCAAAACTTGTTTCCACACAACCAACTGGTATCAAGCGCGTCATCACCAAAGATGAAAAACACACAATTTTATCCTTATAATATAAAAGAGCAGCGTCAAACTGCTCTTTTCTTATTGCTCAAAGGCATCTTTCATTTTATCAAAGAAACCTTTTTTCTTCGGATTGACTTTCATATCACCAGCTTCTGCAAACTCTTTCAACGCTGCTTTTTGTTTGTCATTAAGTCCTGTCGGTGTTACAACATTGACTGTGACATATTGGTCACCCATGCTACCACCACGAAGGCTTGGCGCTCCTTTTCCACGAAGACGGAATCGTTTGCCTGTTTGCGTTCCTTCTGGAATGGTTAATTCCACATCTCCGTGAACAGTCGGAATTTCAACGCTATCACCTAAGGCTGCTTGAACAAAGTTGAGGTTCAGTTTGTAATAAATGGTCGAGCCATCCCGCTCAAATTTATCACTTGACTCCACCTGAACGACGACATACAAATCACCATACGGTCCACCATTGAAACCAGCCTCCCCTTGACCAGACAAGCGAACTTGTTGACCACTTTCAACACCTGCAGGGATTTTTACATGAACACTATGGGCTTGTTTTTCATGTCCTGTTCCATGGCAGGTTTGGCAAGGATCTTTGATTTCTTGTCCGCGTCCATGGCAGACATCACATGTCACCTGACGGCGCATCATGCCAAGTGGAGTTTGCGTGTCCACATTGATGACACCAGATCCGTGACAGCGACTACAAGTTATTGGACTAGTTCCTGGTTTCGCACCAGAGCCATGACAAGTATGGCAAGTCGCCTCACGATTGTATTTAATTTCTTTATCTGTACCAAAAATCGCTTCTTCAAACTTAAGGTTGACCCGATATTGAAGATCATCTCCTTGACGAGGTGCGTTGGGATTGCGACTTGCACCACCTCCACCAAAGAAGCTAGAGAAAATATCTTCAAAGCCACCAAAGCTAGAACCGTCAAAGCCTCCGAAACCGCCAGCTCCGCCACCGAAGCCTCCGTTAGCTCCCGCAGCACCATATTGGTCATAGGCTGCCCGTTTTTGCTCATCACTCAAGGTTTCATAAGCTTCTTGGACTTCTTTGTATTTCTCTTCAGCACCCGGTTCTTTATTGATGTCTGGATGATATTTTTTTGATAATTTCCGATAGGCTTTCTTAATCTCATCCTGAGATGC